>Ga0265294_10010669_pt1 | contig 10412 bp, 3 predicted proteins | sample MunlanPumphouse3_FD_192504 | JGI IMG/M metagenome (GOLD analysis project Ga0265294, IMG submission 192504) | Groundwater microbial communities from a municipal landfill in Southern Ontario, Canada - Pumphouse #3 | ecosystem: Environmental > Aquatic > Deep subsurface > Groundwater | place...
CACAAAACATTAAAACAATTGAATCTATTCCTTTACGTTTAAACGAAGAAAATATTAAAAAAGTAAAAGAAAAAGGATTTAATATTAATATCAAAGAATTTATAGTTAGAGGAGAAGCAGTTATAACTAAAAAAGAATTTGAAAAAGTTAATAAACAAAGAAAAAAACAAGGGCTTGCTCCTTATTCTAATCCAAGAAATTTAGCTGCTGGCTCAATAAGGCAATTAGATCCTAAAATTGCTGCTTCTAGACACTTAGACGCAGATATATATGATATTATTTCTGATATAGGGCAAAAAACTCATGAACAAGAACACGAGGTTTTAAGTATTTTAGGTTTTAAAACAAATAATAAGCATAATAGGTTATGTAAAAATTTAGATGAAGTCTTTGTTTTTTATGAAGAATGGAAGAAGAAAAGAGAAAGTCTTCCTTATGAAATTGATGGAATTGTTGTTTCAATTAATAATAATAATATTTTTGATAAATTAGGTGTTGTTGGTAAGTCTCCTCGAGGAGCTATTGCTTTAAAATTTCCCTTAATTGAAGCAACAACAATTGTAGAAGATATTAAAGTTCAAGTGGGTCGAACTGGAGCAATTACTCCTGTTGCTATTTTAAAACCAGTTGAGATTAATGGAGTTACAATTACAAGAGCTACTCTCCACAATGAAAAAGAAATAGAAAGATTGGGTTTAAAAATTGGAGACACTGTTGTTGTGGGTCGGGCTGGAGATGTTGTTCCTGAGGTAGTTAATGTTTTTAAAGAATTGAGAACAGGCAAGGAAAAAGATTTTAAGATGCCCAGTTATTGTCCAACTTGTGAAACAAAGCTTATAAAACAAGGCAAAGATGTTATTTGGAGATGCCCTAATCCCAATTGTTTTGCTAGAAAAAACAAGTATTTTAATCATTTTATCTCTAGAAGTGCATTTAATATGGAAGGACTAGGCCCAAAAATAGTTGAAAAGCTTCTTGATAAAGGATTAGTAGCTGATCCATCTGATTTGTTTGATTTAAAAGTAGGAGACCTCATTGTTTTAGAAAGATTTGGAGAAAAATCAGCTGATAATATTATTCAATCAATACAAAAAAGAAAAGCATTAAATTTCCCTAGATTTATTTATGCTCTTGGTATTAGAAATGTTGGAATTAAAACAGCACTTGATTTAACCCACTATTTTAAGTCAATTGAAGAATTAAAAAAAGCTTCTTTAAATAATTTAGAAAACATAAAAGACATTGGTCCAATTGTTGCTCAATCCATTTATGAATGGTTTAATGATAAGGATAATATTAAATTTATTGAAAAACTAAAAGAAAAAGGAGTTAAGTATGAAACCAAAGAGCAAAAAGGAAAATTCAAAGGATTAAAATTTGTAATAACTGGAACATTAGCCAGTATGAGTAGAGAGATTATTAAAGAAAAAATAGAAGCATTGGGAGGTGAGGTTTTGCAATCAGTTTCTAAAAACCTTGATTATTTAATAGTAGGGGAGAATCCTGGATTTAAATATGATAAAGCAAAAGAGATAGGAATAAAGATTTTAAAAGAAAAAGAGTTTTTAAAAATGCTATAAAAGTTCATGTAGATTTGAATAAATATTAGATAATTATTCAACTTGACATTAATAATTATTATACCATATTTTGAATTATGAATATTAGCTTGAGGAAAATGGATTGGACTTTAATTGGAATAAGTGTTTTGCTTTGTGTTTTTGGTTTAGTTTCAATTTTCAGTTCTTCTGGTGAAAATTTATCTAATTTTTATAAACAATTATTTTTTGTTTTTATTGGTATAGTTTTAATGTTTTTAATGAGTTTTTATGATAATAGAAACCTAAGAGAAAACTCTCTTTTAATTCTTTCTTTTTATTTAGTTTGCGTGTTTTTTCTTATTGGTTTGTTCTTTTTTGCACCAGAAATTAGAGGCATTAAATCTTGGTATGAAATAGGTATTTTTTCTTTTAGTCCAATTGAGCCCATGAAAATAATATTAATGTTAATTTTGGCTAAGTATTTTTCTAAAAAACATGTTGAGTTATATAATTTAAAACATATAATATTTTCTGGAATATATATAGCAATCCCAGCTATTCTTATTTTTCTACAGCCAGAAATCGGATCAGTGATTATTCTTTTGAGTATTTGGATTGGAATTCTTTTAGTGTCAGGAATTAGAATAAGAGAATTTATGATTCTTTTTCTGATCTTTCTTATTCTTTTTGGTGCAACATGGACATTTCTTTTAAAAGATTATCAAAAAAATAGAATATTTAATTTTATTGCCCCTCAAGAAGATTTATTAGGGGAGGGCTGGAGTCAGAATCAAGCGAAAATTAGTATTGGCTCAGGGGGATTGATTGGAAAAGGAATAGGGAATGGCTCACAAACACAATATGATTTTCTTCCCGAGCCACAAACTGATTTTATATTTTCAGCTATTGCTGAAGAAACTGGGTTTATTGGTGTTACTATTTTATTTATGCTTTTCTTGTCATTGTTTTGGCGAATAATTAGAATTGCTTTAAGTGCTCAGTCTAATTTTTCTCGTTTATTTGCTTGTGGTCTAGCTTTTAGTATTTTTATTCAAATGGTAATTAATATTGGAATGAATTTAGGTGTTTTACCTGTTATTGGTATTCCTTTGCCTTTAGTTAGTTATGGAGGAAGCAATTTAGTATTTACTTTTATTGCTTTTGGTATTTTACAAAACATGAAGATTACAGAATCATAAAAATATGATATATTTGTATTAATAATGAATAAACCTTTTATTTTATTAGTATTCTAGATAATATTCCTATAATAGACTAAAGAATTAATTCAATAGAAAAAGAAGAGCATGTGGATAAACTTTTTGCTTAAAAGAATCTCTTTCTGTCAACCCTTGACAAATTAATTAATTATTGATAGTGTAATAATACTTTTTAATAAAGATTACTTTAATATCTTGACTAAAGAATTTTTTTGCAATTAAATTAAAAACAAGTTTACCCTTAAAAATTTAAAAATAGGGCATTTTTTTGTTGTAATGCCTTAAATTAGTTTTTTATAAGCATATGAAAAATAAAGTCAAGGACTTTTCAAAAAGTCAAGTTTCTTATCCTTTGCCTAATTTAATCTTTTTGCAACAAGAAAGCGGAAGACAATTTTGGGAAGAAGAATTAAAAGATTTATTTGCAGAGATTTCACCAGTAAAGGATTATACAGGAAAAGAGCTAGAGCTTTATTTTTTGGATTATAAGCTTGGTAGTCCTAATTATGATTCTGGTTTTGATGCAAAAGAAAACAATGATTCATATGTTGCTCCCTTAAGAGTAAGGACTAAATTAGTTAATCTAAAAACAAAAAGATCTCAAGAACAAGAGATATTTTTTGGTAATTTCCCTCTTTTAACAGAAAGAGGAACTTTTGTTTTAAATGGAGTAGAGAGAGTGGTTGTTTCTCAATTAATTCGTTCTCCTGGTGTTTTCTTTCCGTTAAGTATTAATAGGGGAAAGAGGTGTTTTGGAGCAAAGATTATTCCTAATCGTGGTTCTTGGTTAGAATTCGAAACAGAACATACTGGAGTTATTAGTATTAAAATTGACAGAAAAAGAAAAGTTCCAGCAACAACCATATTAAAAGCATTAGGAGGATATTCTGATAACGATATTTTAGACATGTTTGTTCCATATGATCAAGGAGAAACAAAGTATATTGAAGAAACCCTTAAGAAAGATCCAGCCAAAAATCAAGAAGATGCATTATTAGAAATCTATCAAAGATTAAGATCAGGAGAAATGGTCAATCCTGATGCAGCCAGAGAACTAATCTTTAACATGTTTTTTAATTTTGAGAGATATGACTTATCTAAAGTAGGAAGATACAAAATGTGGTCACGTCTCCCAGAATTAAAACCAAAAAAAGATAGAGATATTAAAAAAGAAGATAGAGTTTTATCTATAGAAGACATTATTATTGTTTTAAAAGAGATAATTAAACTTAACAATGACCCTACTTCTCATCCAGATCAAATTGATCATTTGGGAAACAGAAGAGTAAGAAACTTTTCAGAATTATTATCTAGCAAATTAAGAGTAGGTTTAGCTAGAATGGCAAGAATTATTAAAGATAGAATGTCTACTTTAGAGTTTGAGAATATTAGTCCTGGACAATTAGTAAACCCAAGACCTTTTACTGCTCAAGCAACACAATTTTTTACAGCCAGTCAATTTTCTCAATTTATGGATAATGTAAATCCTTTGTCTGAATTAGAACACAAAAGAAGATTAACAGCTACTGGTCCTGGAGGGTTAACTAGGGAAAGAGCTGGTTTTGACGTTAGAGATGTACAACCATCTCATTATGGTAAGATTTGTCCTATTCAAACTCCAGAAGGTCCAAATGTAGGATTAGTAACTCATTTAGCTTTATACGCAAGGATTAATCCTTATGGATTTTTAGAAACACCATATTTTAAAGTAGAAAATGGAAAAGTTACTAAAGAATTATATTATTTAGATGCTAATGCTGAAGAAAGATATAATATTGCTCCAGCTAGTGTTGTTTTAGATGGGGAAGGAAGAATGATAAATGAAAGAGTAGAAGCAAGGATTAAAGGTGAAGCAGGGGAAATTGAAAGAGAAAAGATTGACTATATTGATGTTTCTCCGCAGCAATTTACATCAGTAGCAACTTCATTAATACCATTTTTACAAAATGATGATGCTAACAGAGCTCAAATGGGTTCAAACATGCAAAGACAAGCAGTGCCATTAGTTAATCCAGAGGCTCCATTGGTTGGAACAGGAATGGAACCATTTGTTGCTAAAGATTCAGGACAATTAATTGTTGCTAAAGAAGCAGGGGAAATTATTAAGCTTGACGCAAGAGAAATTAAAATTAAAAGTGAGTCAGGAACAAAAACATATCCTTTAAGAATTTTTGACAGAACAAATCAATACAGTAGTTTTCATCAAAAAGCAGTAGCTAACAAAGGAGATAAAGTTAAAAAAGGAGATATTTTAGCAGAAGGAGGATCTATTTCTGACGGAATGTTAAGTTTAGGAAGAAATTTATTAGTTTCTTTTATCTCTTGGAGAGGAAATACTTTTGAAGATGCTATTGTTTTATCAGAAAGATTAGTAAAGGAAGATGTATTTACATCAGTTCATATTGAAGATTTTTTCTGTGATGTTAGAGAAACAAAACTTGGACCAGAACTAACCACATCAGATATTCCTAATGTAGGAGAAGATAAATTAAAAGACCTTGACGAAGAAGGTATTGTTAGAATTGGAGCAGAAGTTGGCCCAAATGATATTTTAGTAGGAAAAATTTCTCCTAAAGGAGAAGCTGAATTAAGTGCAGAGGAAAGACTATTACGAGCAATTTTTGGAGAAAAAGCCAAAGAAGTTAAAGATACTTCTTTACGTTTAGAGCACGGTAAAAGAGGTAGGATTACAGATGTTAGAGTTTTTTCAAGAGCTGAAGGATATAGTTTAGATCCAGGGGTAATTAAAAAGATAAGAGTTAGAGTTTCTGAAGTAAGAAAAATTCAAGTAGGGGATAAATTAGCAGGAAGACACGGGAATAAAGGTATTATTGCTAAAATTCTTCCACCAGAAGAAATGCCGTTTTTAGAAGATGGAACACCAGTTGATATTATTCTTAATCCATTATCAGTTGCATCAAGAATGAACTTAGGACAAATCCTAGAAACACATTTTGGTTTAGCAGTAAAAAAATTAGGACATAATGCAGCAACACCTTCATTGTCAGGTGCTGTTGAAAAAGATATTAAAGAACAATTAAAAGAAGCAGGTTATCCAGAAGACGGAAAATTAACTTTAATGGATCCTGAAACAGGAGAGCCATTTCCAGCAAAGATTACTGTTGGATATATTTATATGATGAAATTAGCTCATATGGTTGAAGATAAAATCCATATGCGTTCAATTGGACCATACTCTTTAATCACTCAACAACCTTTGGGAGGAAAAGCTCAGTTTGGAGGACAAAGATTTGGTGAGATGGAAGTTTGGGCTCTTGAAGGATATGGTGCAGCATATACTTTACAAGAAATGTTAACCATTAAGTCAGACGATGTTTTGGGTCGTGCTGCTACTTATGAATCAATCCTTAAAGGTGAAAAGATTAAGAATCCAAATATTCCAGCATCTTTTAATCTTTTATTAGCAGAATTAAAAGCACTTTCTCTAAATGTAATTATTAAGGGGAAGATTGAAGAAGAATAAATTATTAATTTAAAAAATCAAATATGTTTGTTTCTGATTTAGAATCAATAAAAATAAAGTTAGCTTCTTCTCAAGATATTTTGGATTGGTCATACGGAGAAATAACTAAGCCTGAAACAATTAATTACAGAACCCAAAGACCAGAAAAAGATGGTTTATTTTGCGAAAAGATTTTTGGGCCTACTAAGGACTATGAATGTTTTTGTGGAAAATATAAAAGAATAAGATATAAGGGTATTATTTGTGATCGTTGCGGGGTTGAAGTTACTAAATCATCTGTAAGACGTGAAAGAATGGGGCACATTAAGTTAGCGGCACCAGTTTCTCATATTTGGTTTCTTAAAGGAATTCCATCAAAAATTGGAATGGTATTAGGGATTTCTTTAAATAAAGTAGAAGAAGTAATTTATTTTATTTCATATATTGTTACTAAGGTTAATGAAGATTTAAGAGAAAAAATTCTAGAAGAAATTGAAGAAGAATTTAAAAGTAAAAGCAAAGAATTAAAATCTGATAAAGATGCTTTAGAAGAATTAAAGCAAGCTAAAGAAAGAGCAAAACAAGAAGTTTCTTCAATTAAAGACTTAGCTGTTTTGAGTGAGATTGATTATCATCGCTTATCTTTAAAATATGGAGAAATGTTTGAAGCAGGAACAGGAGCAGAAGTAATCAAAGAATTGTTTGAAAAAATTAAAATTGATGATGAGATTGAAAAGATTAAAGAAAGATTAAAAGAAAAAAAAATAACAGAAGAAAAAAGAAATATTTTAAGAAGATTAAAACTTTTTCAAGAAATGAGACATTCTCAAGTAAGGCCAGAATGGATGTTTATTGATGTTTTGCCGGTATTGCCTCCTGATTTAAGACCAATGGTTCAATTGGACGGAGGAAGATATGCTTCATCTGATTTAAATGATTTATACAGAAGAGTAATTAACAGAAATAATAGGTTAAAATATTTATTAGAGATTGGAGCACCTGATGTTATTGTGAGAAACGAAAAAAGAATGCTTCAGGAAGCAGTTGATGCTTTGATTGATAATAAAATGAGAAAAGGGACAACAACCTTAGCTAGTACCGGTGGAAAAAGATTATTGAAAAGTTTGTCTGATATGCTTCAAGGAAAACAAGGAAGATTTAGGCAAAACTTATTAGGAAAAAGAGTTGATTATTCTGGTAGAAGCGTAATTGTGGTTGGTCCTAATTTAAGATTAAATCAGTGTGGAGTTCCTAAAAAAATGGCTTTAGAATTATTTAAACCATTTGTAATTAAAAAAATATTAGAAAAAGAATGGGCTTTTAATGTTAGAGGAGCATCAAGATTAATTGAAGAAGAAACAGATGAAATTTGGGGTTGTTTAGAAGAAGTGGTAAAAGAAAAATTAGTATTATTAAACCGTGCTCCAACTCTACATCGTTTAGGTGTTCAAGCTTTTTATCCTGTTTTAATTGAAGGAGAAGCTATAAGATTGCATCCTTTAGTATGTACTGCTTTTAATGCTGATTTTGATGGAGATCAAATGGCTATTCACGTACCATTATCAGAAGAAGCTCAAGCAGAAGCAAGAGAAAGAATGCTTTCTAGTGTTAACTTGTTAAAGCCTTCTACTGGAGATCCAATAATGATTCCAACTAAAGACATGATTTTAGGTTGTTATTATTTAACTAAGCTTGCTCCAGGAGCAAAAGGAGAAGGAAAAACATTTAGCTCCCCAAAAGATGCTTTAATTGCTTATGATTTAAAAAAGATTGATATCAAAGCGAATGTAAAAATAATGATTAATAATGAATTTGTAGAAACTAGTGTTGGAAGAATTTTGTTTAACGAGGTTTTACCAGAGGGTTTTGATTTTCAGAACGAAACAATGGATTCAAAAAATGTTAAAAAAATGATCAACAAAATTGTTGATATTTATGGAGACAAAGCATCAGAAACATTAGATAAAATTAAAGATTTAGGATTTAAATTTGCTACTAAATCAGGAATTACTTGGGGAATGGATGATTTAATTGTTCCTGTTGAGAAGAAAGAATTAATGAAGCAAGCAGAAGAAAAAATTAGAGTAATAGAAGATTATTATGAAAAAGGACTTTTATCTCGTGACGAAAAAGCTAATCAAGTAATTGAAGTTTGGAAAAAAGTAAAAAATGAAATTGAAAAATTAGTTCCCTTGGCAATATCTTCTCAAAGTCCTGTTTTTTCAATTGTTGATTCTGGTTCCCGTGGTTCATGGTCTCAACCAGTACAAATGGCTGGTATGAAAGGTTTAGTGGCTAATCCAGCTGGAAGAATTATTGAATTGGCTATTAAAAATTCATTTAAAGAAGGTTTTGATGTTCTTGAGTATTTTATTTCTACTCATGGTGCTAGAAAGGGTACAGCTGATACAGCCTTAAGAACATCAACATCAGGATACTTAACCAGAAGACTTGTTGATGTTGCTCATGATGTTATTGTTAAAGAAGAAGACTGTGGAGATAAAGAAGGATTAATATTGTCTAGAAAGCAAGCAGAAGAAATTAATCAAGATTTTGTTCACAAAATATTTGGTAGAATTTCAATGGAAAAAATTATTGATCCAGAAACTAATGAAGTAGTAGTTAAATCAGGAGAAGCAATTGATTTAAAGAAAGCCTTGAAAATTAAAGAATTAAATATTCCTGAAATTAAAGTAAGGTCTCCTTTAACTTGCAAATGCAAAAGAGGAATTTGTCAAAAATGTTATGGCCTTGATTTAGGATGGAAAAGAATAGTTAATATTGGTGAAGCAGTAGGAGTGGTTGCTGCTCAAGCAATTGGAGAGCCAGGAACACAGTTAACTATGAGAACTTTTCATACTGGAGGTGTGGCTGGAGAAGCTGATATTACAAGAGGTCTTCCAAGAGTTGAAGAGGTTTTTGAAAAAAGAGTACCTAAAGGAGAAGCTGAAATTTGTCTTAAAGATGGAAAAGTAATTAGTGTTGATGAAAAAGAAGGGATAATAAAAATACTTTCTGATGATGACTCTAAAAAGAAAACAGAAGAAGCAATGGAATACAAAATTTCTTCTAATATTGAAACATTAGTAAAAGAAGGAGACATGGTTAAAAAAGGAGACCCTTTAACAGCTGGTTCTCTTGATTTAAAGAAATTATTTAAACTTGTCGGAACAAGAAATACTCAAAAATATATTATTGAGGAAATTCAAAAAGTATATATTTCTCAAGGTGTTTCTATTCATGATAAACACGTTGAAGTTATTGTAAGGCAAATGTTCTCAAGGGTAAAGATTAAAGATCCAGGAGATAGTTGTTTTGCTCCAGAAGAAATGTCTTCAAAGGCAAGACTATTAGAAGAAAATGAAGAATTAGAGGTTCAAAAGAAAAAATTAATTGAATTTGAGGATGTTATATTAGGAATTTCTAAAGTTGCATTAAATACTGACAGCTTTTTATCAGCAGCATCTTTCCAGGAAACTTCAAGAGTTTTAATTGAGGCTTCGTTAAGAGGGGAAGAGGATAAATTAAGGGGCTTGAAGGAAAACGTAATTATTGGTAAACTGGTACCAATAGGAACAGGAATTAAAAAGAATTAAATTCTTTTGAATCATGAAAAAAAAGAAAAAACCAGTTCATAGGAAAAAAAAATCTGAAAAATCTTTAATTGAAAAACCAAAATGCAACTTTACCTTAAGTGATGAAGTGAAGAAGTATGTATTGTCTTCGCTTTGTTTTCTGTTAGCAATTGTTTTTGTTTTTTCTTTTACTAATCAAGCTGGTTTTATTGGTGGAGGACTAAAACAGTTTTTTTTCTTTTTAATGGGTAATGTTTACTATATCACGCCTATTATTTTAGTTGTATCAGGAATAATGCTTTTAAAAGAAGAAGAAGCTTTTAGGGCAGCAAAAAATGCTTTGATTTTATCAACCATTGCTTTTCTTTTAAGTGCTTCAGCAATGTTTAGTTTGGGGGAATTAAAAAACAGTGAAGCAGGATTTGATATTGCTCATGCTGGTGCTGGTGGATGGCTAGGCTATATTATTTCATGGCCAATGCTTAAAGGTTTTGATTTTTGGGTTTCTTTTTGTGTATTAGTAATTATTATGTCTTTTTCAATGGTTATCTTGTTAGGCCCAATTTTAAAAAGAAAAGAAGAAGATGATGATGAAGACGAAGAGGAAGACGAA
>Ga0265294_10010670_pt1 | contig 10412 bp, 10 predicted proteins | sample MunlanPumphouse3_FD_192504 | JGI IMG/M metagenome (GOLD analysis project Ga0265294, IMG submission 192504) | Groundwater microbial communities from a municipal landfill in Southern Ontario, Canada - Pumphouse #3 | ecosystem: Environmental > Aquatic > Deep subsurface > Groundwater | place...
TGAGGGATATACGTGGTCGGTTGGCCGGGGCACGGCGGCGCAGCTCATCAAGGCCAGCGGCGAGGGCTTCCAGTGGTCGCTGGCGGAGGGTGCGGTCGATACCGAGCACCTCGTCCCGGTGGCGGGTACGGGCTTCCAGTGGTCGCTGGCGGAGGGCGCGGTATCCCTGATCCTCCCAGTGACCGGTGGCGGCCATACGTGGTCCGTACACGAGGGCGCGGTGTCCCTGATCCTCCCGATCTCCGGTGAGGGTCATACGTGGTCGGTGGCACGCGGGACGTTCTCCCAGCTTGTCCCCGTCAAGGGTGAAGGTTTCACGTGGAACATCGCGGCGGGCGTGGTGGGTACCGAGCATCTCGTGCCGGTGGCGGGCCGGGGTTACCAGTGGTCGGTGACCGGTGGCGGCGCGGTGACTCAGCTTCAGCCCGCGAATGGCAGCGGCTACCAGTGGTCGGTGACCAGTGGCGGCGCGGTGACCCAGATCCAGCCGGTAACGGGTTCTGGGTATACTTGGTCAGTAGCGTCGGGTACGGTAGCTCAAATTCAGCCGATCAGCGCGGAAGGCTATACGTGGTCGGTCCACTTCGGCGACGCGTGGGGAATGCTCTTCCCCCAGCCACTGATCAAGCCGTCGATCGAGATTGAGTTCGACGAGTACAGTGTGGATCTGAGCGTGGATCTGGTGGATACCGAGGAGGAGACGGAGTGACGGCGAAACTGAAGGTTTACAAGGGTCGGGAGAACGTCGCGCACATAGTCCTCAAGCTGAATGGTCAGCCGATTCCCCCGTTCACCGCCAAGCGGGCAATCCTCCGGTTTGGCCCCTACTGCCTCGACACCGACGTGGATACCGACATTATCTCGATGGTTGACGACGGGGTGAAGGTGCAAGTCCGGCTGGGTCTGGTGCCGGACTTGTCGATCGAGAACTCCCCGTACATCGGTTTCCTGACGGTGTTCGATGATTCCTCGGAGAAGGGGCTCGCGTGGGACCGGTTCAAGATCACTGTGGTACCGTGGGGTATCTGCGGTGAGGATGTGGAAGATCCCTGTGGCTGTGGGAGCTGAGTAGTGCCGTCGATCAATTACACGCCGCCGCCGACTATCCGCGACTTCATGCGTTCAGACGCACGGGCGCGGTTTATCCGTGGGCCGGTCGGCTCCGGCAAGACCACCGGGATGATCATGGAGATCCTGCGCCGGGCTATCCAGCAGACGCCCTGCATCGATGGTATCCGCCGCAGCCGCTGGCTGGTCACACGTCTGACCATGCCTCAGCTCAAGGACACGGTGCTCAAGTCATGGCTGCAGTGGTTGCCTGATGGCGAGTTCGGCAAGTTCCGGGTTTCGGACAACACCTACATCCTGAATTTCAACGACGTGGAATGCGAGGTGCTGTTCCGCCCGCTGGAGTCGCCCGCTGACGTCTCCCGAGTGTTGTCGCTGGAACTGACCGGTGCATGGATTGCGGAGTGCCGCGACCTGCCCTTGGAGCTGGTTGAAGCCATCATGGGCCGTCTCGGCCGCTACCCGTCGCGCCACCAGCTTCGGCCGGGAGACACGTACTGGTACGGAATGATCGGTGAAACCAACCCCCCGGTGGAGGGCACCGATTGGTGGAAGGTGTTCGAGCACAAGCCGCTCGAAGAGGGCAACATGAACTCGGTGTTCGCCTGCGATACGTTCGTCCAGCCCTGCCCGGTGGATGACGAGCTGAACATCTTGCCCGAGGCTGAGAACGCCGAAAATCTGCCGCCTACGTACTATCAGGATCTGTGCAAGGGTAAGACCGACGAGTTCATTCGCGTCTACGTCCGGAATGAATACGGTCGCAGCAAGGCGGGTCTGCCGGTGTATGGGGACTCGTTCCGCCGTGACCGGCACGTGTCGCGACGCCCGTTGCCTATTGACCCCGACCTGCCCATCGTCATCGGCATGGATTTCGGTCTGACTTCGGCGCTCGTGTTGTGTCAACCGCTGATGGTGGAGCCCCGACTGAACATCCTGCGAGAGATCACGTGGGAGGGTGCATCGCTGAATAGCGTCATCGAGAACCGGCTGCGCCCGCTGTTGCGCGGACAGTTCCCGACGAACCCGGTGATCATCATCGGCGACCCGGCTGGGCTCAACCGCGCCAGTACGGATGGTAGAAATAGCTATTCGGTACTCACCAAGGCCGGTTTCACTGCTCGACCCGCCCGGACAAACGATCCGGTGGTGCGTATCGGGGCGCTGGAAGAACTGTTACTCTCTTACCCGATGGGGGAACCGGCGCTCCGCATCGACCCTTCGTGCCGTACGTTGATCGATGGGCTCATGGGTGGATACATGTTCCGGCTGGATACCAAGGGTGTGTCCGGGCGAGACAAATCGGAGAAGCCGGTAAAAAACAAGGTCGGTCATACAGTTGAGGCGGCCCAGTACGCTTGCATGTACTATTTGTCGGGCTATAATCCCCGCAGTGCATCGCGTTTGGCGCAGTCATCCCTGTTTCAGCAGCACTACACTCCTGCTGACGCGTACACGGGGTATTAAGAATGCAGAATAAACTGACGCCCTACGGTCATCGTGACGAAAAGCTCGCCGCCCTTGCCGGTAAGGTGATGCATCGTTTCGATGAATACGACAAGAACCGCAGGGCGACTGAGCTGCGCTGGATGCGCAACCTTCGCCAGTATCTTGGGCAATACGACCCGGAGATATTGAAGCGAATCCCCGCTGGCCGCAGCAAGGTTTACCCACGCGACACTTTCGTTAAGGTAACCGGTCTCGTCGCCAAGATGATGGAACTTCTGTTCCCGGCGAACGAGAAGAACTGGGGTATCGCGCCTTCCCCTGTGCCCAATCTCCGTCAGGACGTCGTTGACCAGATCATCGACGACCTGATTGTGCAGTTTGAGCAACAGCAGCGGAAAGTCTCCAGCGACGATATCGAGGCCGCCGTGTTCTCCTATGCGGAGGACCGCGCTCGTGCCATGGAGAAAGAGTGCAGCGACCAGCTCACCGAGATGAAGTACGTGATGATGGCGATGCGGGTGATCCGCTCCGGCGTCATCTACGGTATGGGTGTGGCGAAGGGGCCGCTGGTCAAGGTGCAGAATGAGCGCATCTGGCAGTACAACCCGGAGATTCAGCGGTACACGGCGGTGACCCTTGACCGCGCCAAGCCCTACTTCGAGTTCGTCCCGGTGTGGAACATCTACCCTGACCTCGACGCCCGCGACTGGTGTTCGCAGGAGGGGTTGTTCGAGCGCATGGTGTTCAACCGTAACGAGCTGTACCACATGCTCGAAGACGAGTCGTTCATGGGGGATGTGCTGGAGACCTTCCTCTGCGATCACCCCCGTGGTAACTACGTGCGCCGGTCCTTCGAGTCCGAGATCGATGAGGTACGCGGCACGCTGGGCGGTGGCGAGCGTCACAACCGCATGTACGAGGTGATCAAGTACTACGGGTTCTGGCCGTCCGAGGAGATCAGGGGGCTCGATCGCACGTTGTCCAAGGACGACGTTGATAAGCACAAGGATCTGCTGATCGAGTGCTGGCTGATCGGCGGCAAGATCTTCCGGCTGAACAAGGCGGTGCTCGGGGAGAAGCCGTCCGATTTCTACCATGCGTTCATCTACCGCGATGATGAGGAGGTGAGCATGGTGGGCGCGGGTCTGCCCGAAGCCATTCGTGACTCGCAGCTCAGTCACTGTGCGATTCGTCGCATGCTGATCGACAATGCATCGACCATAGCGGGGCCGATGTTCGAGGTGAACACCGAGCTGCTGGAGCCGTCCGACACTGACGACAACATCCAGATTCACGCGTTCAAGGTGTTCCGGCGCGTGGGTATGGGTGATTCAGCGGCGCATCAGGCGGTGCGGGATATCCAGATCCAGTCGCATATCTCCGAGCTGCTCAGTCTCAGCGAGGACATTCAGCAGCGGCTCGACATCGAGTCGAACATGCCCGCATGGATGTACGGCGGCCAACCGCAGAATCTGGGTGAGGCGTTTCGTACGTCCACCAACATGAGCATGATGATGAGCACCGCGACTATGGGCATGAAAGCCGTGGTGCGCAGCTACGACATGTTCACGGAGAGCCTGATCGGGTCGCTGATCGAGTGGAACATGGAGTTCAACGAGCGCGATGAGGTGAAGGGCGATTTCCAAATCGTCACCCGTGGCAGCACCAGTCTCGTGGCGAAGGAACTCCGTGGCATCGCGCTCGACCAGTTCATCGCGACGCTCACCGACACCGAGCGCAAGCTGCTCAAGACCCGCGAGGTGCTCATCGACCGCCTGCAGGCGCGGGATCTGCCGGTGGATCGCGTGGTGGATGTGGACCGTGCGAACGAGATTCTCGCGCAGGAAGAGCGGGCAGCGGCGCAGATGGCTGAGACCATGGCGGCGGCTGAAGGCGCGAAGATGCGGAAACTCGAATCCGCCGCCAACCTCGATGACACGAAGGCGCAGGTCATGCTGTTGGATGCTGGCATCAAGAAGCAGGATGCGGACACGCGCCGGATCGACGCAGCAACGCGGGCGGCGGCGACGGAGGGTCAGATTGACCGCAATGTCGATCAGACCGAGCTGGAGTCGATCGATCGCATTCTTGAGCTGTCCCGCTTCCAGCAGGAGGGGCGACAGAACGCGGTTAACACGGCCAACGATGTGGCGCGTCTCTAGCAGGACGGCGACCGCATGGGGACGGATGCAAAACTGAAGGCGAAGAAAGCGAATGGGACCACTGGAACGCACAAGTAAGACTTTCCTCGGGAGGATCGTGACGGGTTCCCGCGAACCGCTTCGCGCCGAACTGGTACGGCGGCTCGACGACTACAAGAACCGGTTGATTGACGATCCTGATCCGGAACTTCGTGGTCGGGCGAAAGAGCTGAAAGCCTTGATCAGCGAGCTGGAGCCACCGAAGAGCAACGAACTGTAATATGAGAGGCTTAATTTTATGACAGACGAAACCGCTAGTCAGGAATACTCCGACGCGTTCAACGCCGCTGCGAGCGGTGATCCGCTCGTCTTTGACGCGCCCGCTGCCGAGACGCCCACCGCTGCCGAGACGCCTACCACCGCTGAAGAGGCTACGCCTGCTGAAGCCCCTGTGGAAGAGGTGCCCGATTCTGGCGATACGGTGGTAGCAGAAACCCCCGCGTCCGCTGAGACGCCTGCGCCGGAAGAGGACGCAGAGGACATCAAGCAGGTTTACGAGCGCCTGCGGAAGATCATGTACGGCGAGCCGCCGCAGCCGGAGCAAACGCCGGAAACACCGGAAACGCCGTCTACCGACCCCAAGCTGGAGGAAGAGGAGAACCAGCTTGCGGCGATCCGCAAGGATTGGCCGGAGATTGATAAGCTGATTCAGGCGACGATCCAGCGCACCCGTGCCGAAGTCGAGCGGCAGATGAAGGCCGAGCTGGACCGGTTGCGACAGGAAATAGAGCCGGTGGCGAAGGCTACCCAGACGCTTTCGCAGGAGCAGTACACCTCCGCAGTGCTGGCAGCGCACCCGGATACGCAGCAAATTCTGCCTTCCATGCTACGATGGATTGACAAACAGCCGGATTATCTTAAAACTGCTTATGTACGCGCATACCATTCGCCTAACCCGGCCGACGCAATCGACTTGATTAACCGGTACAAGGCGGATGTGGGACTGAAAAATTCGCAGCCGGTGGTTGACGAAAAGAAGGAAGAGAAGAAACATAAGCTCAAACTTCTTCAGCAGCCGGGCACACGTAGGACCGGTGTGCTGAGTCAGGCGGACCCCGCCGACTACGAGGGCGCGTTTGCTGAGGCGGCAGCGATGTTGGATAAGGCCGCTAGGTAAAGGCTGAGAATAAAAACTAAAAAAGAGAGAGGGAGACTCAATGTCCATCGGGCCTATCACCACCAGCAACGATATCAGCCCGCGTACGAATGGTTACGCAGTTGCTGATTTGATCAAGCGTGCTCAACCGCTTCTGACCATCGAGAAGTTCATGCAGGCGAAGGTGCTGCCGAACAACTCGACCAAGGTCATGAAGTTCCGTCAGTACAACCCGCTGCCGCTGGCGACCACGCCGCTGACCGAAGGCGTGACCCCGTCCGGCCGCACGCTGACCTACCGCGACGTTGAGACCCGTCTCCAGCAGTACGGTGATTACGTGGCGGTGTCGGACGTCATTCAGGACACGCACGAAGATCCGGTTTTCACCGAAGCCCGCCAGCTCATCGCCGAGCAGGCTGCGCAGACACTGGAAGCCATCCGCTTCGGCGTCCTGAAGGCCGGTACCAACGTGTACTACGCCGGAAACAAGACCTCCCGCAGCGCCGTGGTGAACACGCTGACCCTGCAGCTCCAGCGCCTGATCACCCGAGGTTTCAAGCGTAACCTCGCTACTCCGTTCACTCAGGTGCTGTCGTCCTCGGTGAACTACGGCACGCAGGCGGTGGAAGCGGCGTACATCGGTCTGGTTCACCCCGACTGCGAATACGTGATCCGCAGTTTGACGGGCTTCCGTCATGTCAAGGACTACGGTCAGGGTCCGGTGTTTGAGGGCGAGATCGGTGCGGTCGAGAACGTCCGCTACATCGCCTCGACCGTGTTCGAGCCTTGGGTCGGCGCGGGTGGCGACGTCAGCACCACGGGCATGATCTCCACCGATGGCGTCAAGTGCGACATCTACCCGGTGATCTACCTTGCCCGCGATGCGGCTGCGACCGTGGCGCTGAAGGGTCAGAATGCCATGAGCCTGATCGTCAAGAACCTCGGCTCGGGCGGCACCAACGACCCGCTGAACCAGCGTGCCACGATCGGCTGGAAGACCATGACCACTGGCATCATCCTGCAGCAGCTCTTCATGGCGCGAGCCGAGATCGCGGTCCCCGAGATCACTGACACTGGCAGCGACGATTAATCGGGGCGACGGGTAACGAATCTCAGGAGAATGACAATGGAACTGGATCTTTCGACGGGCAACCCTTACAGCCGGACTGGTGATCAGTTCGCGCTGGAGCTGAAGAAGTATCGCGCTGCGGATGACATCAGCGATGACCTCCTTCGCACCGCGATTCTCAACCGGAAGCTGACCAAGGTCAGCTACACGCTCGGCGCAGCCGCGACCATCGGGTGCGCTGGCGTAACGCTGGAGGCGGGTGAGGTTGATCCTGCGATCCCGATCCTGTACACGATCAATGGCATCATGTACACGGCGAACTCGGGTAACGCCGCCTTCACCGACAAGTCAGTGCAGCCCAAGAACAGTACTCGGCTGTATCTGATCTCGGTGACTGCGGCTGGCGCGTTTGTCATCACCAATGGCTTGATCCTGCCGAATGGACAGGGGCCGGAAGGTCCGTATGTCCCGCCGCTGCCGGAGGGCCATGCGCCGATGGCTGTCATCAAGATCGTGACGGGGGACGCCACTTTCACGCCTGCCACCACCAACTTGAATGCGTCGGGCGTGACGGCGACGGCGTACGATCTGAGCGTGGCGATCCGTCAGCTTCCCGCAGCGTAAACAAAAAGAACGACAAGCGTTGCGGTTCGGTGCGGGTGAGCGGAGGCTGATCGCCCCTCTGCTCACCCCCCACTTTTTCAGGGGCAAGCAATGGCACAGAAAAAACTAAAGCAGCCGAAGCCTCCTTCAACTCCCGCTACTCCACAGACTCCACCGCGTGAGTTCCCACAGGGGCTCGCTGGTAGTGGCTTGCTGGAGGATGCGCTTGACAAGATACGCAAGCGCAGACAGGCACTGCAGAGCATGTAACTCTTTTTTAATACGGGGGATTTATGAGTAACGACGATTTCGGACTTGGTGATCTGTTCACTTCGGCAGCCCAGCCGCCTACCCCGGCTGAGCCTGTTCAGACTCCGTCCAAGACTCAGGTAGCGGCAAAGCAGAAGCAGCGGATGCGCAAGATCATCATCGACGAGGTCGAGGGTGAGACCAATTCCGAGGTGGTCGGTGTCAATGGCGTCTTCTACCAGATCCAGCGAGGTGTCGAGGTAGAGGTGCCTGAATCGGTTGTTGAGGTGCTGAGGAACGCCATCGGTACCCGCTGGGTGCAGACGCAGCGTGCGGATGGCCGCGTGGATTTGGTGCCCCGCTCTTACAGCACGATCCCATGGCGTCTGGTTGACTGAAGGGGGAGTGAGTGGATTTTGAGGAGGCACTCGGCAGGCTGAAGAAGGTCTTGTACGAAAGCGACTACGACGGCGCTTGGGGAGACGAGACGCTTGTCAGCTATCTGTCTGAAGGACAGGACCGGTTCTGCGAGGATACGGGGCTCATCATTGACCCGAACATCTCGTTCCAGACCGAGGTCGGGGTGGACTCCTATGCGCTCCCCTCGTACGTCAAGCGCGTGCTCGACGTCCATATCAACGGTCTTCCGCTGACCCAGTACGACGCCAAGCACGGTAACGTCACGCATCACCACCTCGGCACCAACGCCCTGACGGGCGATGTCATGCCCGCGTTCTACCGCACGGACTGGGCACCGGGTTACATCACGCTGGCCTCGACGCCGCGAGATGTCTACACGGTCAACCTGCGCGTGTGGCGATATCCCAAGCGCACCTTCGAGGACTGCGAGCGGTTCGAGATCCCTGCGCGGTTCCATATGGCCTGCATTGAATGGGCCGCGTACAAGGCGCTGAACCATCACGACATGGAGTTGCAAGATCCGATCAAGGGGAGGGATCACTACAGCAACTACATGATGTACGTGGCACGCGCGAAGGAATGGTTGCATCAGCTTCGGGGTCAGAAGTACGAGCTGATCCCGAACCAGCAGTACGTGGTGTAAGTCATGACGACCCCCCGAGATGTTCGAGGGTTCGAGGGGTTCCCCCTTGGCATGGACAACCGTCGTCGTGAGACGGATTCGTTCAACACCGACCCGCGCCGCCCCGAGCTGGAGGGTGTGCTCCGCGACGCGGTCAACGTCGATATCTCTGTCTCGGGCAACGTCAAGCGGCGCAAGGGCTACACCCGCCTGCACGCGGGCAATGTCCATAGCCTCTGGTCTGACCCCCGCTGGCCGTGGATGTACGCGGTTGTGGACGGCGTTCTGACCGCCTACGACTGCAAACTGAGCCCCACCCAGCTCTGCGAGGTTGCCCCCCATCTGCCGGTCAGTTATGCGCTACTGAACAACGTGGTGTATCTGTCCAATGGGGAGGATAGCCTGTGCATCGACGAGGAGACGGGCAACGTGCATCCGTGGGGTCTGCCACCGCTGGGCGCACCGATCGCGGTTGCGGTCCCCGAGGGTGGTATGCGGGCCGGGACGTATCTCGTCGCCCAGACGCAGGTCGGTGGCACTGGGCTCTGGCACGAGGGCGGGAGCGCCGGATACGCCGTGGTGACCCTGAAGGACAACGAGGGCTTGCAGGTGACCGCCGCGACCGTCACTCAGGGCAAGGTGAACATCTACGTCTCACCGCCGAACGGCGACGTCCTGTACCACGCAGCGACGGTTTCCTCGGGGGTGACGATCCAGATCAGTCCGGGTGACATCGGCGCGGGTAAGCAGCTCCGAACCTACAATGCCCGGCACCCCTTCCCCGGCACCATCGTCCGGGCGTTCAATGGGCGGATCTACGTGGCGTCGGGCTCGGTGCTGTGGGCGACGGACCCGCTGAACCCCTACCTCGTTCGCCCGGCTGAGTCGGTGCTGATGTTCGCCTCGCCGATCACCATGGTGCAGCCGGTGCTGGATGGCATCTACGTCTCGACTGAGCGGGAAGGGACGGTGTTCCTCTCGGGCTCAGATATCATGGAGTTCTCCAAGGTGTGGATCTGCGCATCACATGCGGTGCGGGGCACGGGCACGGCGATCGATGCCAAGCACCTTTTCCCCGGTGCGCGTGGTTCGGCTGCCGTGTGGTGGTCCTCGGATGGAGTATTGTGTGCGGGCGGCCCCGGTGGGCAGGTAGAGTTCAAGACTAGGCAGCGGCTGGACACGCCGGAGTACTCAGCGGGAATGGTGGGGCTGTACGAGCACGACGGATTCTCCCAGATCCTCGGTGTGTTGCGAGATGAGGGGCAGAGTAATAACCTGTCGGCTGGAGACTCAGTCATTGCTGAAGTCCGGCGCAATGGCGTGAAAGTATAAGAACAAGAACAGGGAGTCGGAAAAATGAAAGAAGCTATCAAAGAGTTGCATAAGCTCCTGACGCGCCGGGTGCCGTTCGAGCAGACCAAGGACGGGCTGTACTTCCCCAGCGAAGGGTTGCTGGCTGTGGGCGAATGGGACGTCTACGTCAACGGCGTGTTCGATGAGTCGGTGACGAACCTCGTTGTGACCGAGGGGCGCAACTATCTCCTGAATGTCGGCTTCAAGGGCGGCTCGGCGATCACCACGTGGTACGTCGCGCTGTTCTCCGGTAACGTCACGCCGCAGGCGACGTGGACCGCT
>Ga0265294_10010671_pt1 | contig 10411 bp, 10 predicted proteins | sample MunlanPumphouse3_FD_192504 | JGI IMG/M metagenome (GOLD analysis project Ga0265294, IMG submission 192504) | Groundwater microbial communities from a municipal landfill in Southern Ontario, Canada - Pumphouse #3 | ecosystem: Environmental > Aquatic > Deep subsurface > Groundwater | place...
TCAAGGACTCTATGTCTGCAGAATTAGATTCTGCGAATTCGGCAGATTCCCGGAGGAAGGGATATCTCGCGGCACGAAGTGAGTCCATGTACCCTGGAAAACAGTATTGATAGTTTAATATGCCGTTTTTCAGAAGTCAAGGATCTTCAAAGACTATCAAATCTTTAAGTCCGGTGATGACAACGGGGTCTTCTACGATCTTCAAGAGATCATCAAATGATCTGTAAGGTTTATGAACAAAGATATTCGCAGATCTTTTTTTTCCAATTCCAGGGAGAGAACCTATTGCTGACATCGGCATTTTGTTTATATTAAAAGGATAAGAGATGCCTGTGACAGATCTGTACCCCCAATCAGTTATCTGAATGTCATAGGATCTCTCAAGTTCCAAGCGGTATGGAACTCCAACCAATATTGGATATGAACCGATCTGTCGTCCGAATGTGATATTTCCGTCATGGAGTTCCATGTAAACATTCTTGAGAATAGTACCAGCTGGAAAGATTCTTTCAAGCATGACGCGGTCTATATCTTCGCGGACGGTCTCTTTGAATTTTTTGAATATTTTTTGATCTACCTTTACATCGAACGCTCTTCTTATGGGAAGGACCTGACGGATATTGATACGTCTTATCATGAGCCCTTCATTTGTTATTTTCTGAAGGAATTCCAGATTCAGGTCATATGTATCTATTGTCTCGCCATCAAGTCCACATATGAAATTCAATCCAGGAAGGAGTTTTGGAAGTCCGTTATCTCCTCTCTCTCCACCGATTTCGTTAATGATCTTTATAGCATCTAAGACCTGTTCAGATGTACTGTTGAGATTATTTTTTAGATATACTCTGTGATCTGCAGATTCCATACCGAGTGCCAAGACGTTACCAGGAGTGCAGCATTCTGTTATTGTTTCAATGACTTTTTTAGATTCTTCGTGATATTTTGATATGACCGCAGGATTTGCGTTATCTACATGAATTATATCGAAATTAAGTTCTTTTAAGCCATGGAATAATTCTGATACTGCGTTTGGATTTGGTCTTGGAATTTCTTCTTCGCTTGTGGATCCGTATGATATTATGCAAGTCTGTCCACCAATCCTGATGTTTCTTATCCCTAAGTTTTTTAATACTCTGGCTTCCGCCAATATGTCTTGGGGAGTTCTCATCAAAGGTTTGCCCTTGATCGGTTCGATGCAGTATGAACATCCACCGTTCTTCCATCTATGACATCCTCTGTATGATTCTATTTCAACCATCAGTGGATGTGGAAAATCTTGGTGCTGTGTAACGATCCTCGCGCCTAAAAGCATCCATCTATTCCATTCATCAAGGGTTCTCAGTCTTTCTCCGACCTCTTTTCCTGTCATTCCATCGTACAACGATGCAGCAATATCTTTTTTGACAGCAAAATCGAATTTATTTGCAATATCTGATGATGCTGCAGACCCTCCGATTAGTTTCCATCCTTTCAGATTGGGGATCAAAGCATCCAATTCTTTCAAAGACATAGGCATAGAGCGAAGATATTTTCCAGGAACAGTATTTCCTGAAAGAACAACGCTCACGTCGGTATTCGGGATCCTCTTTCCTTTTCTTATCATATCTATGGTAATGTAATCGACGTCAGCTCCCGCATCTATTGCAGCTCCAGCTATCGCTCTGATCATTGGAGAGATATATGGGGGGACTCCGAGCGCGGCAGGATCATCGATGTATCCGTCGATTACTGCGACTTTTATGTCTGAGGTCATGTCATTTCTCTGAATGTAAATTAGGTATAAATATGAACAGCGTAATAAAGGTGATAGCAATCCGCAGATAAACTACGAATTTCGTAGTAAAATGGAGAAATATACGTGACAAATGATAAAGAAATGACAGTAGAAGAGCGTCTTCAGTTAGCAAAGAAGCCTGGACAGGACGCTATGGTCATGCACAAATTTTATGGTGGAAAGATCGAGATCGTGCCTAAGGCATGTGTCAGAAATTTTGATGATTTCGCCATTTGGTACTCACCAGGAGTGGCTGAGCCCTGCAAGGATATCGCTAAGAATCCTGATATGGTATACGAACATACGTGCAAATGGAATACAGTAGCAGTAGTATCTGACGGAACCCGTGTATTAGGTCTCGGAGATATTGGTCCAGAAGCAGCAATGCCTGTCATGGAAGGAAAAGCAATGCTTTTCAAATATCTCGGGGGAGTGGACTGTGTACCTATTTGTTTAGATACAAAGGACCCAGAAAAGATCATAGAAACTGTTAGGCTTATCGCTCCGTCATTTGGAGGAATTAATCTCGAGGATATCTCTAATCCTAAATGTTTTGATATTTTAGATGAGCTCAGAAGAGATTGTAAGATCCCCGTTTGGCACGATGATCAGCAGGGAACAGCTACAGTCGAAGTCGCAGGTGCAATCAATGCATTGAAGCTCGTTGGAAAGAAGATCGAGGATGCAAACATCACTGTTATTGGTGCAGGTGCAGCATCTATCGCAATCACAAGACTTCTTTTGGCAACAGGATTCAAGCCAAGTAACCTCTGCATGTGTGATTCAACAGGAATCCTCAACATGGATAGGACCGATGTCGAGGGACAGTTCAAACAGAAATGGGAGATCTGCAATAAGACCAATGGTGCAGGAAAGAAAGGCGGAATGAAAGAGGCGATGAAGGGTGCAGATATAGTCATTGCAGCATCACGTCCTGGACCTGGAACCATCAAGCCAGAGTATTGTGATGGCATGGCAGATGATGGTATCATCTTTGCAACTGCAAATCCAATACCTGAGATATGGCCTTGGGAAGCAAAAGAGCATGGTGTTAAGATATTCGCTACTGGACGTTCAGATTTCCCGAACCAGGTTAACAATTCAATGGGATTCCCTGCAATATTCCGTGGTGTGCTTGATGTAAGGGCTAAGACAATTACGGATGAGATGTGTATCGCAGCCGCTACTGAATTGGCAAAGTGTGCTGAGGAACAGGGACTCACCGAGGATTACATAATTCCTACAATGAGGGAATTCGAAGTATTTCCTAGAGAAGCAGTTGCTGTTGCAATGAAAGCTCAAGAACAGGGTGTCGCGCGCCTTAAACTTTCACGTCAGGAACTTTATGATAAGGCAAGTTTCATGATTAAGAGATCAAGAGATTTGACTCAAAAGATGATGGATGACGGATTCATAGCAGAATTCGAATAAACTATGAAGGGGATTAAATCCCCTTATTTTTAAATTTATTCTTTGAAATGATTCAAGGAATTCAACAAATGATTCTTTGATTTATTTTCGTTTGACTTTGGGTACGAATAGATCTGTGTAGTTGTCAATAGCACCTTGAATGATATCATCGACCTTGTCTGCACCAATGATCTCATCCACGGCGGTTTGCTTGTTCTCGAGTGCCTTATAGACCGAGAAAAAGTGAGCCATTTCGTCGAAGATATGTTTCGGGAGTTCGGAGATATCCTTGTATGAGTTATACATCGGATCGTCGAACGGTATCGATATTATCTTCTCATCATTTGCACCGCAATCGATCATTTTGATAGCGCCTATAGGGTAACAATGGACCAAGGTCATGGGTGCGATAGGTTCTGAACAAAGAACGAGTGCATCGAGAGGGTCTTTGTCGTCCGCATATGTTCTTGGAATGAAACCGTAATTTGCCGGGTAATGTGTGGATGTGTAAAGGATGCGGTCAAGCCTGAGAAGGCCTGTCTCTTTGTCCAATTCATATTTGTTTTTGCTTCCTTTGGAGATTTCGACTACCACCATGTAATCATTCTTTGAAATTCTTTTTGGATCAATGTCATGCCAAATATTAGATGTCATTTTATTCACTTCTGTGATGATAGGTTGAAATTTTGAGATATATAAATTATTGTCATCTCAAAGATAAATTGTAGTTGGATTATAGGGTGAACCCTAAAAAAGTTTGAATCAACAGACAGTCTGTGATACACATTCTACGTTTTCGATACCATCGATTCCGTGAAGTGCATCTTCCAGAGTGCTGCCGACAGACTCATCAGAGTCATTAATATCGAAACCGACATTAACCTTCATAAGGCCGAATGCTACAGGTAAGATCCTCGCTTCTAAAATCTTAACGCCCGTAGGTATAACCGTACTGATGGTTTCTATGACCTTGTTTAAATCTACCTCGGTGCTTTCAGGCATGAGGTCGTATGTTGCTACGATCTGTCCCATTTTAACACCTTAAGGTCCGATGAATCCGCACTTTTTACATTCGTATGAAACGCCCTGATCGCGGCATTGGTCGCATCTTCCGATTTCAGTTTCCCCGCATTTGGGGCACTTGAATGAAGTGTTACCGTGGCCAATAAGCCTTTTACCGCATGAAGAGCAAATCTTGTCTGCTGCCATACCAATGCGATACTATTTCGGGTATATAAAACAAAAGGGTGCATAATAATAAGTAAAAATAGGAGAATTATTTTGTCAAGGCGAAAGAATTATCCTTAAGGTGGTTATTAGGAAATTATGAAAGTGCACTCTGATTGTGTTCCGTGTCTTATGAAACGTGTTCTTTTCCAGGCTCGTTTGCTTGATAATGGTACTGAATTCGATGCTGTAACAGTAGCTTTGAAGACATATGCAAAGAATATATCCAGAGGGCAAAATTCTGCAAGATTGGCAACGGCAGTTCATAGAAGTGCGTATGATGCGATGGGAGTCATAGATCCGTATTTTGAATTAAAGGTACGTGCTGACGAAGTCGCAGAGAGATACATCGGAAGATTGGAAGAATTCGTTAATAAATCTGATGATAGATTTGCAGCGGCCGTTAGAGTCTCGATAATAGGTAATATCATGGATTTCGGATCTGGGATAGCAATTGATGATCCAGATGATTTTGAAAATCATTTCGAGGAACTTCTTCTGCAGGGCATAGGTTTCGATGAGACCGAGAAGGTCAAAAAAATCGTCGAAGATGCAGGTACCGTAATCTATATGTTTGATAATTGCGGAGAATCGCAGTTTGATAAGATCCTCATCAGAGAACTCAAGAGGATGGGGAAGCGCATTGTTGGTGTGGTCAGAGGACAAGCGATCCTCAATGATGTCACGCTTAAAGATGCGTTACGTATAGGCCTTGATAAAGAAGTAGATCTTCTGTTGACGTCTAATTCGTTCTCGATCGGTGTAGATATGAAGAAGATAGGAGATGATCTGAAGTATGAGATTTCTCAGGCAAGTATAATTTTGGCCAAAGGAATGGCAAATTATGAATCATTATCTGATGAGAAATTAAGCATTCCAATAGCATATCTTCTCAGATCCAAGTGTATTCCTGTGTCGAGATGTTTGGGCGTAAAAATAGGTACGAATGTTGTAAAATTGCAGGAATGATTATTTTCTGTGTGTGAAAATATTTAATAACGTGTTCCGTTTGGGGAACTGATATTAATGGCGTCTGAAGTAAAGCAGGCGGTTATAATGGTAGGCGGAAAGGGAACAAGACTCTTGCCCCTAACAGAAAATAAGCCTAAACCAATTTTGCCCGTTCTAGATAAGCCGTGTCTACGATATTTGATTGAGTCATTGGTTGAAGCAGGGGTCAAAGAAGTCATATTAGCTTGCGGGTATCGTTCCGATAAGCTAGTTGAAGCTATTGGGGACGGTTCAGATCTTGGAATCAAAATAGATTATTCTTACGAAGATGAACCTCTGGGGACCGGAGGTGCAATAAAACTTATCGAGGATAAATTAGATGATACATTCATCGCGGCCAATGGCGATGTATTTGCAGATATTTCTGTTAAAGAGGAAATCGAAAAGCATATATCTACGCAGGCGAAGGTAACAATAGCGCTTACTTCTGCAAAGAATCCATGTGAGTTTGGGATAGTAAGACTCGATGATGATGAGCGCATATTAGAATTCAAAGAGAAACCTAAACCCGAAGAAGTGTTTTCAGATCTGGTGAATGCGGGAGTATATGTTTTAGAAAAAAGTATCCTTGCTGATATTCCTAAAGGAAGTTTTTTTGATTTTTCCAAGGATCTGATTCCCATTCTTATGAGAAAGGGAGATAGGATTCAGGGATATCTTCTCAAAGGCATCTGGAGGGATGTGGGACGTCCGTCAGATCTGTTAGGAGCCAATCTTATCATGGCTACAAAACTTTATGATGATTTTGAATGGGGCGGCAAGAGATTCGAGGCTGCCACCATAAAGAAACCCTTTTATCTCGGTGCAGATGGGTTTGTGGATAATTCAGAGGTTGCTGCATCGGTCATATTGAAGAATAGTAAGATTAAAGATAGTAAAATCGTTAATTCTTTGATTATGACGGGTTGCGATGTCAGCGGGGCAAAGATCGAGTGCAGTATTCTCGGAGACGGTTGCAAGGTTATGGCCAATTCTCATATCGTCAACTCTGTTTTGGGTGATGGAACAGTTGTTGAATCTGGAAAATCTATGATAGATAATAAGGTGGTTTAATGGCCGAGTACATAAGAGCCAGAGCACCATTAAGAATAGGATTGGCAGGAGGTGGAACAGATGTAGACCCGTATGCGTCTGAGAAAGGCGGATGTGTTTTAAATACCACCATCAATAAATATGCATATTGCACGCTCACTCCAAGAAACGACGCGACAATGTCTGTTCGTTCTCTATATTACGGAAGGTATCAAGCACCTTTGGACGGAGGACCATTAAAGCTTGATGGTAACATGGATCTCATAAAAGCGGTCACCAATTATTTTGACGTTAAGAAAGGATTCGATATGTCTATTCAGTCCGATGCACCAGCAGGCTCTGGCCTAGGCGGGTCATCGACAATGATGGTTGCATTGATCAAAGCGGTATTAGAGTGGTATGAGATGGAGATGCCTTCTGCGAAGTTGGCACAGTTGGCTTACAATCTGGAAAGGATAGATATCGGACTTAAAGGTGGAAAACAGGACCAGTATGCGGCAGCATATGGAGGATTCAATCAGTTGGAGTTTGATAAGGTTGGAGTAAAAGTTACACCAATAAAGTTGGATTCAGATACGATCAATGAACTGCAGTATCGTTCTGTAATCTGTTATACAGGTATGTCTAGGGAATCTGCAGAGATAATCGAGACGCAGGTCGCGGCATTCAAAAAAGGAGACAATGAGAATGCTTTGGATGCTTCAAAGGTCTTGGCTAAAGAGATGTGTGATTCTCTGAAGAAAGGCGACATAGATGAAGTTGGTCGTGGATTGGACGAATCTTGGAAATATAAGAAACAATTTTCGAATAAGGTTTCAAATCCGTTCATCGATGAATTGTATGATGTTGCAAAGAAAAATGGGGCTATCGGAGGTAAAGTGTCGGGTGCAGGAGGCGGTGGTTTCATGTACTACATTTGTGAATATGATAAGAAGTTGCAAGTAGCCCAGGAATTACAGAAGCATGGAGCGGTATTGACCGACTTTATGTTTGATCCTAAAGGGGCAACATCCTGGAGAAGTAAAAATGAATGATATTATCGAAGCCGAATTTAAAAGAAGTTCCGAGATAGTTGCAAAAATAGAGACCAGTCAGATAAGGAAGGCAGCAGATATACTCATAGCCTCATTGAAGAACGGAGGTCAGATAATATTCATGGGTAACGGTGGGTCATCCGCTGATGCTCAGCATATAGCTGCAGAGCTGTCGGGAAGATATGCTTTCGATCGTCCGGCCATGGCAGGCGTATGTCTTTCCAATATTGCACCTGTAACAGCCATAGGTAATGATTATTCGTATGATATTGTTTTTAAGCGTCAAATAGAAGCTATCTGCAGAAAAGGGGACGTTGTTGTAGGAATGAGCACATCGGGAAATTCTAAGAACGTCATTCTTGCGATGGAAGCAGCAAAACTGAAAGGAGCTGTAACGATGTCATTCACCGGAGATTGTGGAGTTCTTAGAGATATTGTAGATCATGCGGTCATCATACCCACCACGGAGACACCAAGGGTTCAAGAAGGGTATTTGGTCGCATGTCACACGATGTGTGGCATTGTGGAATACGAAATGTATGGAAACAAGGCCGTACTCGTAGATCGAGACGGAACTATTGCGGCAGATGTTCCGTACTGTGGCGATCCGTCAAAAATTAAATTATTTCCCGGAGTGCCGGAAGCTATTTCAAAATTGAACAAGGCAGGTTACCTTGTCATCATTGTGACCAATCAATCAGGTATTGGCAGGGGTCTTGTCACAGAGGCAGATGTTGCTAAAGTACACGAGAAGTTAAAAGCAGATATTGCAGCAGGTGGTGGAAGGATAGATGATATTTTCTTCTGTCCGCATCATCCAGATGAAAAATGCAACTGTCGTAAACCCGAGATCGGAATGGGTGTTGCAGCATTTATGAAACATCATATCAATCCCACGCAGTCGTGTATGATCGGAGATTTTGATAGAGATATAGAGTTCGGTAAGAAGCTTGGACTAAAGACGTATCTAGTATCGGATAAGATGTCCTTCGTAGATGCAATCGATGATTTTTTGAAAAATTAATCTTTTCATCAGATCTCAGATCACTATTTGTTCAGTATAGGTCTATTTCACATCGTAAAAAACGACTGTATCAAATATGCGCACGAATATTCGCATGAAGGAGAGTGTCAATATGCACGTAATATCCTTGATCGTAAAGAATGAGTTCGGCGTTATGCAAAGAGTCATGGGTGAATTTACCCGCAATAAAATCAACGTCGAGACCATTGTAGTCGGCAAATGTGAACTTTCTGGTAAATCTAGAATGGTACTTTCGGTAATCGGCAAGGATGCTGCAGAGCTTGCGTTAGGAAGGATCCAAAAACTTCAGGACGTTTATGATGCTGAATTGATTCCGGAAGCAGGACAGTCTGCGTATGCGCTTATGTCAACATCCAGTGGTAATGTAGGTGTTGTTGGAGGATCTGCCCAAGTAGAGGAGATCATAGATCGCAGCAATCCTGAGAAATATGTTCAGGCATTAAACGCACTTTAAATTCAAATTCACACAATCAAAGAAGGAAAAAAAATGGATAAAACCGAAAAGATTTGGTTAGATGGAAAATTGGTCAATTGGGAAGATGCAAAGGTTCACGTTCTAGCGCATGCTTTAAATTATGGAACTGGGCTTTTCGAGGGCATCAGAGTGTATCAGACGCCCAAGGGACCTGCAGTATTCAGACTTAAGGATCATGTCAGGAGACTCGTCGATGGATGCAAGATCATGGGATTCGATCTTGAATTTGGAGGAAAGACATACACACAGAAAGACATAGAGGAATCCATAAAAGATACAATCAGGGCAAACGAGAATGTTGACTATGTCAAGCCGTGTATTTTCTTAAGCGGGGAAGAGGTCGGACTGAACCCTGTCGGAGTCTCCACAAGTATGGCCATCACATGCATCCATATGGGCACATATCTTGGTAAGGCAGGCAACGGCGCGAAAGTCATTGTTTCTTCATGGCAGAGGCCAGATAATCTCTGCGGACCAGCAGGTGCAAAGGTAAACGGAGCATATGTTGCATCATGCCTTGCAAAGAGAGAGGCCGTACGGCAGGGTGCAAACGAAGCAGTCATGCTGAATTCGGTTGGACGTGTTGCAGAATGCACCGGAGAGAATATATTCATCTATAGGCACGGAAAGATATACACACCTTCGACAGGTGAGAGTATCCTCGAGGGCATAACAAGGGATTCGATCATTCAGGTCGCACGCGACTTCGGATACGAGGTTATAGAAACAGAGGTTACCAGATTCCAACTCGTCTCAGCGGATGAGGTATGGATGACAGGAACTGCCGCAGAGGTTGTACCAGTCACGATGGTCGATGGAAAGATGATCGGAGATGGAAAAGCCGGTGAGGTCGCTCAGAAGATCCATTCTAAATTCCATGATATCGTTGAAGGCAAAGCACCTGAGTACGACAAGTGGCTGGATTATGTCAATTGATTCGCTATAAGCAGCAATGAAACTTTTTATAAAAACACTTTATTTTTTTTACAATATCGATGATATCTCTTCGTGACATCGTCATTCTTTGGTTTTGGATTCTCGAATATTCTCAATTTCTTCTTTGACTTTGAATATGTAATATTTGCTGAATATCCAATTCAAAGCAATTTCAATGACGCTTGTAGTGATTTTGGCAAGGAATCCGTCAACATGGAATAAACTTCCATTCATCCCCATTGCGAATAATATTGGGAACAATACGATCGATATTATTCCTGTAACTACTCTGGCACCAAAGAATGAACTCAATTCTTTGAACATGACCTTTGCTTTTGTGGAAGTACTGCGGAAGACTAACCATTTGTTTACAACGAATGCAAAAATTACCGCAATGATCCAAGATAGAATATTACTCAGGTTCAATTCAAAACCGCATTGCACGAATGCAGCATACGATACCCAGC
>Ga0265294_10010672_pt1 | contig 10411 bp, 10 predicted proteins | sample MunlanPumphouse3_FD_192504 | JGI IMG/M metagenome (GOLD analysis project Ga0265294, IMG submission 192504) | Groundwater microbial communities from a municipal landfill in Southern Ontario, Canada - Pumphouse #3 | ecosystem: Environmental > Aquatic > Deep subsurface > Groundwater | place...
TATTTTTAAAGTGCAAACGTACAAAATAAAATATGATTGTGATAAAAAATGGTTCATTATATTTCAAATCAAAAGTTCAATACTTTCAATAACAAATATAAATTACAGTAAATAAATTAATTACAATTACAAATATATTAATAATCTGTTTTTGATTCGCTCAATTTCCATGCGTCAAAGACGGGAATGGCATTATTTTTATCGTGTTGCGAGGCGGGAATTTTTCGCAAATTGGGAGATAATTCGATTTCTTTGTATATGAAAGAGTCGTCAAACCCGGCATCAGCGGCATCGTTTTTATCGGCGGCATAATAGATTCTGTCGGGGCGGGCCCAATAGATGGCACCCAAGCACATGGGGCAGGGTTCGCAGCTGGTATAGATTTCGCAGCCGGTAAGTTGAAAGGTGTGGAGGTTTTGGCAGGCATCTCTGATAGCGACTACTTCTGCATGAGCAGTAGGATCGTTGTGGGTAGTAACGAGATTGCTTCCGCGTCCTACTATTTTATCGTCTTTGACAATTACAGCGCCAAAGGGTCCGCCCGTTCCATTTTCCAAACATTTATGAGAAAGGGCAATCGCTTCTAACATAAATTCTTTTTTGTACATGTTTTTTGGTTTTAGGTTGCAAAATTACATCTTTTTATCAATATGACATTCTTTGGTCAAGGTGATAATGAAAATTGTATAAATTTCGGTATTTTTCAAAAAAAAGTCGAGACGAACGATATTACAAGTTCAGTCTCGACTATACATTTGGCATGCTTATGACAGCATTATTCAGCCACAACTTCCAAGTTTACAATAACTTTGAAATCTTTGTGAATATTGATTTGAGCGGTATAATTGCCCAATTCTTTAATATGCTCATCTTTCAGCATAATTTTTTTGCGGTCAATTTCGATGTCGTGTTGTTCTTTCAGCGCAGCTGCCACAGCAATTGTATTGACGGAGCCGAAGATGGTGCCTTTATCCGATGCTTTGGTAGCGATGCGAAGGGTAAGTCCTTCGATTTTTCCTGCCAAGAACTCGGCTTCTTTTCTCAATTTTTCTACTTTAAAAGCGCGTTGTTTTAAAGTTTCGGCCAACATTTTCTTGTTGGGTTCCGATGCTAAAATGGCTAATCCTTGAGGAATAAGGTAGTTTCTTGCGTAGCCGTTTTTAACTTTAACGAGGTCATCAGCGTAACCTAAATTTTGAACGTCTTGTTTTAATATTACTTCCATTGTATATCCTCCTATTGATTAGATTTTAAATTATCGGTAACGAAAGGAAGTAAAGCGAGGTGTCTGGCTCTTTTTACTGCTTGCGCCACTTTCTTTTGGAATTTTAAAGATGTTCCGGTCAATCGTCTCGGTAAAATTCTACCTTGTTCATTGACAAATCTTTTCAAAAATTCGCCGTCTTTGTAGTCGATATATTTAATACCGCTTTTTTTGAAACGACAATATTTCTTTTTTCTAATATCAACCGCTATCGGGGTTAAATATTTAATATCAGTTTGTTGTGCCATAATTTTACCTCCTATTGTTCTTTGGTTGCTTCTTTTTCTTTTCTTAAGTTACGTCTTTTTTCGCTATAAGCGATGGCGTGTTTGTCTAAAGCGACTGTCAAATAACGCATGATTTTTTCGTCACGGCGATATTGCAATTCATACTCTTTTACAACACTGCCTTCGGCTTTAAATTCAAAAAGATGATAAAAACCGGAAGTTTTTTTGGCAATGGGGTACTCTAATTTGCGCAAACCCCAATTCTCTTGGTGAACAATCTCTGCTCCTTTTTCGAGAAGAAAATTCTCGAATTTTTTTACCGTTTCCTTCATCTGTTCATCAGACAAAACGGGAGTCATAATGAAAACGGTTTCGTAATGATTCAACATAATTGTACTTTGTTTTTGTTTATAAATTTGATTATAATTTTGGGCTGCAAAAATACACTTTTTTTTAATACAATTTTCTTTATCTTCATATTTTTTTATAATTTGCTTTTTTTCCATAACCTGCCAAAATATCCCAATGGTCTACCCTTCTTTCGATACAATAAATTTGCACTTTCCCTCGTTTAGTTGATATTATTCTATTAAAATGGACACCCATTTAAACGATATTATTCAATCTTTCATCAAAAAGAATCATAAAGAACAACTTTATAATGAGCATAGAGCAATTGTCCTTTTTGACACATTAATCCCTCCCATTTTTAAAGCCAACGTGACCAACGTTCATGTCAAAAACGAAATTCTTTTCGTGAAAACAAATAATGCTTCGCTTAAATTCGACTTACTGACCCATCGCTCCGACATAATTAAACATATTAATAATGAAATCGGGTTAGAAGTAATTAAAGATATCATTTTACAATAAACTGCCCTTTCTAACTTATTTCTTCCAAATTTTTCAAAAAAATTAAAAAAAAGGCCTGAACTTTTAAAGGCTACTATTTATTCTATTAATAATCAATGATTTAAAAATAAATTTTTTGTGTGATATTTTTGTGTTTTAATGTACTAATACACTGTGTTATCAAAATAGTAAACCTAAAAAAATTACAAAAGAAATTATGAAAAAAAGCATTTCAATTATCACGATTCTGTTTGCAATTCTGTTTGCATACGGACAAAAAGGAGTCATTACCGGTCGATTAATTGATACAGAAAAAGAAGAACCTATCGTTTATGCAGGCGTGACCCTGATGAATACGAAAGATACCTCTTTGGTTAAAGGCGCGATGACAATGAAGGACGGAACTTTTAGAATTGACGAAGTCAGCAACGGAAATTATATATTGAAAGTAGTTTATTTGGGTTACACGGACTGGTATAGTCCGGTGATTACGATAGCGGGCGAGAAGAATAATGCACAAATGGGAGATATTCATTTATCGAAGAATCCACAGATGCTGCAAGCTACGGAAATTATATATGTTCGCCCGATGTTTGAGCAGAAATCGGGAAAAACCATCATGAACGTCGAGTCGCAACCGACTGCTGCCGGCGACAACGTCATTGAACTATTGCGAAAAATGCCGGGTGTGACTGTCGATCAAAACGACAAGATTTCCGTTCAGGGCAAATCGGGCGTGTTGATTTTAATTGATGATAAAGACCCCCACTTAGCCGGCGACGACTTGACCAATTATCTCAAAAGTCTGCCTTCCAATACGATTGATCAAATTGAGGTAATTAAAAATCCGTCAGCACGTTACGATGCTGCCGGCACGTCCGGAATTATCAATATTATTACCAAAAAAGACAATAACAAAGGTGTGAACGGCAGTGTTTGGGCAGGTGGCAGCTACTCCGGTTCTTGGAACACCAACGATGGGTTTAACCTGAGTGCCAAACTGAACAAATGGGTACTGAACGGCGGCTATTATTACGGCTACTATGGCGGGAATAACGGCTCCACCGAAAATAATATCACCAATATTGAGGGCAACGAAATCCGAATTACGTCCAATGAAAATAAAGATGAAATATGGTCAGGTCACGGTCGTTATCAAATGCACGGCTTCAATTTCGGTGCCGATTACTACATAGATAAACAAAACAGCCTCGGCATTTCCTACCGCGGAAGCCTCTCCAACAGCAAATGGTTCAATATTGATTACAACCGTTATTACTTTAATAATACTTTGCAATCGGCATACATGAACGAGGCAACCTCCGACAATAGCAACGGGAACCACACCCTGAATTTTAATTACAAACACGCTTTCGATTCGACGGGGAAAGTGCTCTACCTCGACCTGACCTATTCCCTCAACGATGTTCATTCCGAAAGCAACCGCAATATCAAGTATTCCAGTGATAACTTCTTGAATTTCAATAATAAACATGTTTATTATGACAACGGTAATCCCAATCAAATGCAGGTAGTTACCGCAAAATTGGATTATGAACACCCGATCAACGAAAAGATAAACTTTGAATGTGGATTGAAAACAAGCTTAGTCAAAAACAACAACAATACTTCTAATTTCTTAGATGACAGTCTGTTGGTAAGCAAGAGCAACCATTTTAAATACACAGAAAGTATCAGTGCAGCCTACTTGTTGGCAAATTTCACGGTTTCTGACAAAGTGACGATTCAAGCCGGTCTGCGGACAGAATTTACCCATCTGAACGGCTTATTGGTGACAACGGGCGAAAACAACAAACAAAACTACATCGACTTATTCCCGTCATTTCAAGTTGATTACCAATTACCGAAAAGTAATACTTTATCTTTGAATTATCGTTCCCGCATCTATCGACCTAATTATTATTCGCTGAATCCCTTCATCAGCATCCAAGATGATTACGCCATGCAGAGCGGAAATCCTAACCTGAAACCGGAATATCAGCACAATGTTTCGCTGGAACACTCTTGGAAATACATGATTTTCTCCTCTCTCACTTATCAATTTGCACAAGGCACCTCAACGGATATGTTGTTCACGGACAAAGATGCCAATATGCGTATATATAGACCGGAGAATATCGGAAAATCGCACTCTTTGGCGGCAAATATTTACGCACGTATTCCCATTGGGAAATGGTGGGTTATGATGTACAGTATCAGCGGAAATATCGGCAGATTGCACTTTGATTACGAATATCAAAAAATAGATCGCAACATCTGGTCGCTGCAATTATATACAAGTCAAACATTCACATTCTTAAAGAATTACTCCATTGAATTGGCAGCTTGGGGAATGCCGAAATCAGCACAAACCTTTGGAATGTCGGACAATCGTATTTACATTTGGGCAGGCATCAAAGGCTCGTTCCTGAAACAAAAACTGACGGTAAAATTAGGTGTCAACGATATTTTAAACAATAATTATTGGAGAGAAAACAACACCTATCCTGATGGCTCTGTTTACAATGGGACGTGGTATTGGAATTCTCGTGGGGTGTCCCTTAACGTTTCCTATCGCTTCGGCAAAGAAAACATACAGCCGCGACAACGCAAAACCGGCGACAACGACGAATTGGACAGAATGGGTGGCGGCAATTCCGACAACAGCAATCAGGGAAAACCAAGGAAATAAAGACGTTGCACACAACCCAAAACAGAACAGATTAAGTTATTGGGAATCATTGAATAAAAAATACAAAACACGCTAAAAATACGGGATAATTCTGCCTTAAAAAAGCTATCCCGTATTTCCATTTAAAATAGTACTTTTGCAAAAGGAAAATAGAGCGTTCTATTTTCTGTAAATGATTTATAATAAATATTATACAAGAAATCAATTGCGAATAATCGTTCCTCATTTTTGAAAAATTAACTGATAAATATAATAATTTTATGAAGATTTTTGACAAAAACAATTTAAAAGGAGACATTTTTGGCGGGATTACCGCCGGAATTGTAGCATTACCATTAGCATTAGCTTTTGGGATTCAGGCTTTTGGAGTAATTAATGTAGAAGATGTCGGCAATATTGGTGCTATCGGTGCTTTAGCCGGACTTACCGGTGCCATGTTACTGGGCTTCTTCGCCTCTATGTTTGGCGGCACTCCCTCGCAGATCAGCGGTCCCACCGGTCCCATGACCGTCATCTCCGCCACCCTCATCTCTACCGTATGGGCAACATCGCAACCCAACAGCATTGAAACCGTCATCATCAGCATGTCGCTGGCAGCTATCTTGTGCGGCGTTTTCCAAATCCTTTTCGGCATTATCAAAATCGGGAAATACATCCGCTATATCCCCTACCCCGTCCTTTCCGGCTTTATGAGCGGTATCGGCATCATCATTATCGTTCAACAGATTTATCCGCTTTTGGGAATGAAATCCCCCGTTTTGATTGTCGATATGATTACACAACTGCCCGGAAAAATTGGCGGCTTCGATGTTATCGCCCTCCTGCTCGGTTTGGGAACCGTTGCCATCATTTACCTCTTCCCGCTTCTGACCAAAAAAATCCCCTCCACGTTAGTCGCATTAATCGTAATGACAATCGTTTCCGTTTTAATAAAATTCAATACCCAATTGACCATCGGCGAAATTCCGTCGGGTTTGCCGATGCCTTTTTTTGTCAGTCACGAGGTCGGCGGCATTGATTGGTGGGCAGTCATTAAAATATCGGTCATTCCGGGACTAACTTTAGCCGGTTTAGGGTCCATTGACACGCTGCTTACGTCGGTTGTTGCTGATAATACGACGAAAACCAAACACAATAGTAATCAAGAACTTATCGGACAAGGCATTGGAAACACGGTAGTAGGTATTTTTGCCGGTTTGCCGGGTGCCGGTGCCACCATGCGAACGATTGTCAATATCAACAGCGGCGGTCGCACACGACTTTCAGGAATGATACACGGCATTTTTCTTTTGGCGGTATTCTTGGGATTGGGCAAGTTGGTGCAATTTGTTCCTCTCTCGGTTTTAGCCGGAATCTTAATTACCGTCGGTATTGGAATCATTGATTTCAAAGGATTGAAGGACTTTTTCAAAATCCCTCGCGCCGATGCTGTCGTCCTCATTACCGTGCTCGTCCTGACCGTCTTCGTAGATTTGCTCATCGCTGTCGGAATCGGCATGATTATCGCTTGCGTTTTGTTTATGAAACGCGCCGGCGACTTGGTAGAAAGTGGCTATCACTCCGACCAGATTTCCAAATTTGACAAAGAACTGGCTTGGGACGATGAAAAAGACATGCCAAAGGAGATCCAACGCAAAATTTACATCCAACGCCTCAACGGTCCCATTTTCTTCGGCTCTATCACTCGTTTTCAAGAAATAATGAATGAAATACCGGACGATGCCAAAATCGTGATTATCAGAATGAAATTAGTTTCCTTTATGGACCAATCCGGCTTATACGCCATGGAAACCGCTATCAAAGATTTACAGGATAGAGGCGTTACCGTTTTAATGACCATCATTCAACCTCAACCCATGTACATGCTTAAAAGAATGAATGTTATCCCTAATATTGTTCCGGAAGAGAATACTTTTAAAACATTTGAAGAATGTAATCGTTTCTTAAGCGCAGCCATTTTTCAAGATTAAATCAGGTTTTAATTATGACAAAAAATAAAACCGAAAAGAAAAAAAAAGAAATAAAAAACTTTTTTGAATCAATGAAAAATGGCGGTAATTGGCTACTCAGCATTGTTTTATCGCTTCTCTTGACTGTTCCGCTTTTCATTCTGCTTCATCGGCTACTCCCCAATTCGGCTTGGGACATTCCTTTCGACAGAATTGCGCTCGCCATTGCCTTATTTTCTCTTTTTGTTTTTATTTTTAGAAAAATTCAAATGGTCGTTTACATCGTTATATGCTTGTTAGTCATCATTTTATCCATCACAACCGCTGCGGGAAGTTACGGAATTGACGATATGTGCCGCGATTATCGGGGCTTGGTTTACGGACTTGTTCACGACCCCGAGCCGGTAGAGGATTTTGCCGAACAGATGAAACCGTTTCCCAACAAAGTGGCTATCAAACGTGCCATTGAATTTGATAATCCGACAGTTAAGCAATATGCCAATACGGCGGTGCGCAAACACTTCATTGATGAACAAAAGGGGGAAAATCGCAAATTTGCACAATATTGTGCCGTTTTTAAAGAAATAAATAGTAACTGGCTCTATATCAACGACCCTAAATCACGGGAATATTTTGCCACCGCAAGCGAATCGGTCACGAACCTGTCCGGCGATTGCGATGACCACTCCATTTTGATGGCTGCCTGCATCATGTCAATCGGCGGTACCGTGCGGTTGGTGCGCACTGAAAACCATATCTACCCCGAACTGTTTGTCGGCTCAAAAGCCGATTTGGACAATTTGCACTACCTGATTCGGGAAAAATTGTTTAAAGAAGAGTGTAATGAGAAAAAGCTGTTTTACCATGTTGACCGCAAAAACCAATATTGGCTGAATTTAGATTACACGGAGCATTACCCGGGCGGCGAGTTCATGCCCGGCATTATCATCGGTACGTTAGAACTGAAGTAAACGGGTGTTTATTTTAAAAAATATTTTTTCTGCTTTATAATAGATTTTGAAGGATATTTACAAATTTTAAGAAAAACAGATTGAGTATTATAAATCAACAAAATCACCCAAAAAGTTGATTGGATGTTGAATATAAACGTAAAGGTAACTCAATGCTCCCGCTGCACAGGAGCATTGAAATCGTATAATTATTAATCACTCAAACAACGGACGGAATTGCCGTTTCGCTTATAGTCAAAGCCGGCATATACACCGGGGGAAAAGTAGTAGAGATAGCGGAGATTTGCTTCGTCATCATCCCTCTCGGTAGTACTCCAATAGGCGACGTATTGACCGAAAGTGCCGTAAACTCCGTAATAATAACCGGCAGGTAGCGCTCCAAAGCCGGAAGAGTTTGTGGCTTCTTCATTACCATAAATCCAATGAGAATTACCTGCTTCTTTCATTTTATTTCCGGCTACACTATTGCCACCCAAAGCAACCATCAAGTCGTCCCACTCTCCGTCACTCGGCAAGTGCCATCCGGTAGGACAAATGCCTTGTACCCCACTCGGTTTGGAAGAGGAAGCGACGCTTCCGTGCATCACCGCTACCCAATTATACAAGTAACCGTAAGTAGATACATTGCTTAAGTTATTATTGGGATAATAACGATAGGCAATAGTAGTGCTGGTGGTGGTACCCAATTCTATGCCAGTGTCGTCAGCAAATTTTGTGGTACGCAGGTTTTCTTTCATCCAACATTGATTTCCAATTTGTAGGGTATTATAAACATTATGGTCGATGTCGGTAACAGTCGGGATTCCCGGGCAAGTAGGGATAGCGTTGCTTTGGGTGGTAAAAGTAAATGTTTCGCCATAGCTCGTGCCTCCCTCATTGGTGGCATACGCGCGCACATAGTAAACCCTGCCGGAGGTTAAACCGTTCATCGTGCCTATAAATGGATCGCTTCCGGGAAGTTCGGTAGTGTGAAGATTCTCAATAGTGGGATTAGGAGAAGTATTCCAGCAAATGCCGCGCGCTATAACGGCAGAACTGCCCTCAAAAGTAACATTGCCACTACATTTTGCGCTATTCAATCCAATATCGAAAACGGCAGATGTCGTAACGTCCGGTTTTAAGTAGCTGACACATCTTACGCTGTAACCAAAGGACGGTACCATATTCTCTGTTGTAATTTGCGGACAGTTACAATGACAACCGGCAACGAGCGGATGAGTTGAAACCACGGTTGTTGTCATATAGTAGCCAGAAGTTTTCGATCTTTCATAGCGGTGAGTGGAACTATTATAGTAACCACCCGGCAGAAAATTAAACCCCTCAGCATCGGAAGTACCGATAGATTTCAGCCAGTGGGAAGCAGAAATTAAGCTTTCAAAGCCGGCAGCACCCGTAGAAGATTCCAAGGCTTCCCATTCGCTTTGAGAAGGCACGTGCCAACCGTCGGGGCAAACACCCTGCACAGGATCCGGCAACTGCGTAATGGGGAGTTCAGGACTTGTGCGGGTAGCAGCGTAATAGGTGTACAACCGCCCATAAGTGTCCAAATTGCTCGGATCATCATTATAATAATGGGTGTCGGGAATGTCACTACCGTCAGCATATTGCGTGGCACGCAAATTTTCACGCATCCAACAATTGCCACCCACGCGGTATAAGTGGTACGTATAACCCTGATAATCAAGGGGAGTACTGCAGGAAGTTTGTGCTGAAAGATGGTTTAAACCCAGCATTATAGAACATCCTGTCAATAAAACAAAAAGAAAATGCTTTTTCATATATAACTGCTTTTTTAATATGAAATATATAGTTATTGCTATTTCAAAATTCCAAAAAATTAAGCGGCAAACTTAATAAAAATTTCTTTTCATAGTACATTTATTGTAAATTTATTATCCAATTTTCAATCATTAAAAATATCCATTCATCCCAAATCATACAATGTGTTGCTATCGTTTCGGGTTGTAAACGGGTGTTTATTTTAAAAAATATTTTTTCGGATTTATAATAACCTTTGACGGATATTTACAAATTTGAAGAAAAACAGATTGAGTATTAGAAATAAAAAAACTCACCCAAAAAGGTGAGTGGATGTTGAATACAAAAGTAAAGGTAACTCAATGCTCCCGCTGCACAGGAGCATTGAAATTGTATATTTTTTAATTACTCAAACAACGGACGGAAAAGCCGTAGTGCTTATATTCGTTTCTACGAGACACCAAGGAAGCCATGAACGTGATATAGCGGGCGTACGCGTGGCTAGCATCCCCCTGGGTAGCACCCCAATAGTAAGTCCTTTCAAGTAAACCGGTGTTACTGCTACCGAAGTAGCCGGCAGCCAACGCAGTAAAGCCGGAAGAGTTGGATGGAGTACCTCCTGAATACCAATGGGAAGTACCTGTTTCTTTCATCTTATCTCCGGCATAACCATTACCACCCAAGGTAGTCATCAAATC
>Ga0265294_10010674_pt1 | contig 10410 bp, 7 predicted proteins | sample MunlanPumphouse3_FD_192504 | JGI IMG/M metagenome (GOLD analysis project Ga0265294, IMG submission 192504) | Groundwater microbial communities from a municipal landfill in Southern Ontario, Canada - Pumphouse #3 | ecosystem: Environmental > Aquatic > Deep subsurface > Groundwater | place...
TTATCTGTCCCCTGCCAAAGAAGGCGGAGTCATCATGCCACTTTACATCGTGGCCAAAGCCTGCAAGGGCCCGGGCAATTTCCGCAGGGAACTGCCTCTCTATGTATACCTTTTTGCCCTCCGCCCACTGCCAACGGGGTGCGTCCAGAGCACTCTGGGGATTCATTCCAAAATCAATGGTATTAACTATCACCTGTACATGCCCCTGGGGCTGCATGAGGGCACCCATTACCCCGAAGGGGCCTACGGGTTTACCTCCCCTTGTCAGGAAACCCGGTATTATGGTGTGATAGGGCCTCTTACCCGGTGCGATGCAGTTAACATGGGACGCATCCAGCGAGAAACTGCTGCCCCGGCTATGAAGGCTTATTCCGGTGCCCGGTACCACCAACCCGGAGCCAAATCCGCTGAAATTGCTCTGTATAAACGAAACCATATTACCGTCCCCATCCGCTGCCGCCAGGTAAACGGTGCCTCCCTTAGGCGGGGTGCCCGGCTTTGGAATCAAGGCGGTGTTTCCTATGAGTTTCCTTCTTGCTGCTGCGTAAGTCTCGGACAGTAGTGCCCCGACTGAAACCTTCATATACCCAGGGTCGGAAAGGTATTCAAGACAATCGCCAAAGGCAAGCTTTATTGCCTCTATCTGCCTGTGGAAAGAACCTGCCTCGTCCCTTCCTGAAAGTTCGAACCCCTTGAGAATATTAAGAGCCATCAGGGCAACCATGCCGTGTCCGTTAGGGGGAAGTTCCCAAACGTCATAACCCCTGTAGTCCACTTTTATCGGCTCCACCCATTCAGGGCTGTACCCCTCCAGGTCATCCATCCTTAGATATCCACCGTATTTCTTCGAAAAATCCACAATCCTTTCGGCCAGTTCGCCTCTATAGAAGTCCTCTGCACCGGTTGCAGCTATTCTCACCAGGGATGCGGCATGGTCAGGCGACCTCCAAATTTCCCCGGGCTTTGGAGCCCTGCCTTTGGGCGCAAAGGTTGTAAACCAGTTTCCAAACTCATCACCCTTCGATTGCTTGCTGTACGTTTTATAAGCCCTGTCCCAGGCAGCAGCTACCACCGGCGAAACCGGATAACCCTCCTTCGCATACCCTATCGCGGGAGCTAATACCTCGGTAAAGGACAGCCTGCCAAACCTTTTTGACAGTGCCGCCCACGCCGAGGGCACACCGGGTACCGTCACAGGTATCCAGCCAAGTTGGGGCATCTCTTTATATCCCGCCTTTGTCAGAAACTCCGCCGAAAGGGCTTTCGGAGCGGGACCGCTGGCGTTTAAGCCATACAGACTCCCATCGGTCCAAATGGTAGCAAAGGCGTCACCGCCTATACCGTTGGAAGTGGGCTCCACCACCGTAAGACAGGCAGCGGTGGCAATAGCCGCGTCCACGGCGTTACCACCTTTCTTGAGCATATCTAGCCCCGCCTGGGCGGCAAGAGACTGCGAGGTCGCAACCATTCCCTTTTTCGCGTATACAACGTTCCTTCTGGATGGGTAATTAAACCGCATCGGGTCAAATTCCATTTTACACACCTCCTGTCAATTTACCAGTCACAGGGATGGTGACTTTGGCTGTCAACCCACTCATATTGTAGCACATTGGACGAACAACGGCGGGAAGCTTCTCAGTTTTTATGCCAGATTGAATATTCGCCGGCGGAGCACCGGACCCCTTTTATCCTTCCACCTGGGTAATGCTGAACGCAACCGGTATTACTATGAGTGTAAGAAGCGTTGATACCAAAAGCCCGCTCATAAGTGCCACCGCCATCGGCTTGAATAGCTCGCTTCCGGAAAACACAAGGGGTATAAGTCCCGCAACGGTAGTCGTTGTTGTAAGAATAATTGGCCTGAACCTTATGCTAACCGCCTCAATACAGGCTTCCTCCGTCGACCTGTCCTTTCTTATGGCACTGTTTATATGATCCATAAGTATTATAGCATTGTTGACAACTATGCCCAAAAGGCTAACCATTCCCAAAAGGGCGGTAAAGGACAGGGGCTGCCGGAATATCAAAAGTCCCAGCACCGAACCGATTACTGAAAGGGGTATGGTAAAAAGTATAACCAAGGGCTGTAAAAATGAGTAAAACTGAACAATCAAAATTCCGTATACCAAAAGCACTGCGAATGCTGCGGATACACCAATATCACCGAAGTACTCGCCAATCTTCCTTCTTTCACCGTCAAATACTATATTTACCCCCTGAAGGTCTAAGTCCTCCATCTCCCGGCCAAGGCACCGTTCAATATCCACCGGACTAAACCCCTGTTTAACATCGGCTGTAACCATGGCCGCCCTGTCCCCGTCATATTTCTTTATATAGGGCGTTATGTCCGCCAGGTCAATCCAGGCTATCTCCTTCAAAATAACCTTTCGTCCGGTTACCGAAGACTTTATATACAGGTTCTCCAGGTCCTCCTTGGATCCGATGCTACCTTTCACAAGGATATCGTACTCCTCCCCCTCTTTTCGGAATACCGACGCCTTTTTGCCCCTTAAGGCTATGCTTACCTCCCTTTGGACGTCATACCTTGAAATGCCGAGGTTCCCAGCCTTGTCAATGTCCACCCCCACGCGGAATTCATATTTCCTGTCCGCCAGGTCATCATCCACGTTCATAGTGCCCCTTATACCGCTTAGTTTATCCCTTATACCAACAACGGCTTCCGCAATACGATCGGCGTCATCCCCCGTTATCCGGACCCTTAAAGGGGAGCCTATGGGTTCACCCAGTTCCAGCTGTTTTACGGTAGCATTTCCTCCAACAACCCGGGTATCCAAAACCACCTGCAGGTGGTCAACAAACCCGGAACTGGTTTTGAACCTTCCCCCTTTTTCAAGGTTAAGCCTTAGCATAATCTGTGCAAAGTCCTGAGACTTGGTATAAAAGGGCAGAGTATTATAAAACTTGGGCAGTCCGCCTCCGGTAACGGCGGTATAACTTGTCACCTCCGGCTGCTCCTCCAATACTCCTGATACCGCTTCCGCCAGCCTGACGGTTCTTTTTATGTCCTCTCCCTGCTCGGCTTTTATGTCTATATACACCATATCGGTATCCGCCTTGGGGAAAAACTGAAGCCCCAACCGCACGGCCACAAATACAACCAGCACCAAAGCTGCCACAACCGCCAACGCCAGAGTACCCCGCCTTTTCATGGAGGATTTTAACGTTTGGACAAACCACCCTCGTAACCGGGGAAACATTCCTTTGTTAACGCTTTTTCTGAAAAAAGAAAAGGCAATAACCGGTGTGACAAAGAGTGCCACCAGATATGAGACCAAAAGGGATACTATGACTATCTGCGGAATACTCCTTATGTATTCCCCCGCCACCGAAGGCAGCATAAGAAGCGGAATAAAAGCGCCTATCGTAGTAAGGGTGGATGTGAGTACCGGTATAGATATCTCCTTCACCCCTTCGACGCAGGCAGCCATCCTGTCCTGGCCACTGTCCAGTCTTACCTGTATAGCGTCGGTCACAACTATTGCATTGTCCACAAGCATACCCAGGGCTATTATTAGCGCGGATATGGATATCTGGTGTATTTTAACGCCCCAGACCCTCATGACCAAAAAGGTGATAAGTATTGAAAGGGGTATGGCAGCTGAAACCGTTATCGCATTCCTGAAACCCATCCCCAGGAACACTACAACAATTACCAATAGAACGCCAATAGCCAAATTTCTGGAGAAATTGCCCACCGCATTGCCTACATCCTCCGGCTGATACAGCACCCGTTCCAGCAGTATACCCTCCGGCAGGTCTCCTTTTAACGTATCAATTCTCTTTTCCACTTTCCGGCCAGTTATCACTATATTACTATTTTCATTGAAATACCCCGCCAGAAGCACCGCATCCCTGCCGTCCTTTTTTACCGTAGGGTTGGAATCTAGCGGCTTAATGTAAACTGAAGCAATATCTTTCAGCCTCGCAACCGCCCCACTATCCGCCGATACTCCTATCACCGTGCTCCCTATCTCCTCCAGAGAGGAATAGGTGCCGGGCATGTTGACATTTATTCTGGTTTCTCCGTCGTCTATATACCCCGAGGGTATCTCGATATTCTGAAGACCTATTATACCTGCTATTTCGTCCATTGATAAATTGTAAAACCCAAGCCCGGTGGTATCCACCTCCACCTTAACCTGCTCTTCAGGCTTCCCTATTATATCGATCCTGGATATGCCCTGTATTTTTACAAGTTTTCTCTTTAGCCCTTCAGCATACCAGGCCAGCTGGTGGCGGGAATACTCATCCCCGGAAAGGCTCAGTATCATACCGGCGGTCCGGTCCAGGTCAGTATTTATCTCGATATCACCACACCCTTCCGGCAGTTCCCTTTGAAGGTCATCCATGCGCTGCCTTAAATCCACCCAGGCCTTGTCGGGGTCGATATCGGAATCAAGCCTAATAACCGTAACCGAAAGACTGTTTCTTGAATCCGACTGAGAGTAGCTGTACCCCTCTATCTCGGCAATTCTTTCCTCTATTTTGCCTGTAACAAGCCTTTCCATGTCCTCCGGCGAAGCCCCGGGATATACAGCCGTAATTACCGCAAAGGGCGCATTTATATCCGGATTTTCCTGTTTGGGGTTTATGTAATAGTTTAAAAGCCCCAGCACCGCCAGAAGTACCGCAATGGATAAGGTAACCTTCCTTTTTCTTATCGCCGCATCTATCATACATCAGCATCCCTTTGTACTGGTTTTATTAATTAATACCCACCCTGTCACCGTCTTTTAAGCCCCTGTAGCCTTCTACAACCAAAGCATCGCCGGGGTTAAGTCCCTTAACCCTGACCCGGCTTGACCTTGTCCTATCTATCGTAACCTTTTTTCTAACCGATCTGTCATCTTCCACTATGTATACATAGTCCTCACCATCCGCCATAACCGATGTAAGGGGTATCCAAATGCCCTCCTCTTCACCAAGCATTATTTCCAGTTTCACAACTGCTCCTATGCTAAAGGAGTTTTCTTCAAGGGATATCTTTGCATTATAGGTTCTTGTATCCTCATCGGGCACAGGGTCAACAGATACTACTTCCCCAAAAACTTCCCTGTCGCCGGCCTTTACCTTAACGGGAGCCCCGGGCAAAACCTTTGCCGCATCGCCCTCCGAAAGGCCTGTATTCACCACAAGGTCCCCGTTTCGGATAACCACCACCGGGTAACCGGCGGCGGCCATTTCACCCTCCTTAAATAAAACATCCACAATGTATGCGTCCATCCCCGCCACCAAAACCGCATCCTCTATACTGCTTTGTATGTTCTCCATATTTACCGTTGCCTGGCTGTAGGAAGCCTGCCGCAGGTCCTTGTCAAGTATTGCCTTTTCAAGGTCTTGCTGCGATACCGCCCCCTCCCGGTAAAGTTCCTCCATCCTTTGAGACACGGATTGGCTAAACTCCAAGGCACTGCGGGCACTTTTTAAGTCCTCATTCGCACTCTCCCTTGCATGCAGCAGCTCCTTAGTATCCAGTGCCGCAAGCATATCTCCCTTTTTCACAGACTCGCCTTCAACAACGTATACCCCGGCAATTTTGCCCGGGCTTTTGAATCCCAATTGTCTTACTTCACCGGGGGAAACGGTGCCGATATAATCCAGAACCACTGGAGCAATTTCCGAAAACACTTCTATTATCTTTACCGGTTTTACTGACTCCTCTACGGTATCCTGAACGTCCCAACCAAACATGGCAAGAGCGATGCCTGCCAGAACCAGGACTATTATTCCTGTAGCAGCGATTTTTTTCATCAAAATCCCCCTTACATATCAATAATTAACTCTATGCCGGATACTTTACTACTGATGCCGAATACTGGCATACTCTTCAAACAAAAAACTCGTAAAGGCCGCCATTGCGCCAACGGCCTTTGTACCGTCTTCATAATACCTCATAATGGTTACCAGTCCCTCTATGTAGCCGGCGGCAATAACATGGGCAATAAACCCCCGCTTCCCTGTTACTCCTTCGGGCCAGGACTTTGACAAAAGGCCCCAAATGTTTTTCTCAAACATATTTATGACCTGTTCCTTGGCCTTTTCGTATGCGGTTCCCCTGCTGCCGTCTATAAGTATAAGCAATTCATCCCGGAATTCACCGTGTATCTCTGCGATACGATCGACGGCGTATTCAAGATGGCTTGAATGCCTATAGTCCCCGGCAAAATTAAAGTCCCGGTTTTCCTTTATTAGTTCCGTTATCCTTTCAAAGGCCGGGCTTACAACGGCGTGAAATAAGTCCTCCTTGCTGCCGAAGTACCTGTAAAGATTCCCGGCGGTAATACCCGCCCTTTTAGCTATTCCCCTCATGGAGGACTTTCTGAAACCCTTATCCTTAAACTCTGCCAGCGCCGATTGGTGTATGTTTTTTCTTATTTCATCCTTCAAAACCTGCATATAATAAACACCCGTTCATTTTTAATTTAATTATATAGGGTGCAATTGTTTTTGTCAATGCTTTTTATCCCCTTGACAGCCCGCTATTTCATCTGGCTTGTAGTGGGTAGCGTTATAAACAGAAATCTGCCTGGCGGCACCTACAACCAGAGTTCAGACAACCAGGAGGCTGCCGGCGAAAGAATTATAGAAATATTCCTTAACGGCATTAAGGACACGGGGAATCAGGTAATGAAGAGGAAAAACATTATATCCGCGCCAAAATAACCGGTGACCGTATTTTATCCTCAGAATGGAGCAGGAGGCAGGTGATCAAACCACTTGCCTCCTACTCCATTCATTCCCAGCCTGGCAACCGCTGTATATTAGTCTTCATCGTTGGTACATTCATCAGACTTTATGAGATAAGACCTGAGTTCTTTAAGGAACCACTCCACATCGCTTACGATTCCTATAGACTGATGCGACCCGCGATCGGCAAGCTTTGTCACGGTAGCCGGGTTAATATCGACACAGATGGTCTTGACACGCGCCGGAAGCAGATTACCGGTGGCAATTGAGTGCAGCATCGTCGACATCATGAGTGCAATCTCCACTCCTTTGATGCCCTTTCGCATCGCCTCCTGCGCCGCAACCGAATCGGTTATAACATCGGGTAGCGGACCATCATCCCTAATAGAACCGGCCAGCACGAAGGGGACATTATTTTTCACAAGCGCGTACATGACGCCTTCCTTGAGAACGCCCGCTTCAACCGCCTGTCGTAGGCCACCAAGGTCCCGTATCTTGTTGATGGCAAGTATATGGTGCATGTGACCCATTGGCGCAGATATACCGTCTTTGAGGTGTACTCCCAACGATGTTCCGAGCAGTGCCGACTCCACATCATGTACTGCTACGGCATTTCCGGTAAATAAGACATTGACGTAGCCTGCGTCAATAAGTGCCGCAAGATGTTTGCCCGCTCCCGTATGAATCACCGCAGGCCCAGCCACAACCAAGACCTTACCGTTACGTTGGCGAACCGCCCGAATCTCTCGAGCGATCTCCTCAACCATCAGCGATTTCTGGCGCTCGCTTGATACATCACTCCCCATGAAGGAAAAACCCCGTTCCTCGGCAGCCCTATCCATCACGGCAACCCGTACGCCCTTATGACCAATGACCACCTGCTCACCCCGGGAAAGCACTGCTATAGGACAGCATCTGGCTTTATAACTTGCCGGGTCAACCACCACAGCGCAGTCCATTTCGATGTCGTCAACCGGAACCCATTTGCCGTTCACATTCACGTATGTGTCAATGTTGGTACTGGAATAGAACCCATCGGGACATACCCCGTCCTTGGAAACAGTAGCCAGCGTGACGGGCTGACCATCAACGGGCGTGGCACCAAGTTCTTTAAGCTTGTCGATAACCTCATCAAGCCGCTCACACGTTGGTGCCCCAATCTCAATCCTGGCATAACCCGCATCCTCCGCAGTGCGCCCTATCCTCGTTTCGCGTAGGTCGAACTTCGCATCCATCTTTGTTATCGCATCGATAACGCGTGATAGCAATACCGCATCGACGAACCGCCCTGAAAGTTCTATTTCGGTCGTGTACATTGGCTGACTCACCCCTTATATATATTTTTATTATTTATATATTTATAGAAAATAAAATCGGTTTGTTTAATCACTACTTGGGTAGTTATTAGTACCTGTTTTGATTCTAAATGATAAAAAATACCTTGTCAAGAAGAACGTCCCAATACTGTATATGTCAATTGCTTTGCCGTATAAGTCACTGTGTAAACCAAACAAACAGAAAAAAAAGAACCGCAATCCATACGGTTCCCCTTTATTATCCGATATTTATTGCCCGCCTTATTTTCTCCATGTTGGGCCCATAGGTCCGGTCCAACAAATCCTTGTGTTTTGCGTATATCTCCGCAATAAGTATATCATGGAGTATAAAGCTTTCAGACAACAGCATAAAGGATTTGTTCTGCGTCCAGACGCCTCCGCTTTCGCCCGGCTTTACAGTACCAAATAAGCATTCTTTTTTGTCTGCAACTATGTTAATCCATCTTCCATATCTATTGACCTGAAATTCCATATTCTCCATCTGGTGATAATACACCCTTCCTATTTCTCTTTTTGCCCGGCCGTATAAAACTGCAACTACATAGGCTCCCCTTTCCTTAGCCTGCAGAATATCGTCAAAGAATATATCGTAGTCCTGGGCCCACATCTCCAGGTATATGTTCTCTTGAGCCTGCATAATCATGGATCTTATCTTATTATACAACTGGTTTTCCTCTTTAAAATGCCACATGTATTCAACCGATGGCTGCTCGCTTAATGATTTGATATTTTCCCGCAGATATTTTATCGATTCATCCACATTCGTTCTGTACCTCTCCAGAAATTCGTCTATGGGAAAACCGACATATTTAACAGGATTGGAGCCGCTGGCCACCGCCAGTCCCTGTTCAACTATTCTTTTTATGGTCTCGTAGATTTTGGATTGAGGCACCCCGGATATCTTACTTATCTCATAGGCACTGATATCAGGATTCTGTATCAAGGCAATATATGCTTTGGCCTCGTACGAATTAAACCCAATCCTCGTTAACTCGTTTAGGACACCCTTGAATTTATCTTTAGCCATTACTTCCTCTCCCCCATATCATTCCAATACTGACAAGCAAAGTTTTTCCGACTCTATCACCAGTTCTGATACCATCTTTATAAAGGGTTCATAATTCATCGTTGTATGTGCCAGATCGAGTGCATCGTAGTATTTCGCTCGTTTCTCATTCTTAATAATGATTGGAATGTATCCATTCTTCATTAATTCAAAGTTTAACAGTAGCCTTGAAGTTTTTCCGTTTCCGTCAATGAACGGGTGAATTTTCACAAACTCACCATACAATAATGTTGCCCTCACAACCGGATGATAATTCCGCCAGTCGTTTTGGTACTCTGCAATAAGTTTTTGCATCAAATAGTTTACCTCATAGTGCTTGGACGGTATATTCTTTGCACCGCTGATAGCCACATTTTCTGTTCGGTATTTTCCGGCATTCTGATTATCTATTTCTTTCAGGATTAGTGCATGAATGTTCTTGATGTTCCATTCGGAAAGAGGTTCTTTGTTGAAAATCAAATCCCCGATAAAAAGAATGGCTTCACGGTGATTGATAATTTCCAAATGTTCAACCATACTTTTTCCACCAATGGTTATTCCCTCAAGCACCACCTTCGTTTCCGACATAGTCAGGGTGTTCCCCTCAATCGCATTGCTATTATATATCCATTCAACAATCAGTTTTTCATGAAGTAAATCTGAAAGCCTTTTTGAAAAAGGTCGATGCCGATCGATGGCTTCTTTAAGTGAATCGATATAGCTAAAATCATACTCCAATCCGAAGTAAGTTTTTCGCACTCCTTCTCTTGCATCAACCGGTTTAGTGGCATCAGCAGGAATCGACCAGTTTCGGCCAATTTTTGTTGCACCTTCAATTCTCCCCTGGTTACAAAGAGCTCGAATTCTACGGTCACTGATTTTCCAATTTTCGCTCGCTTCTTTAATACTTATATACTTCAACAAAATCACCCCCCCAATAACTTTATACCTATATCGGAATATTGTCAATACAATTCCGTCATCGGTATAAAAGATGCCCTTATCTTTCAGCAGAAACATGAATGCTTGCTTTTCCCTCTGTAAACTAATCTCCTCGTCATTTCACACCCGAAACACTCTCACACAGGTAGACGCAAGCCCCGCATAACATATGTTGCCATTATAAAGCCGGCAAAACAAAAAACGCCCGGAACCCTTGATATATAAGGGCACCGGGTGTTTTAACATATTTTAAAAATTCGGATAATTCATACTACACTCCGCCCCTATGGGCAGAAATGCTCAATAATCTATTATAGGTGCAAGCCTCTTTATTTCTTTTTCAACTCATCGATTGTTTGTTTCAGCAGCGGCAGCGCA
>Ga0265294_10010676_pt1 | contig 10409 bp, 12 predicted proteins | sample MunlanPumphouse3_FD_192504 | JGI IMG/M metagenome (GOLD analysis project Ga0265294, IMG submission 192504) | Groundwater microbial communities from a municipal landfill in Southern Ontario, Canada - Pumphouse #3 | ecosystem: Environmental > Aquatic > Deep subsurface > Groundwater | place...
TTACATCTATATCATTAAGTATAGCCTCAGCATCTTGTTTTTGCTTTGTCCAAAACTCTTTATTCTCGGTTACAACTTCTTTATCTTTCTGTTCTTTAGCCTCTTGACTAGCATCTAACGCTTTTTGGTATTTATCATTTAATTCTTTATATAAAATTTCCTCTTCCTTAATTTCTTCTTTGAATCTTTTTATATCTTTATTATAAGCAAAAGCTCCTGCATTTGTTGGAGTTGTTTTTTCATATTCAGCTAAGTAATTTTTTGTACTTGCTATTTTTGTTTTAGCATCATCTTTGGCTTTTTGTAACTCTAATAATCTACCCTTACTAATTTCCTCATTAATATCTTTAGTTATATCTAAACTCTTTTGTCTAGATATATTTTCTAAGTTTAAGTCTTTTAATCGTTGAGGATATAATTCTTTAAGAGTGTTCAATGCCTCAATCCTTGTTGCCTCTGCCTCGTTCTCATTAAGAACAGTGTTCATCAAGTCACTCACCTTTCTCTTCCTCTCATCTATCGTCTTATTGACTTTAGACATAGTCTCATCTAGCTTCTTCTCAGCTCTCTCTTGTGCAGTTGTCCTATCACGTAATATAAGTATAGCAGCGGCAAGAGTAGTAACAGCAACAAATAAAGCTGTATATGGGTTAGCTATAAGAGTATATTTTAATGATTTGGTAACTTTTATTAACCTGGCCTTTGCAATAGCAAGAAAATCTACGGCAGCAGTATCAGCAGTAATAGCAGCAGCATGTATGCCGGCTGTGATAGTTTCTTCTTTCTTAGCTGTAGAACTAACAGCGGTAACAGCAACACCTTTTTGTTTTGCTAAATTATTAGCCTCATTATTTAATGCTTCTAGCTTTAGTTGTTGGTTCTCTAGTTTTCTTGTAGCGGTAAGTGTAGATTTATTTGCTATTTGTTCTTGTGTGATAGCTATACTTCTTTTCTGAGCTGCTATATCGGCAGCATTAAGCTCAATTTTTTCTGTTATATCTTTTAATTCTGAAACAGCAGTAGAGTGTGCTAACTGGGCATTAGCAAGTAGCTGTTTTGCTTGTAACCTTAATGATTGAGTTTCTTTGTCGGCAGCAAACTTAACTAGTCTTTTTGATTCAACCTCTTCACCTTCGGCTTCTATAAGTGCTAATAATGATTTTGTCTCAGCAGCATTTCTTATCTCATTACCACCCGTAACCATCACATTCATAGCTAGTCTAGCTACTTGGTATGTACCTACGGCGGAGGCAGCAGTAAGGATAGCTTTAGCTAAGGAATCCCAATGTTCAATGGCAGTGGTGACAACGCTAACACCGGCATTCATGATACCACTCGTGGATTCACCCATCTCTTTAAGAGCCATCGTCCATTTATCTTTCAAGTTAGATATTTTACCATAAGTAGTCTCTGCCAACTTATCTGACAAGCCATAATATATACCTCCGGCAGAAGTAAGATAATCAACAGCACTTTTTAATTGGTCAAATCCTACCTTACCGGCAGTAACAAGAGTTTTTAATTTAGCAGTTGATATACCCATCTCTCCATTAGTATCTCTCATAGTGGCAGCTAAGGCTTTATATATAGGAACACCTCTATTGGCAAATTGGAATAGGTCACGTGCATATAGACGTCCTTGGGTAAGTGATGTACCGTATAAGTATGATATATCTCTTATTGATTGTCCTGAGCCGGCAGACACATCAGACATCTTTCTTATCGTTTCGGTAACGTTCTCGGCAGTCTCACCATAAGCAAGTAACTGCTTAGCAGAATCCGTTATATCTATCAATTGGAATGGTGACTTGACGGCTAAGGATGTAAGTTCTTGCATAACCTTCTTCCCTTTCTCAGCACTACCCGTGAAAGAGTCGATAGATACGGCTAATTGGTCGAATGTACCTTTAACCTGTATTATCTGTTGAAATAGACTTTTTAGTGTGTTGATAGAGCCATAAGCTACCATTGAACCAATAGCAAACATAAAACGCTTCTTCATGAATGTCATATCATTATTTGCTTGTTCTACTTGCTTATGTATATTGGCCACTACCTTTGTGAGAGGACTTTGAACGACCACACCTTTGCCTATATTCTTTGCAGCAAAATTGATACGTTTCATAGCATCGCCATAAGAACCAGCCATAGTTGTCATCTGCGCTTTCTCTCGTTCGATAACATTACTCAGTTCTTTCATCTGCGTAGATATAGTTTGTACTACGTTAGACTTCATATTCTTACTATCGGCATTAAGCAAGTTTGCAAACTTCTTAGTAATCTTATCTAGCTCTCTGTTTACACCTACAGCTAAGTCAGTGAATATCTTACGTGTTGCTTGTGCATCACTCTTTAATCCTTTGTTGTTTATCCCGGTAGCCCAAAATAAGTCACTATTGCCACCACCATTTGATTTACTCATTATCTTCTGTTTATTTTTAGTCCTTTTATTTTACTAAGCTCACTTATAGAGGAGCTTTCTTCGTTATTATCTTTGCTCATCATAGAGTTATACTCTTCAAACATATTCTGTAATAGTGACCATCCCATATCAAGTGTCTGTTGTGGAGTGAATCCAAAGTCTTGATTTGCTATCACTATAAGTTTAGTGAAGTCGTATATCTTTTTTCGGCAGCTATTAACCCTGCTTTGCTTGATAGACTCAACTTTCGAGCTAAGTTGATAGATTTCAGAAAAGACTGGCTCCCCATACGATATATCGTTGCAATAAACATATACATATAGTCTTCGTTCGTCGCAACATCGGATATATCTCTTCCTACTATGATATGTACAATCTTCTCAATCAGTTCATGATATGCGGCATAGAATTTTAGATAATCACTAATTTTATATCCTCCATCTCCACTCTCTATTATCGTTTGTAGCTCATCTAAATCACTTTTTTCTATCTTTGATAGATAAGGATATGCCTCTGCCATTTGAGCTACTGTCATGGGGTATATATCCCATTTGCCACCTGTCTGCTTATTCTCACAATGGCAAGGTAATCGAAGTATATTTTGAGTATCCTTAAGCAGAAAGTCCTCAATATTTAATGTGTCGTTCATATTCAAATTTATCCTTTTAGAAAAAAAAGGGGACATTTCAGCCCCCTCAAAACAAAACTTTATAAAAACAATTTACAATTACAATTTCTTTTATTATCCCATAGCAGGAGCAGGAGTTGCAACAGTAATATCTCCTAATGCTTTAGCATCAGAGGCATCTTGTAACATACTAAATGTTACACTCCATCCTACAGTCTCTTGGTTAGCTCCCATATTACCACTCCATGAAGAGGTGACATGAGCATTATAAGCAGATACTGTAACGACATCTCCGTCAATATTCTCTCCCGAGATAACTACATATTTATTCTTAGCTTTAGGATTGCCTACTATTGTCATCTTACCTCCTGAATAATCATATCCTGTGATTGATGATAATGTTTCAGCATCTTCTGTTACTAATTCTAATGAAATCTTATTGATAACAGTAGAATCTCTAAATCTATAAGGTTGCTGTGTTTGTTCACTATATTCAGCAGTGGTACTTTTCTCAGGGAAATCGATATTACAATTTCCTTCTTTAATATCACCTAAAGTTGTGAATGTGGAAGGCATTACCCCCGCAGATAAGTCTGCATCAGCAATCTTAACTTCATTTATTTTGACTAAATTTATCTTTGCCATAATTTTATATTTTTTAAATCTATTAACTATTAATTGTGCGAGTGGTATAAGTTGTTACTGTATAATCTTCACTCATATTATCAGTAATGGGTTCTTCTTGTAGATTAAAGTTTATCATCCCTTTATCTGCCTTAAAATTAGTTAAAATTTCTGATATATCCAAACAATATTTAGATATTTTTGCAGAATCTGCATAACCATTGATTTTTTTAAGATAAATAAAGATAACAATATCATTTATACTATTAACGTTATTCTTATAAATAGGCATATATGATAATACAATACAAGAGCCTTGTTCACCCGCTTTTTTTACCTCTTTATATATAGGTAATCCTAGAACCATAAGTTCTTTATATAATGAATTTATTACATCAAATATTGTATTTGTCATGATAATGCTTCTTTAAATGCACTAAATACTACGCCGTAACTCGGCATAAACTCATTTAGTACCGTTCTTCTTTTTTCTACCTCAGCTGCATAAGGTGCAGCCGCTACTACTATGCCATATATACTTTTTTCAGGAATAAATGTTCCATCAGGCAATCTATCCTTTCCTGTAATGTTATTTCTAATAAACCTACGTAAATCGGTAAATCCTCTTTGAGGGTCACGACCTCCTTCGTTTAATAGTTTCCATTCCTCTATCTTCTTTCTGTCTTTAATAATTATCACAGCCGTTGAAGACTCTAGCTCACCTTTGATATTACGATATGAATGTTGCTCTTTTGCTCTCATAGCAGCAGCAATACATATTTCTAATAAGGTCTCTACAACCTTTTTATCATTAGCCTTGATAACTTTATTAACTCTTCGGTCAATAGGTGGAATAGACCATAACATTTTCATTTTACCCATAGCTCAATATTTAAGGATGTTTTATATACTTCTACTAATGTACCCTTAATATTATTACATCTTATATTTTCACCTCTTGTAAACTCTAAGTTCACAGTATTAGGTACAAATAGTTTATATGCAATATTTATGAAAGAACCATTAGAGGAAATTTTCAGTGCAGGAGTAGGTTGGTAATCGCAAACAAAAGGTATAGGTTCAGCTTCAATCTCGATAGGATTATAATTCTCATCAAAAGATTGTTCACTTCCTTTATATAGCTCGGCTACATATCCATATCTATAATTTGTTAGCATATCACTTGTCTTATTTCCGTTCCTGATTCATCAGTTTTATATTCAATACCATTATCAGATAAAATACGTCTGCCTCGATTAAACAAGGCAGAACGTAATCCGTTTGAAATAGTTTCTTGGGTATCTCCTTGCGAAAAGCTTGGAGCTAAGGATTTATCAATCATTCCTAAACCAGCAGATACGGCTTTGTCATCTTGACCTGAGGGGTCAATATTATATAGCTCCAATGATAAGTTTCCTGTAAGTTCATTGGAGTTATATGCCATATATGCTTCTAGGTTGGTCATTATGCCTTAGTCTTTAAAATAACTATTTGGTCATTAAGACTAGGAATAACAATACCTGAAAGTTCACTTTCCATAGTAAGTTTACCTCTCTTTTGCTCTGTTCTAATCATCACGTGATTTACATCTTGGTAAACTACATTAGCATCAGGCCTGCGTTGTTCATCGGCAGGAGTCCATACATATTTACCTAAAGTGTCACCTACTACACATGCTACTCTATCATTAGCAAAAGCTATTTCAGAGCTTGCAACAGAAGCACCATCAGCAGCATACTTGTCAATCATATAATCATCAATCTCGATAGGAGCAATTCTATATGAACCTACTAATACTTTATTGATAGCTTCTAGACTAGGAAGACCTGAGAAATAAGTTGTTGATGTATCTCCATTAAAATAACTTGATATATTTGATTTTACAGACACTTGTGCTTGTAAGTTCTCAAATGTATTTGAATTCATTAAGAATTTAGAGAATATGATACCTTTCTCATCTCTATATGTCTTATACATATCTTTCAAATCTTTCAATCCATCAGCATTTTCTGCATCACTCCAATCAACATCGGCATCAGCTTTATCTAGTTTCCAATCAATAGAAACAGGTACTCCTTCTAAACTATCAGTACCTAAAATAGTTGATGTACCATTAGATATTGCTTCATAGAATAATTTATCCACAGTCATTAAAGGACCTACTGCTAATCTCTCGAAATAGTTAAATAGGAAATTAATCAACTCTTGTGGTTGAGCTACTCCGTTTACGATTGCTCTTTGTATTGAGTCAATGCGATTATATTCTTTGGCAGTGAATGAAATCTCATTACCAAAAGTAGGCATTTGACCATATGCAGGTAATGGTTGTTCTGTACCAATTATTGGTTTACCTGATGATGGACTGATAGATGATGCCATAGGCACTCTACCATTGACCGCTGTTACTACTTTAAAATCTCTAGTTTCATTATATTCCTCTACTGTTGAGTCCGGGAACTTAGGTTTTTTGAACATGTCTGACATGTTGAAAACAAGAGCTTGAAACTGAGTTGGGTCTTTTATTAGTTCTTCGAACGTTAAAAATTTTGACATATTATTTTTCTCCTTTTATTTAATTATAATGTTTGGTGCAAGAGCCTTTTTGGTAGCATCCGATAAAGCATATACTATTCTACTTTCATCAACCCATTGGTCAATTCTAAATATACAAGCTACATTCTCTCCGTCAATTATTGCAGTGTTATCTAATAACAATACATTTGCTTCATACTTAGCTTTAGGATTTGCTCCTGCAGCAGCAGCCTCATTAATCACGTTTCCTTTTGTTGCTCCTGTACAAGCAACAGACAATGTTAAAACATCATAATCAGCATTAGAATCATCCACAGCGTTTACAGTGACAGCATCACCACTACCATAGACAAAATCACCTACTTTAAATAATTGTTGTTTGCTAACTCTAGGTGCAGCAGTTGTACCTCCTTCTAACACTAACGCAGATTTTACTACGTGAGCTTTTTTAGTGGACAAGTCTAAATACAGAGGACATCCCTGCATTACATATCCGTCATTTTTAGATGCGTCTAGTTCAGTCGTATCTAATAACGCACCACCTAAGCCATCAGAATGTGTTTTTAACTCATCCCAAATTTTTACTGTTGGTGCTTTTTTTACACCGAAATTAAAATGTGCCATAATCTATTTATTTATTTTTTTTATTTTTCTTTTCTTTCATACTTTTAAGAGCTTCTTTCCAAGTAGCATCTAGTTCTCCGTTTGATTGTCCGCCATGATTATCATTACTTGCATAACCATCAAGACCTTGAGCTAATCTTTCTTTCCTGAACTCTGCAATCTTAGCATCAAGTTGTTCCTTTGTAGCATCATTACCCATAATCTGTTTAATGACACTTACATCTAAAGCACTAAAGCCTTTTGTATGCTCATCAATATATGCATTTTTCTTTTCCTCCAAAGATTTGGTTTTCTGTTCGTTAAGGGAGCTTTCCATCTTTTCTTTTAAGTCATTGATGGCTTTGGTGATTTGAGATATTGCATCATTATCACCTTCTCCCTTATCTTCAGGTGTACTTCCTTCATTAGTAGGTTTACCTTTCGCTTTCGCTTTCGTTCTCACCTCGTCTAATAAAGACTGTAAGTTTTTAACCTCGCCTTTGTCAGCTAAGCTTTTCAATTCATCCTTAGTGTAATCCCCAAGAGATTTTGGTTTCGTAATAGTAGTTTTGAAGTTATCAACCCAACCATTTAACGCCTCCTCTGTTTCAAAGTTAAGACCTTTGGATATAGACTCGTTGATACCCTCTGCTTTGAGTTTATCAATAATCTTTTGTTCTTCTAACATAATGTATGATTTAAATTTATTAATTAATTGCTAATATAATCATTTTTTTATAATTATCAAAATATTTTACTATTTATTTACTCCGTCGGCATTTCTCTCATTACCTGATGATTCATCGAGGTCGGGAGTATTATCATCTTCATTAGAAGACGTGCTACCTTGTTTCTTAATGGCAGCATCAAGTTGCTCTTTAAGAATCTCTTTCATAGTATCCGGAGTGTTGAATGTAAGCATCTTGATAGCTCTCTCTTTAGAAGTAAGTCCATTAGATACCGCAACGGCTAACATATCTATATTGTCAGAGTCACTTGAAGGAAGTATTGAGTTGTATTGGAAGCCTATCTTTAAGTCTTTCATAGCCTTATACTCAGGGTATAAATCTATTGCTAAATTCTTAATAATACTTATACTCCTTGATATGACATCATTATGTAACACTTTTGCCTCTGCTAACTTGACAAATGCTTGAGTGAACATAAGTTGTATGCTCTTACCCGATAAGTTACCAAAGTTAGAATCACTAAGTAAGGTACTTAAGTCGGGATAGGTGAAACGATATATATCTCTCTCATTATTTGTCATCTCCATCTTTATACTCTCGGGAGCAGATTTTAACTCAAGATATTCCATCTTTCCTGTACCACTATTCGAGCCGTCGAAGTTAGAGGTTGATGTTACCTCATAGATGTTATTTAAAGAGTTAAATAAGGGCTTTTTAGCTATCTTACCATAAACTACCATAGCAGGATTTCCGATACGTGTATTGACGTCTGAATGCTGCGAGCGGGCATAGTCTTGCTTATTGATAATATCCATCACAGGGAAGAACTCAGGCTGCTCTTGCTCAAGGAAAACGAACATAAGTTTTGGTTTGCTCATCTTAGGATTTCCTTTAAAATCTACATTCTTAAAGTCGCCATTATAATATGTGTTTACCCCGTCTTTTGTCCAAATCTCGGTGGTAGGTACTGCCTCTTTTAGCTCACCATTGACAATCATATCTTTACTATACTCAACGACAACAGCATCAATCTTATTATAGTCATCTCTGTGTCTATATAGATGATAGCCATCTTTCTCAGATAAGACCTTAGCCTTAATCTTCTTACTATCATTATCCCACATGAACTGTATGGCAGCTCTCGTATCTATACTGCTATCTTTGGTCGCTTTACGTAAGACAGACATCATACGTATATCATCATTCCATATCTCCTTGAACTTCTTAAAAGCCTTAGATATATCATCCGTAGCATCATCATTATTAAGAATAAGGTCTAAATCCTTACCATATAAGAATGCCACCTTATTAGTGATAATCTGTTGTGCATAAGGGATACATAGCTTAGTATGCTTAATCTCGTGCGACTTAACGCTCTCCGAGCCATCTTTATTAATAGTCTTACTATCAACAAAATAAGAATCCATATTAGGGTCCGTTAATATAGGATGCTCATTCTCGTAAAAAGCTCTCATCTCTCTAATATCAGACGTTGTGAGCTTATTACAATTTTTCTTTAATAGTCTTAGCTGTTCCTCAACACTCTTAAGACCCATTATTTGCTTCGCTTTCATTATTTATTATTTATGTTTAAAATTATAACAAGCCTCATCATCTCTTAAGAAAGAGAAATTTTGATACTTGCATGTGTATAATATATACTTTCCATCATAATCTAGGTTGCTAAATGACTCATCGGGATGAGCATGCACACAATCGATACATCTGTTCGGATTAATTTTTTCTTTTTTTAATTTTCTCATTATTTTTAATATTTAAAATACTTGCCATGGGCTTATAGGGTCACTACTCCAATCTTCTCTATTGATAGACTCCGTATGAGTAAGGTTAAGTCCCGTTTCCATGATAAACCTATATAAGATAGATAAGGAGTCACAACTATCATCGGGCTGTTTTTCTCCCATCTTAATATATGTTATCAGCTGCTCAAAAGCCTTACTATAATCTCTATCTCTATTGTCTCTCTTGAACACTATATGTCTCTTAATCCATGTAGAATCCATGAGTATTCGTGTCTCTTTGTTCACCGTGGTAGCTTTCCATGTGACATCGGCATTAACCTCTTTCTCCACATTCTTAGCGAACAGCTTACCTCCGTTATTACTTTCAAACCTTATCTTTTCTATCTCGTTCTCCTTAATCTTACCTATGATAAGTGGTGATGTAATATCCATACTATCGGTAGTGAACAACCAATCATAAAGGTAATACTTATCTCCGTACTTCTTAACAAAAGGAGCAGAGAAATTATCCTTACCCGTATCTGCCGTATCGGCAACACCTATATTAGCATCAGGCTCTCCGTTAGGTAGCTCATCGAAATACATAAGGTCATCGGGATTGAATAATCTACCTTTGACATCAACAGGATGCTGCATATATTCACTCTCCCATATCTCGGGTGCTATCTCTTTCTTCTTATTTAGATAGAACTCGGTGGTATTGACATCCTCACAGAAAGATTTATTGTTCTCATCTAACGCAGGGATACATATATCATAGTCATACTTACCTTTCTCCACATTGATACCTATAATATCATTCTTTCTCCACCTAGTACCTACATCAATCTGACAACAGCCACGCTCAAAACGTGAACCTCTCGTTGCCTCAGACCAATCAATAGTCGCTTGGTTAGTAGTCTCACTCATAGCATCAGCCCATCCTTTATACAAGTCATCCGTTATATCAAGCATACTAACACCAAATCCAATAATAGTACCTCCCGTACCACCACCAAAATAAGATGTCTGTGTGGCTTGCTCTAACCCCCACGTCTTGACACCTCGTGTCTTAAGCACCATCTCAAAGATACTTCTCCACTTAACACTATCAACCAAATCACGTGTATCTTTACTCAGCTTGTCATACAAAGTAGCCGTACATGTGT
>Ga0265294_10010677_pt1 | contig 10407 bp, 9 predicted proteins | sample MunlanPumphouse3_FD_192504 | JGI IMG/M metagenome (GOLD analysis project Ga0265294, IMG submission 192504) | Groundwater microbial communities from a municipal landfill in Southern Ontario, Canada - Pumphouse #3 | ecosystem: Environmental > Aquatic > Deep subsurface > Groundwater | place...
AACCGCCTATACCGAATTATTTTTTTCTGAGTTTTCTATTTTTTTTATTATGTTTGCCATTGAAACATAAATGTTTAATCTTGAAATAGATAGTCTTTACGAATTATATGAACAGCGGCACATAGATGAATACATTTTCCAACATAAAAGAACTGCTCAAAACCTTGTCAAGGGAACAGGCATTGCTGTCAGAGATGTTTGAGAAACGAAAAACATTCTCGTATAAACTGGACTATGCACTGGAGCTGGTGGACCAGGACGAGGGCAGGATCAAATATCTGGTTGAACATGGTGTGATCCGTGAAAATGGAAACTGGTTAGAACTGGATGATCAGTTCTTACAGTTTTTTGAGCAGGTGCTGGAGGTGAACGAAGAGATCAACATCTCATTAATCGATTCCCATATTCAGTATTTGAAGGATCAAATCAACTATTACCTGAAAGAAAACAACGAACACCGCAAATATAACTACCTGCGGGCAATTAAAAGCTCGTTGAGAAAAATGGGAATCATCACCCTGCGGAACATCGTTGATTTAAAGAGAAATATCGACAATACATTCAAGAATGAACCCAATTACAAGATCAAGCGGGCAAAACTGGAGTCACTTGACAAGAAGCGGGATGATATCTCTTCGTTTATTCATCGGATTGAACAACTGTTGGACGAGGAAGAGAAAACTTTCTTTGCCATTGCCCTGGACGATGACCTGATTCAGATTATTCATTTGCTGAAGGTAGAGTTGAATGAATGCAGGCATAACATTATTGCAGCGCAAAAGCAGATCATCGAATACCTCAACCAGATCCAGTATCAAAGCCGGGTGGTCGAGAAGGTGCGACAACTGAAGTATCTGAAAGACCAGTTCACCATCCGGCACGACACCAACATCGATCAGATGCTCGCTTCAGACAGGCATCTCGTGTATGAGAAAAGGCCGGTATATCCCCTTCATCTTTCGTTGGATCATCTGGGCAGCGATGAGGCACTCGACAGCATCCGGAAAATGTACCACGAGAGGGTATCGCATGTGAAGATGGAGCTCCCGCTTGCACCCCTGCTACCCCTTGAACTCTTGCGTGAGGAGATCCAGACGGAAGTGCAGGTGAACCTGGAGGAAGTGAGAAATGGTTTTGTTGCCTCCGGCAAGGATCTCTTCAACTTTGTCACCGTTTATCCCTATGAAAATGAAATGTCGTTCGATGAGCAGGTGACCATTTACTGTCAGATGATCTCTCTCTACGAGGCTGAGTTCCGATTTGCAGATGAATACAAACGTTTCAACGATGTAGAATATGCAGTTGTCTATCCAAAATAAGTTGTCATGAATGTTCCTAGGCAGACCGCGCAAATATTTGAAATACTAAGCAGGGGACAGTTTATCTGTTCCAACAGTTTCGATGTTGAAATTAAAAGGCTGTATGAGCTGCTTGACGAAGAGACGAACTACGAGAACTTATACAATTACTTCCGGGAAATTAATTTTACCCTTGAAAAAGGAGATGGCTTCTTTTACTTTTCAAGAGTGGAAAACCGGGCCGACCTGGAACGCAAGATCAAGCAATCTTTTAAATGGATCGACCTGCTCGATTTTTTTAAAACATTCGATCCCTCATTTGGTGCGGGTACCCGTTTCGTGCCTTCAGACATACTGGTGCAGCTGAATGTGAACGCCGACCTGAAAACAAAGTTGAACGCACTGAAGCAATATACCCCCGAGAGATCGAAATACTCCGATATCCTTTCCAAAATCATCAATGAAATGCGGAGTGACCGTTTCATCGAACTCGAGAATGAGATTTCGGAACAATATAAAGTGCTCTCTTCTTTCAAATACCTGGAAGAGCTGGTGTTATCGATACAAATAACGGATGAAGCAATCCATGAGATACCTGAATAAAGTCATATTTATTGAAAGTGCGCATGTCCGCTATGCGGAGATCAAGCTGGATGGGAACGTTCACCTGATTGGCACACAGGGGGTAGGGAAGAGCACCTTGTTGCGCGCCTTGCTGTTCTTCTACAACGCGAACCAGCAGAAGCTGGGCATTCCGATCGAGAAAAAGCGGTTCATTGACTTTTATTTTCGATACCAGAATTCATTCATCGTGTACGAAGTGATGCACGAGAACGGGCCTTTCACTGTGATCACCTATAAGTCGAGGGGACGGGTGGTCTTTCGCTTTGTGAATTCGGCATACCAGAAAACCCACTTCATTGATCCAGCCAGTGGACAGGTGGCCGACTCCTGGGATGTGGTACGAGACAACCTCAGCCGCGATGGGATAAAATATACCCGTTTGTTGGATCGATACGAGACATATCGTGACATCATCTACGGGAATAACAAAGGTCTTGGGAGTGAATTCCGAAAGTATGCCCTGCTGGAAAGCAAGCAATACCAGAACATCCCTCGGGCAATTCAGCATGTGTTCCTGAATTATAAAGTGGAAAGTGATTTTATCAAGGACACAATCATCAAGTCATTGGACGACGAAGAGATACCCATCGACCTGTCGAATTACACCTTCCACCTGAAAGATTTTGAAACACAGCTGAACGATATCAGATTGTGGACGGTGCAGCCCGCCCGGGGAGAGAACAGAATCCGGAAACTGGCAGGTAAAATAATTGAAATATTTTCTCATGTTCGCTACATCGAGCAGGATTTCATACGTTTATCGGGAGAGCTGATGACCAGGCTGCATGACAACGAGCAACAGCTTACGAAACTTGAAACGTCACTTGCCAAAGAGGAAGAAAAGAAAGAAGCCGCGCTGGAACGACAGAAGAAATCGCTGGCGTACTACGACGAGCGGAAGAAAAAGCTATCGGAAGAGAAGGGAGTTTTTGTCAACAAGTTACGAGAAGCCCGTCAGAAAAGCGAAGAATACCGCCACCTGCACATGGACGAGGTTTTGTCACGTATCGACAAGAAGGGCGAACTGTTACAGGAGCAACAAGCCTTCACCAGTCAGCAGATGTTGCTCGAAAGTAATTTCAACGACATCAGGCAGAAATACAAAAGACAGATCGAACAACTTCACAACCAGTTTGAGTCCTACCGAAACAATCAGAACGAAAAGCTGCACAAGCTGAGGGATGAATTTTTCCGGTTTAAGGAAACGCTTGCCGAAGAATACGAACAAGGGAACATCGCAATAAAAGAACAATTCAAGGAACAACGTGTGCACGCAATGAAACGGTTGGATGAAATCAAAGAGGAGCTCATGAAACTTCAGAACAGGCGCTTTGAAATCAAACACAGACGTTATCACGAAGCAGAGATCACCCAATGTAAAGAACAGATTCATTCTTATGATGGGGAGGGCAAGCTGGCACTCCTGGAAATAGAGCGTCTCAGAAATGAAAATACAACATTTGAACAACAGTGGAGGATGGAGGAGGAGCGGCTTAAGGCGCTGGCTGAAAACGAAAAAAATGAGTGCATAAAAGCAAGGCAGCAACTCTCCGCAAGGATGGATGAGATCCGTTTCCGCATAGAGAATAGCAAAGACTCACTGTATGGCTGGTTGAACAGTGCGTATCCCGGCTGGGAGCATACGATCGGAAAGGTGATTGATGAGGAACAGGTGTTGTTCTTATCGGGACTCTCACCTGTGATCACCTCTTCCGCTACGGATAGTTTTTACGGTATCAAAATCAATCTCGATGAGATAGAAAAAAATATCAAGACCGTTTCCGATTATGAAGCAGAGATCGCGTCTTTGAAGGACGCGAGTGAGGAAAAAAGACTTGAAATCAACGAGACAGATAAACGTTTGGTTGAGCAACAGGAGAAATTGAAAAAGAAATACCTCCCTCGCATCAAAGAAAATAAAGAACAGATCATAAAACGCCAGTACGATCTCTCGCAATACAAGATCGCGTCGGATAAGGCGAACCTTGAACTCGACGGTTTACAACGAAAAGCGGAAGAAGACAAGAAAAATCATCTGGATGAAATCAACCAGCAGATAGACAAGGCACAAGTTGCTAAGGTGGAGGCAAGAAAAGAGCTGGATAGCATAGAAGATCAGACCGAAAAGAAAATCCAGGCGAAACAGAAAGAGAAAACAGCAAAAATTGAGGAACGACAAAGACAACTCGATCGCAGCAAGTCTCAGATAGAGCTGGCTGTCATCCACAAGAAATCGGAAACGGCGGTCGCCGTGGAGGCATTAAAGGCAGATCAGAATAAAGAGCTGGAAGACAAAGGAGCGGATACCCAAAAGATCAACCTGCTCCAGACTAAGCTGCGCGCGATAGAAGCTGAATTGAAATACATCGAGGATAACAGTGAGCTTGCCTTCAATTACAAGAAAGACAAGAAGGAACTGTTGGATCGAATGGATTATTTCACCCTGCAACGTGATTTATTGGATGAGAAGTTGAAAGAGACAGAATCAAGACAGGCAGATCAGCAATGGAAACAGAGAGCCGAGCAGGAGATGATTCAAGCCCGTATCGACCAGCTAAAAAAAGAGATTGCAGCCATTGGGGAGGACAGCCGTCAGTTTGCCGAATTCAGGCAAACAGACGCTTATACCAATCACATTGACCTGTTCGAGCAGAAGAACGGTCACGAGTCAGCTGCAAAAAGTGGCGTGATGCTTATCCGGGAGCTCACGAATAACTATTATTCCCGGATCAAGCAGATGGAAACGTTGAGAGAAAATGTACAGCTGTTCACCGGGAATTTCAGCGAGAAGAACATTTTCAAGTTCAAAACCCGGTTGGTGGAGGAGTCGGAATACCGGCAGTTCGCCGAAGCGTTGCAGGAGTTTATCGAGGAAGACAAAATCAGTGAGTACGAGAAGCGAGTGAATGAGCTGTTTGCCCGGATCATTCAACAGGTGGGAAACGAAACGGAGCAGTTGCTCTCGAAGGAGTCTGCCATTCGGAAAGTAGTCAATGACATCAATGCCGATTTCAGGCAAAAGAATTTTGTCGGTGTCATCAAAAGCATCGAATTGCGTGTGGTGCCCAGTAGCAACAAGATCGTGCAGCTGTTGGGAGAGATCAAGCAGTTCAACGATGACAATCTGTACAATTTCGGAGAAGTGAACCTGTTCAACTCCGAGCAGCAGAGCCGGGAAGAGAACAACCGGAAAGCGGTTCAGTACTTGTCCGCGTTGAACAAATCCATTTCCGGCTACCGAAACAGTACCATCACGCTGAGTGACTCATTTGAGCTGGAGTTCAGGGTGGTGGAAAATGACAATGATACCGGTTGGGTGGATAAACTGGCCAATGTGGGATCTGATGGTACGGACGTACTGGTCAAGGCGATGATCAACATCATGCTGCTGAATGTCTTCAAGGAAGGGGCAACCCGGAATCAGTTCAAAGATTTTCGACTGCACTGCATGATGGATGAGATAGGCAAACTGCACCCCAACAATGTGCGGGGTATCCTGAAATTTGCCAACGACAGGAACATCTTTCTGGTAAACGGCTCCCCCCAGTCGTTCGATGCCCTCGCATACAGGTACACCTATCAGCTGAGCAAAAAAAGGGACACCCAGCTCGACAGGGAGATCACGGTTGTTCATCGTATCGTTACCAACCATCGCCTGTAAAGATGAAAAAGCTGAATTTGTCCACGGCAGAAAAATTGCTCCAACTCCGAAATGGGGAGAGGCTGCAGGCGAGTAAACTTCGGCAAGCCATTTTCCAGGAACTCCTTGCTGAAAATTTCCTGTATAAAACAGGCAGGACACGGGGGCTGTTACTGCTTGTAAACAGCGATCAATTTGATCTCTACCTGCAGAACCGCTATGCTATTGCCGACTTGAATGAATATGTGGCCCTGTTGCGGCAGGAGAATTATTCCCGCTCCGACCTGGTCAGGGTCTCTACCGATTCGAAATTATCGGCGATACGAAGTTTCAAAGGTTTCCTGGTTAATTGCTATGAACCGGTGGACGTTTTGCTGAATCATTCCAAAACCACCCTCCAGCCCCTGTCCGGTTTATTTCATTTCATTTATGATTACGAAAATTTTATTCCCGATAGCCAATGTACCATTGTGGGCGTGGAGAACCCTGAAAACTTCCGATACATAGAAAAACAGAAAAAAATATTTCAGCACCTCAAGCCGCTGTTTATCAGTCGATACCCGCAAGGTCAACATGCCGACATCATCCGGTGGCTAAAAATGATTCCCAATCCGTATCTTCATTTTGGCGATTTTGATCTGGCCGGTATCAACATCTACCTGCATGAATTTAAAAAATATATCCCGGAGAAATCAACCTTTTTCATACCCGAAAATATGGAGGAGTTAGTTCGTGCGTATGGAAATCATAGCCGGTATGACAATCAGAAACTGCACCTGGATAAAGCCGGCATCCTGGAAGAAGAGGTGTTGGAACTGGTTCGCATCATTCACAAGCACAAAAAAGGGTTGGATCAGGAGATTTTTCAAATACTGGAAAACAATGATTAGCCTTGATTGATAATACGGGAAGAAGTTCCAAATAATGACGCCCTGACTTTTTTTTAAGGATTTAAAATAAAAAATGCACAACGAAATGAACAGTTTTAGAAATTAATGCTAAATTTGAAGTGCATTATTAGAAATTGTTTATGGAAACATTATTTCAAAAACAACAATTGCTGCTAAGTCGCACAGATTTGTCGTTCAAGCGATATATGTACGACAAATTTCCGTGGCAAAGCCGTATGTCCGGACTTGTTGGTCCGCGTGGTGTGGGAAAAACCACGATGTTACTCCAATATATCAAAGAACAAGGTAATCCGGATGTCCTATATGTTTCGGCGGATGATATTTATTTTTCAAAACATAGATTAATTGATCTGGCAGATGAATTTTATAAAAATGGTGGTAAACATTTTTTTATCGACGAGATTCACAAGTATAAAGATTGGTCGCTGGAGCTGAAAAATATGTATGATTTTTATCCTGATTTGAAGATTTGTTTTACGGGTTCATCTATTCTCGATATTCGTAAGGGTATGGCGGATCTGAGTCGCCGTGCGTTGGTGTTTACGATGCAGGGATTTTCATTCCGCGAATACCTGAAATTTACGCATGATATTAAAGTAGAAGTTCATTCGTTTGAAGATATCATCACTAATCGTTGTTCTCTGATTGATTGGTTGAAACATCCTTTACCGCTTTTCCGCGAATATCTGCAAAAAGGTTACTATCCAATGGCAGGAGAAGATAACCTGGCACTCCGTTTGGGGCAAATTCTAAATTTAACGCTTGAAGTTGACATTCCTCAGTTTGCAAATTTATCGGTAACTACTGCAAGAAAACTAAAGAAATTCTTACTCGTAATTGCCGAAAGTGTACCTTTTAAACCTAATTTCGTGTCACTTGCCGGAAAATTGGAAGTGAGCCGCAATTCAGTAGAAGAATATCTCACATTGATGGAAGATGCAGGACTTATCTCCCGCTTGCGTGACCAAGCGAAAGGGATAATCAGCTTAGGGAAAGTAGAGAAAGTGTTTTTAGACAATACCAATCTAATCTATTATTTATCGGGACGAGAGCCGGAAATCGGAAATGTCCGGGAGACTTTTTTCCTGAATCAAATGCGGGTAAATCATGCTGTAGCTTCTTCTGCTGTTGCCGATTTTAAAATTGACAAGTACACTTTTGAAGTAGGAGGTAAAAGTAAATCGCAGGAACAAATTAAAAACAAAGCCAATGCTTTTATTGTCAGAGATAATATTGAATACGGGCACAAGAATGTTTTGCCATTGTGGGTGTTTGGATTGAACTATTAAAATGTAATTCTCTGCTTAGAGAAGGTATACTTCGAATTGCGAAGTCATATATTTAAAATCTTCTCCATGACTTTTCCCTTGGCCAATTGGTCGATCAGCTTGTCTAGATATCGGACTTTTTGTACAATATCGTCTTCAATCTCTTCCACACGATACCTGCAAATCACTTCAATCATGGAGAAATTACATTCCATCAACTACTATATTCGTTTATTGAAGTAGCTCCCTACACGAAAGTGAGCTGCAGTACACCGCGACCGTCGAAAGAGAAAAGAAGGTTGCCAAAATGCAGTATGAGCACATTGGCAACAATTCCTTTAAATTCAGTTTCGACGACATCCTTTTTCAAGTGTATGCCGACAGGAAAGATCTAAAAGTATCTGAATATAAACAAGCTAGAGGACAGTTCTTTTCAAAAGGACAACCTTGCCTGCGAACTTCACCGCTGACCAAAACCTATGGTTATGGCATTCATAGCAACTGTGATGGGAATATTGCATTGTATGGGATTGAAATCAACGATGCCGATTTTATTAAAGACCCAGATATTTTCAAAGTGAAAGCCATGAAGTCGGGGAAATAAAGAGATAAAACGATGCTTCGGATTTTAACAATAACCTTTCGTAATGTAGATATTCCGCTGATATACAAATCTCAATCCTCGAAAACCAGGATTTTCTCAATCTCGTCGCCCTGACGAATCTGATCGATCACCTCCACCCCTTCGTATACTTTTCCGAAGCAGGTGTGGTTGCGGTCCAGATGGGCGGTGTTGTCGCGACTGTGACAGATGAAAAACTGCGAGCCTCCGGTGTCGCGACCGGCATGCGCCATCGACAATACGCCGCGATCGTGGTACTGGTTGTTACCGTTGAGCTCACATTTGATGGTGTAACCCGGTCCCCCGGCACCTGTGCCATCGGGGCAGCCACCCTGAATCACAAAGTTGGGTATCACCCGATGAAAAGTGAGTCCGTCATAAAAGCCATCTTCGGCCAGCTTCACAAAATTGGCAACGGTCTTGGGGGCATCCTCCTCATAAAACTTAACCTTCATCACCCCTTTACTGGTGTGTATCTCAGCTGTAAGCATAATTATTTTCTAATTTAAAATGAATCTGCAAAGGTAGCTTTTTTTTGTCTCATTCCACCCATTTCACTCATTTCCGGTCATCGTTCCATCCCGCTTCCACGATGGTCTCGATGAACTGCATGCCCCGCGCGCCATCCTGCACGTTCGGGAAGTCCAGCATCTCGGGGGTAGGTATTTCGCCCGAACGGTGCGCCATCACGGTAAGGGTGAAGTTGCGGTAGATATTGGCAAACGCTTCGATAAACCCCTCGGGGTGACCACCCGGCGTGCGGATGTTCCAGAGCGCCACCTTACCCAGGGCGGGGTGGTTTCCGCCAATGTGGATGATCTCCTCCCTGTTGCCGCCGCTCTTGATGATCAGCCGGTTGGGATCCATCTGCACCCACCGCATGCTCGCCTTCTCGCCATAGACACGGATGTTGACGCCATTGGCTTCACCTACCGCAATCTGGCTGGCCGAGAGCAATGCCTTGGCACCCTGCTCCAACCGCATCATCGCCGTGCCGTCATCGTCGATCGGCCGCCCTGGCACGAAGCTGTTCAGCTCGGCACATAGCTCCTGCACCTTCAATCCTGTCACATATTCGCAGAGGTGCCAGGCGTGCGTGCCGATGTCGCCCATGCAGCCAGCCTTGCCCGACTGTGCCGGGTCGGTACGCCAGCCGGCGTTGTTGCCGCTCTGCGTCTCTATCCGTTCGGAGAGCCATCCCTGCGGATACTCCACATAGATGCGGCGCAGCTTCCCCAGCTCGCCGGCGGCAATCCTGGCCTTCATCTCCTTCACGGCAGGGTAGCCGGTGTAGACATGCGTCAGTGCCAGCACGAGCCCCGTCTCTTCCACTTTCTGCTGTAACGCTTTCGCCTCCTCCAGCGAGAAGGTGATCGGCTTGTCGAGCACCACGTGGATGCCCCGTTCCAGGGCCATCATCGCCGGCTCGAAATGGAGCTTGTTGGGTGTTACGATCACCACGAAATCCATCCGTTCCGCTTCGGGAAGTGCCATCTCCTTTTCGAACATCTCCTGATAGCTGGAGTAGATCCGCTCATCGGGGAGGCCATAGTGGCGTCCCGACTCCAGAGAGACCTCCGCTTTCGAACTGAAACACCCGCATACCAGCTCCACCATGTTTTCCATGATTGCTGCCCGCAGGTGTATTGCACCGATAAAGCCGGTGGTGCCGCCGCCTACCATTCCCATTTTCAGTTTCCTGTTCATCTTGTATGTCGTTCTATTGGTTAATCCTTTGTGAAAAAAGCATCGAATGCGTGCCCCGATGTTTGAAAATCGATCCGCTTGGTGAAGGCGCACGACTCACGCGCACCCTGCTCGCGATCCATCGCGCTGTCCTCCCACTCAATGGAGAGCTGTCCCCGGTACCCGATGGCGTTGAGCGCACGGATGATCTCCTCGAAGTTGATCTTGCCCCTGCCCCTGCCCACGCTCCTGAAGTTCCAGTAGCGGCGGGGATCGCCGAAGGGCACATGTCCTCCGAAAACCCCTACCTGTTTGGGTGTCTCGCTCCAGTAGACATCCTTCATATGTACATGAAAGA
>Ga0265294_10010681_pt1 | contig 10407 bp, 8 predicted proteins | sample MunlanPumphouse3_FD_192504 | JGI IMG/M metagenome (GOLD analysis project Ga0265294, IMG submission 192504) | Groundwater microbial communities from a municipal landfill in Southern Ontario, Canada - Pumphouse #3 | ecosystem: Environmental > Aquatic > Deep subsurface > Groundwater | place...
TCAGACGGCTCGGTCGTCAATGAGTTTCTCCTGGACAGGCCTGTGGACAGGGAGTTCACAGACTATCTCAGAAACTTCGGGAATGTGAAGATAAAGGAGTTAAAGGAGACATTCTTCTCATTTGACAAGGAGTATTTTCCGTCCATCAAGGGCCTTGTGGGTGATGATACTGTGGAGGTCAGGTACAAGAAGGGCTTCACTGACCTGACATCTGAGTATTTCCACCTTCTTCTGTATTACTACCATGACGGCAAGGGCGAGGTTGAGAAGTTCAGAAGGATTGAGGAGACGATCCTGAAGAAGATGGAGGTGAGGATCAGGGAGTGAAGTCTGTCTTCTGTTTTCTGGATTCAGACAACAGAAAGGGGGATAATCCCCTACCTATTCTCTGATTTTACATAGACACGCATGTTAGAGGCAGGGGCCATGCTGGCCCCGCCAGCCCCATGCTCGTGATTGTCCCCCTTTCGGGGTGCAGGTCCTCAGATTATGAACCATTTTATCTCTCCTTTCCAGGCAGTCCATCCTCTGCCAGGGGGATGCGGGGGGTGCAAGCCGAATGCCTGGAGGGCATGAGGCCGCGTTAAATCGAAGATTTAACGTGTCCCCCCTGCCTTAGAATAAGACTTGGCCTGTTCTCTGATTTTACACAGTGCTTAATTATAGAGGCAGGGGGGACCAAGCCCCCCGCCAGCCCCTCGGATCGTGATTGTCCCCCATTTGGGTGCATGTTCCTGATTTTGAGAATACTTACCCATTACAGACAGTTATCCTTTGCCAAGTATTGACCTCAACCTGCGAGCCTCAGCAAATCCAAGACAACGCAGGCATCGCAAAAGAAAAAAGTCGAAAACAGCCAAAAAAAAGAGATTATAGTCGAAAACCATACTTTTAGTAATAAGTCTGGTTTTCTTTATTATAGTTACGAACATATTTTCTGAAATAACCAAAGGAAATCGCTTCCCGCGATTCCCATTGGTCAAAAAAGTGAGGTTTGTAACTATATTCAGAGAATCTGGGTGCCGGGCTCCACACCGCGGAGTGGGGTGAGGAGTGCGGCGTCATCGCCTGCTGCGAGGATCATACCATTTGACTCAACACCGCAGAGCTTTGCGGGCTTGAGATTGGTGACGACCACAACAGAGAGGCCAATCAGTTCCTCAGTCTCATAGAACTTTGAGATTCCACTGACAACCTGCCTCTGTTCATATCCAAGATCCACCTGGATCTTCAGGAGCTTCTTTGAGCCCTTGATCTTCTCGGCCTCAAGGATCTTGCCTACTCTGAGTTCTACCTTTGCAAACTCGTCTATCGATATCTTCTCTGTATTCTCTGCTTCTTCTTTCATCTTTGCCTCAAGTACTCTTCTGTTAAGTGTCTGTTCAAGTTCTGCTACCTTCTCGTCCTCAAGCTTTGCAAAGAGGATCTCAGGTGAGGGCAATTCTGTGCCAGGGAAACCCTCTGTAGCCTCACTGATATTGTGCCGGCTCACCTCATCCTCATATCCAAGCATCCTCCATGCCCTCTCTGCACTCTCAGGCAGCACAGGATCAAAGAGAAGGACAAGTGCCTTTGCGATCTGGAGACCATTCCTGATCACCTGTTCTGCGGCCGCCCTGTCCTCTTTAATCAGTTTCCAGGGAGCATTGCTCTGGATATAGGTATTGCCATAGGAGGCCAGCGCCATCATTGCATCGACGGCATTCTTGAACTCATACTCCCTGACTGCCCTGTCAACCTGAACAAGGGTCTCTCTGATCCGTCCGAGAACCTCCTCGTCAGCCTCCATATCAGGGATTCCACCGAGCTTATTTGCTGCAAAGTGAAGAGTCCGATACAGGAAGTTGCCAAGAGTATCGACAACCTCATTGTTCACCCTTGCCTGGAAGACCTTCCATGAGAAGTTGAGTTCCTTTGTGTGGCTCGTGTATGAGAGCAGATAATAACGCAGATAATCTGCCGGCAGGCCCTGCTTCAGATAGTCCTCATCTGTCCAGACCACGTAGCCGCGTGACTTGGAAAAGGTCTTATCATCGATCTTGACCATTCCGCTCGCAACCACATCAGACGGCGTGCTTAAACCCGCACCTTTGAGAAGGGCCGGCCAGAAGACACAGTGATGGTAGATGATATCCTGCCCTATAAAGTGTACAATCGGAGAGTCACCGCACCAGAACTGTTTCCAGTCCCCGCCGGTCTGCTCAGCCCACTCCTCTGTAAAGGCAATATAGCCGATAGGAGCATCCACCCAGACATAGACCACAAGGTCATCATTGCCAGGGAACTTCACACCCCAGTCAAGAGTTCTGGTGATACACCAGTCATGGAGACCCTCCTTTACCCATCCCAGGGCATAGTTGCGGGCATTGTTGGTGCCGCCGACTGTGGGCAGGTATTCAAGCAGGAAGTCTGAGAACTCACTGAGTCTGAAGAAATAATGCTCCTGGTCACGGAGTTCTGCCTTTGTGCCACAGACCTTACAGATCGGGTTCTTTATCTCCCCGGGCTCAAGGTGCTTGCCGCAGCCCTGATCACACTCATCTCCCCTCGCCTTCTCACCACAGAACGGACAGGTGCCGGCCACATATCTGTCAGGCAGGAAACGGTTGCAGGACGGACAGTAACTCTGGCTGATCGTCTTCTTATAGATATAACCATTATCAATCAGCTTCTGCACAATTGACCTGGCCCTCTGGTGGGTCGCAGGATCGTCAGTCATCCCAAACCTGTCAAACCTGATATTGATGGCTTTGAAAATCTCATCGAAGTGTTGGCTGTACTTCTCTGAGAGCTCACGGGGGGTTGTCCCCTGCTGCTCGGCGCTGATCACAATCGGAGTGCCATGGTTGTCAGATCCGCAGATAAATACAACCTCCTCGCCAGTATGCCTGAGGTACCTGACATAGAAGTCGGCAGGCACATAGGTCCGCAGGTGTCCGATGTGACAGGGACCATTGGTATACGGAAGCCCGCAGGTCACCAGCAACGGTCTATCACTCATGAGTATCTTTTTCGGGTTGATGCTATAAATAGCATAATATCTCATGAAAAAAAAGCTGAATCTCAAAGTCAGGTCTTTTGGCGCTGAGGCGGGCATTCCGGAGGCTCCTGAACTCGCCGCATGGGCAGGGCGCCAGCAGAAGGTCTCCTGTGACCTTCTCTCATATCAGGTGGAACACTCTCTTCTGCTCCAGAAGGATGTGGATATTCCCTGCACAGGCGGGATGTACTACAGGAATCGCCTCTCTGAGTCCATAACTGGCATAAAAAACGGCTTTCTCAGAGAAGAACCCGGGCTCTCGGGTGAAACAATATCTGAGGATGCAACACGGATATCTGCCTGCCGGAGGCATGCCTGGATGGCACTCCCCGCCCCCTCTGCCCTCAGACTTGAGGACGGCTATTTCAGGGACAGCGAGGAATTTTACGGAGCTCTCTCAGAAGTCTGGCGCAGAATCATGCGTGAGATGCGTGACCGCGGGGTTGAGGGGCATGTCCTCATAAGTGACCACTTCAGCACGATCGAGAGAGAGGAACTCGCAGGCAGGAAGGTCTTTCTCTTCTCACCAGAAGGGGGCTCTGATGTGATGGCACAGATCCTTGAGACCCAGCACCATATCGCCGTGCCTGCCAGCAGGCTCAGACACCTCCTAATGCTCACAGACGAGTATGACATACGGGGGATCTCCCTGCTGGACGGTTCTCACCAAGACTTCAGGGCTGCCAATGAATACTTTGATCCTGACCAGATCCAGGCCGGAGGGTACTGCCGCGCCGGTGAGTCAGGCTACTGGCAGAAGATCAGAGAGGAGGCCTGGATGGAGAAGCCTTAGGCAGATACCTGAGTCAGGAGTTAATGATGATCTGCAATATCAACCATCAAACCCGGTCTGCCCAGAGACGGAGATCATTATTATAGTTGCGAACCTCACTTTTTTGACCAATGGAAATCGCTGGAAGCGATTTACTTTGGTTATTTCTAAAAATATGTTCGTAACTATAATGAAGAAAACCAGACTTTTTACTAAAAGTATGGTTTTCGACTATAACAGCACAGATAATTCTGAGATCCCAGAATCCAATACTATAAAGATATTACAAACATAGTTAACAGAAACCAGGCGGAGCAGGCAGTTGACAGACAATAAAGAGAAGATAATAACAGAGAATGCGCAGGCCATATCAGAGGTCAGACAGGAGATACAAAAATGCATTGTCGGCCAGGAGGAGGCAATTGATTCAATATTAATTACCATAATTGCCGGCGGGCATATTCTTCTGGAAGGCGTACCAGGAATTGCAAAAACACTTCTTGTAAACACCATTGCCAGGTGTACAAACTGCTCATTTGCAAGAATACAGTTTACACCTGATCTTCTGCCAGCAGATCTAATCGGAACAAAGATTTATAATCAGAAGACAGGTTCATTTGAGACGATAAAAGGACCCATATTCCATAATATAATTCTTGCAGATGAAATAAACCGTGCACCCCCAAAGGTTCAGTCAGCACTTCTGGAAGCGATGCAGGAATATCAGGTTACAATACACGGGGAGACCCACCCGATAATACGGCCTTTTTTTGTGCTTGCCACGCAGAATCCAATAGATTCAGAAGGCACCTATCCTCTGCCAGATGCCCAGACCGACAGATTTATGCAGAAAGTTCTGATGACCTACCCTTCAAAGGCCGATGAGGTCGAGATTATGAAGAGATATACAGGTAAACAAAACCCTGTTCTCTCTAAAATAATCACAGGAGACGACCTGACCAGTATACAGGACTCTCTGAAATACATATATGCCGACATAAAAGTCATGGAATATGTATCAGATATAATCGACTCCACAAGACACCCCGGAGACTATCTTCCTGAAATCGCCGATTATATTGAAGCCGGAGCATCCCCAAGAGCATCAATAGGACTGATAATGTCAGCAAAAGCACGTGCCCTGATCAGTTCACGGGATTACATAACCCCTGATGATATCAGATCAGTTGCACTGCCAGTATTAAGGCACAGGTTATATCTCTCATATAAGGCAAACGCTGCCCATATAACACCAGATCAACTCATCTCCCGCCTTATTGAATCAGTGAAAGTCCCATGAACAGGAGAAACATCAGGTCTGCCATAGCACCCCTGACAATACAGGAGGCCCTGGATAGGATCTCTGAGATAGAGATCATAACCCGGAAACTCTCAGAGGACATACAGAATGGGAATCACATCTCAGAATTTACAGGAACTGGCACTGAATTCTCAGAGATCAGAGACTATAATTTCGGAGATGACATCAGGGCTATCGACTGGAACACCACAGCAAGGTTCAATAAACCATTTCTAAGGATCTGTACTGAAGAGCATGATGCAACAGTCTATCTGCTGATTGACAGGTCTGCATCAGGAACATTTGGAAGAGAGATCTCAAAAGATGAAAAGATGCTGGAGATCGCCGCATCCATCATATTCTCAGCAGAGAGATCAGGTGATTCAACAGGTCTGTGCCTGTTTACAGACAGAGTTGAGAGTTTCATTCCCGCAAGAAAAGGAAAGAAACACACAACCATTCTGTTAAATGAACTCATATCACATGTCCCTGAATCTGGTAAAACAGAGATCAGAGAGGCCCTCTCATACATATCCTCAGCAATAAAAAAACGTGCCCTCATCATTATAATCTCTGATTTTGACTCCCCTGACTTTGAGGATGAACTCCTGATTCTGAACCAGAGACATGAGGTCAGGGCTGTAGTACTCAGAGATACCTCAGAATCCAGAATTCCTGATATGGGTTATATGCTGATCATAGACCCTGAGACAGAAGAGGAGATCATAATCAACACATCTGACAGAACATTTCAGGATAATTACAGAGAGATATTCTCTGCCAGAAAAGAGGGCCTGATGGAGACATTTTACAAAGCAGGGATACATCCTCTGGAGATCTTCACAGATCAGGACACATCTGTGTCACTGAAAAGATATTTCAGGCTCAGAGAGAAGGGCAGGGTAAAACAGGCATGATGTACTTTGAGAATCCACTCTGGCTTACAGGTCTGCTGATAATTCCTGTGCTGATCATATACAATCACCACTATTCCAGGAAAAAAAGTTTACAGGCACTCGAATTTTCAGGACTCTCGGTGGCAAAGGCTGCTCATCTGGCCACAAAATCACGGAAATTACCAGAGATTATATTCGCACTCGGACTTATCGCAGTTGCCCTGATATTTATGGGTCTTGCAGACCCGACAATACCTCTTGATCAGACAAAAGACGGCGTAAACATTGTCCTTGCAATAGATGTATCAGGCAGTATGAAAGCCGGCGACTATGATCCAGACAGAATAACTGCCGCGAAGGCAGCCTCTGAAGATCTGATTAATCAGCTTGATCCAAAGGATTATATCGGGATAGTGACCTTTGCATCTGGTGCGATGTCCTATGCATACCTGAGCCCTGACAGGGAGAGAGTCATACAGAAACTTCAGAGGCTGGATGCAGAAGATGGATCAACTGCGATCGGTGACGGCCTTGCACTTGCAGTCGATATGGCAACATCAGTTCCAAACAGAAAGAATGTCATTGTGCTCATCTCAGATGGCGAATGCAATTCAGGACATATAACCCCTGAGATTGCATCTGAGTTTGCAAAGGAGAGTGGGGTTCAGGTATTCACAGTTGCTATGGGCTCAGAAGAACCTGTACTGGTAGGATATGACTGGGCCAGCAACCCGGAGTATGCATCAGTTGATGAAGAGAGTCTAAAGGCAATTGCAGAGACAACCAGCGGAGAGTTATTCAGATCAGTGGACGAAAAAACACTTGATAATATATATTCAAAATTAAATGACAAAATAGTGCGTGAAAAGGAGAGAACCCCTGTTGGATGGATATTCTTCCTGTCGGCAGGCATCATCCTGATTACTGAGTATTTGATCAGATATGGCAGGTGGCGGATCACATTATGAAGAGGAAAATCCTCGCAATCATCATAATTTTCTGCATTCTGACACTCGCACAGGTTGTATCAGCAGGAGAGATCATCTTCTCAACAGAGAACTCAGTATATTATGCAGATCCCGGAGAAGACGCAGGTATTCAGGTAGATGTCAGAAACACCTTCAGTGAAGATGTCATGGGATCATTCACATACACTGTATGTGATCAGAATGATAACACAAAGACCCGGAGTTTTACAGATACAAGGAATATATTCAGTGATCTGGAGCATATCAGATTTAATGTAAAACAGAGCAGTGGGCAGGATTATCTGATTGATATATCATTTGACTACTTTGAGAAAGATGATCATTCTACAGCATATCACGTAAAACTCGATGGAATTCAGATACATTTCAGGGATGATGCCTCCACCCTGAGAAGAGATACTGATAGCATACCCCTGAGCAGTGTGCAGATAAAGATGACTACTCCTGAAGAGAGACAGCCAGAATCCCAACATGATAACACAGAGACCAGGCAGCCTGACTCAGTACCAGAGATTAAACACAGTCAGGATGACACAGAATCTCTCTCAGGGATTCTGGAAGAGGATATGCTGGAACTCAGAGAGAAGAAAGAGATATTAATAAAGGATGTCCGGGCAGCCCGGACATACAAAGAAATGAATGATCTCTTTGCACCCGCAGGATACAGGCCCTTTGATCTCGGTGTAACCATCAGTAAAGGCAATTATCATGATCAGTTCAGTCTGAATCTTGTCAATAATGAGAGTCCTGAGATCAGGGTATCAGGAGAGATCATATCAGGCGAAATCCCGTATATAACCGCTGAATCAGAGGGCATGATCCAGATGGGTGATGCCCTGACAACAAATAAGACATATCAGTCATTATCCTCACAACTGAGAGATGAGAACTTCATAGTAACTGGTTCCAGATTAAATCTCTCAGCAGAGGAGAGATCTCTCAATATCATATATGAAAAAGGGATCACAAAAAAAGAGATCAATGCAACAATCAGAGACAACAGAGTGATCTCAATTGACCTCATTGAATCAGACTCCGGAGTTCACTATATCATACCAATTCTGATAATTGCAATAACCCTGATCTCTGCAATCATATTCTATACAGGATACAGAAAATACGCAGATCATTTCAGAGATATCCCAGATACAGATGAGATCCCGATAACTGAAGAATACGCCGAGACCCCGGTAACATTGCTTTCAAAGAGCCATACTGATTACATAAACAATGAATTAAAAGAGGCATTCAGTAAAGCCGGGCAGGCAGCCAGATTGCATATATCCGAGAAATACAGAGACAATGAGAATCTCACAAACAGCCAGACCCTGAGAATACTTACCGACAATAATGACCCTGATTATAAAGAATATGCAGAAGTAATTGCGGCCTGTGACAGAGTGGTCTATGCTGGAAATGCCATGGATGCTGAAAAATACATCAATACATACAATCTGCTAAAAAAGATATTTGAAAAGAAGAGATAGTCTTTACTATCTATCTTCTCATATATGCCTTATATTCACCATTCTCCAGTTCATTTACAAAGAGGACAGACTTTCCACAGACAGGGCTGGGTTTTGGATACTGATTCTCACGGATTCTGATTATCCCGGACTTCACCTCTCTGCCATCAGGAAGATATACAGAATCCACACCTGATTTCAGGAGTTCTTCAACATCAGTAGAATCTCTGATCTTTCTCAGATTATCTTTCAGCAGGTAACGGCCGTCATCATTGGTACAGGCAAGCCCAAGACCTGCCATTGCTCCGATAATGCCGTCCCCGGTGCCTCCAAGGGGTTCCAGGAGGATCCCTGTATTTTTCGCAACAGTTTTTACCTGTTCCTGGGTGATGACCTTATATTTTGTATCCTGAGACATCACAATGACAGGTGGCAGTATCTGTTCTGCATCTGCAACAGCAAGACCTGGATCACTCCCCTCAATAAAATCTGCAAGCATCTCGGCCTTTACAATCTCAAATATATCTTTACAGGCCTCTTCTCCGGAAGCATTCACATGAATAACAGCATTGCTGTTATGAGAGGTATATTTGATATCATCACTGACAAAGAGCTGATGTCTTGTAATTGCATATGAAGGGTATTTTTTATCCAGAACCTTTACAATACTGTTTGCAAGTTTTCCGGTGCCACGAGTACCTGGCATATCAGTATCATCCATTCCTACATAAATTGTCATAATATCCACCAATTTTGAAGTTCATTTAACTGAGGCATTTAATCAGTTGCAGTATATCATCCAGGGTTGTCTGAAATCCGGTCACAAATCTGACAACAGGGGCAGGAGACTCAAAAATCCTGAGACTGAAATTCTCCTTTAACTTTATAAGAAGTGCAGGAGGAATTTCTGCAAATACTTTATTGGTTTCCACCTCATTGATCACTTTGACTCCATGAACCTTTAATAATTCGCGAGCCAGTATTTCAGCCATCTCATTCGCATGAGTGGCATTGATTCTCCAGAGGCGATCAGTAAGCATACAATCAAACTGAAGGGATATTTTATGGTTTTCAGAGGACTTTATCCCGGATCTGATCAGGGATTCTGTGTATCTCTCTGCAATCTCATTCCTGAAGATCAGAACAGCCTCACCAGTGATCATCCCGTTTTTTATTCCTCCAAAGGTTGTAATATCAACCCCTGCATCAAGTGTCTGTTCACGGAATGGTCTGAGTAATCTGGCAGTGGCAAAAAACAATCTTGAACCGTCCATATGGACATACATATCATTTTCATGCGCAAATTTACAGATATCTCTGATCTCTCCAGGCGTGTATATTGTTCCGGTCTCTGTAGGCTGTGAGATTGAGATCACACTGCATTTTTCAGACCCATGAAGACTCATATAATCAGCAATGATCCCTGGATCCAGTTTACCTGATCTGGCAGAGACCCTGAATGCTGTACAGCCTGAGATCTGAGTGACTGCCTCATAACCACCATTACAGACATATGAAGTCTCTGAACAGATGAATCCGGAGCCAGGGGCGGCAGTTGCGGCCAGAGACGAAGCAAGCGCAAGGTCTCTGTTTTCAGCAAAAAACGGGCAGACCTCACCCTTAAAGTGAATGATAAATTTCGAGACCTGCGGCTCAGGACTATCAGTATACTCAGGCACTGGTTCCTCTGGATTACACAGAGCCATGATCTCAGGACTGATACCTGCATAATCATCATCCTCAAACACAGAATTTATCATACCATAACCTCCTCTGATCTACACCCAGATTAACTTATATCCATTAAAGGATAATAAGATTATAGTTGCGAACCTCACTTTTTTGACTCATGCTGAATCAAAGATCCATCATGAGCTCCATTCATTTCTGAAATGAAGCCCAATAGAAATCGCGGGAAGCGATTTACTTTGGTTATTTCAGAAA
>Ga0265294_10010682_pt1 | contig 10406 bp, 18 predicted proteins | sample MunlanPumphouse3_FD_192504 | JGI IMG/M metagenome (GOLD analysis project Ga0265294, IMG submission 192504) | Groundwater microbial communities from a municipal landfill in Southern Ontario, Canada - Pumphouse #3 | ecosystem: Environmental > Aquatic > Deep subsurface > Groundwater | place...
TCCCGGGGTCTCCTGAGAGAAAGGGGGTTGACATCAGGTATACAATTGGCTCCCCGGAATAGAAGAGGTTGCGGTTAGGGGCGCGATTCTTCCATCTGCAGGTGTGGGGCGGATCGCCGGCCGCTCATGGAAGCCCGCGAAGGGACAGGTGGGGGCGTGGGGGATTTACGTCACCGCCTGCACCCTCCGGGTCGCAGGGGCCGGTGCACAATCCAAACACCAAAATACCCGCCGGGCTCAACGTCTCTATAATGTTCGAGATCGAGCACAGGCTGGAAGAGAAGGGTATCGCGAGGAAGGATATCATCGCCTCGGCGATGGAACTCTACGTCCCCCACGGGATCGGGGCGGAAGAGGCTGTAGTTCGACTGGATGCGAAGATCAGCAAAGCCTTCGAGGACCCGAACGTTTCGTCGCTCCTCCTCGGCGCCATCCTGCTCGAGGACGAGCTCTACTGGCAGAGGAAGAACTCCGAGATCGCCGAAGACCCGGTCTTCCTCCTCTCCGACGAGATCATCGGGATGGCCATCGCCGAGGTGATCGGCGGGACCTACGCGCGGTTTGAGTTCACCCGCTACGACCAGAAGAAACCCGGGATCCTGGGCACACTCGGGCCGTTCCTCGACGATGCCGTCGCCGGGCTGATTGCGGGCTGTACGTCACGCCTCTACAGTGAGTCGATGTGAGATCGGTCCTCGCCCTCCTGCAGTTCTGCACATCGCTCCCCCTCGGGAGACCGGTTGAGTTCGAGCAGTTCGCCCGCCGCTCGTACCTCTATCCGCTCGCCGGGTACGTGATCGGCGGGATAGCGGCAGGCATCGCCTCCTGGATCGGATCCCCTGCGGTGGGGGCGGCCGTCGCCCTCGCGACGGTGCTCGTCCTCTCGGGGTGCAACCACTTCGATGGCCTCCTGGACCTCGGGGACGGGCTCATGGCCCACGGGAGCCGGGAGAAGCGGATCGCTGCCATGACCGACCGGACCACGGGGGCCGGTGCCGTCGCGGCGGGGGTCGTCGTCACGCTCATCGCGTTCGCCGGGCTCCTGGACGCCGCAAACCTCCCGGCAGCCATCCTCACAGCCGAAGTCTGCGCAAAGGTCGCCATGTCCTACCTGACCACGCTCGGGGTGCCGTTCCGGGAGGGGATCCACTCCTACCTCCACGGGTTTGCACGGCCCTGGTTCCTTGTCCCGGCCACCCTGCTCGCGCTGCCCCTCTTCCTGCTGCCGCTGCCCCGGATGAGTATCGCGCTCGCGCTCGTCGCCGCGGCCGGTATCGCCGCCGTGATGATGCTTCTTGCCCGGCATCTCTTCGGCGGCATCAACGGCGACGTCGTCGGCGCCGCAAACGAGATCACCCGGGCTGGCGTCCTCCTCCTGCTCGCCCTCCTGTAACCACCTTTTTTATCCCGGCGGTCGCTACTATTGTAGGATGATGAACAACTATGGCCTCTACACCCGGGGAGGGGTCATCACCGAGCGGAACGCAGACTATGCGACGATACGGTTGCGGGTCCCGGGAGGGGTTCTCTCCGCGGCCCAGGTCAAGCAACTGGCAAAGATCAGTGAGAAGTACGGGGATGGCACCCTCCACCTCACCATGCGCCAGACAGCAGAGATCCCGCACGTGAACCCCGATAACCTCGCAAAGATTGCAAAAGCCCTTGAGAAGAACGGGACACCCCTCGGGGCGGAGCAGAACGAGGTGGTCAATATCATGGCCTGCCCGGGCACGGAGCGGTGCAAGTACGCCAACTGCGAGACGATCGACCTTGCCCGGAAGGTTGATGCGCGGGTCTTCGGGAAAGAACTCCCGATACGGCTCAGGATCGCCATATCAGGCTGCACCTACATGTGCAACAGCCCGCTCCTAAACGACATCGGTATCATCGGCCGGATCCGGCCGCTGCGCATCCCGGGGCTCTGCACGGGGTGTGGTACCTGCGTAGAGTACTGCAAGGAGCGTGCCATAAAGTTGAGGGACGGCATCTCCGTCCTCGACGAGAGCAAATGCGTCCAGTGCGGGGTCTGCATCCACTCCTGCCCCTACCACCTCCTGAAGTCGGAGTACGACCACTACCAGATCACGGTCGGCGGACGACGCGGCGCAAACCCCTGCGTGGGGCGCGAACTCGTCACCGTCGAGACCGAGGAGGAGGTCGTCGAGGTCGTCGACCGCGTCGTCTACTGGGTCTACCGGACCGCCTGGAGCGGGCGGTTCCTCGCCGACCAGATGGACGAGATCGGGTACGAGAAGTTCAGGGAAGAGATCCAGAAAGAGTTCGGGCCGAAGGAGCAGGCGGCAGAGGAGTGAGGGGAGCGGGCTGATTGTTCATCCCGCACCGGGTTGTCGCCGGCATCAGTAACCGTACATCGAGCGGAACCCCTCACCGGCGTCATCCTCGCACTCGATCGCGGTGCCGTCCCGGACAAGAGTGTTGAACATGATGGCGGCGTTGAGCAGGTTCTCATCCACGCCCACACCCCCTCTTGCGCCTGAGAGAGCCTGGCGCTGCGGTGTCGGGATCGTCCGCCTCCCCACCCTGACACCCGCGCAGTGCCGGCAGTAACCACAGTGGGAGTGGACCGAGACCTCACGTTCTGCGCACATAACCGTCACCCTATCCTTCGCGTTATCACGATGAAACTCAAGCGTTTTCATGGTACGAAGAACGTAGATTTCCAAAGATTATGATTCTGTCGATTACCCGGGGTTTTGAGAGAATGCACGCTTCTGACGCTGATAGAAATGCTTTATATAGAGAACGTCGTATGTATAGGATACTCGCATAAGCAGGCTGTTCGAGCTGACAGGCCTATTTGATTGAGTGGAGGATACTATCTATGGCAGTTGACAAGCCCCACATGAATTTAGCAGTTATCGGACATATCGACCACGGGAAGTCTACCACCGTCGGCCGGTTACTCTTTGAGACGGGAGCCGTACCGCCCCACATCATTGAGTCGTACAGGAAGGAGGCAGAGACCAAGGGTAAGGGCTCGTTCGAGTTCGCCTGGGTAATGGACAGCCTCAAGGAAGAGCGTGAGCGTGGTATCACCATCGATATCGCCCACAAGCGGTTCGATACCGACAAGTACTACTTCACCGTCGTGGACTGCCCCGGTCACCGCGACTTCGTCAAGAACATGATCACGGGCGCATCCCAGGCAGACGCCGCGCTGCTGGTCGTCGCCGCGCCTGACGGCGTGATGGAGCAGACCAAGGAGCACGTCTTCCTCTCCCGTACGCTCGGGATCAACCAGCTGATCATCGGCATCAACAAGATGGACATCGTCAAGTACGACGAGAAGCGCTACAACGAGGTCAAGGACCAGCTCTCTCAGCTGATCAAGATGGTCGGCTACAAGCCCGAGAACACCAAATTCATCCCGATGAGCTCGTTTGTCGGTGACAACATCGGCAAGCTCAGCGAGAACACTCCCTGGTATAAGGGCCCGACGGTGCTTGAGGCGCTCAACGCGCTCGTCGAACCCGAGAAACCGACAGAACTTCCTCTCCGTCTCCCCATCCAGGACGTCTACTCCATCTCGGGTATCGGGACCGTGCCTGTCGGCCGTATCGAGACCGGTGTGATGAAGAAGGGAATGAAGGTCAGCTTCATGCCTTCCAACAAGGTTGGTGAGGTCAAGACCATCGAGATGCACCACGAGGAGATCCCCCAGGCAGTCCCGGGCGACAACGTCGGGTTCAACGTCCGTGGTATCGGCAAGGGCGACATCCGCCGTGGCGACGTCTGCGGTCCTGTTGACACACCGCCGACCGTTGCAGACGAGTTCGTGGCGCAGATCGTCGTGCTCCACCACCCCAGTGCCCTGACCGTCGGCTACACCCCGGTCTTCCACTGCCACACCGCCCAGATCGCGTGCACCTTCATCGAGCTCCAGAAGAAACTCGACCCCCGCACCGGTCAGGTCAAGGAAGAGAACCCCACGTTCCTCAAGACCGGCGATGCCGCGATCGTCAAGATCAAGCCTACCCGGCCCCTGGTCATCGAGAACGTCAAGGAGATCCCCCAGCTCGGACGGTTTGCTGTCCGTGATATGGGTTCCACCATCGCGGCAGGTATGTGCATCAACATAACGCCGAAGCAGATGAGATAAGGTACCTATATTTTTTGGTGGCAGATATGCAGAAAGCCAGAATACGTCTTTCAGGGACTGACTTCGAGAAAATCGAGATGGTCTGTGACAGGATCAAAGAGATAGCAGAGCGAACCGGCGTGAATCTGGCAGGTCCGATCCCGCTGCCCACGAAGAAACTCGTGGTGCCCACCAGGAAGAGCCCTGACGGCGAAGGTACCGCAACCTGGGATCGCTGGCAGATGCGGGTGCACAAGAGGCTCATCGATATCGATGCTGATGAGCGTGCGCTGCGCCAGCTGATGCGGATTCAGGTTCCAAAAGGCATCGGTATTGAGATTGTGCTGGAGAGCTGAGGTGAGAGCGGCGTGAATGCCGCCGTGTTCACGAGATGGGTCCGTGAACGACTCTCGTTTGAGGGGCTTTTTCTCCTCATACTTCTGGTCACAATTGCCCTCCGTTTTTACTTTCTCGACCTGAAGTTATTTCACCACGATGAGGCTATCCACGCGTGGTTCTCGTACAAACTCCTGACCGAGGGGACCTATATCTACGACCCCATGTACCATGGGCCGTTCCTCTACTATACGACGGCCGGGATCTTCTCGCTCCTCGGGGACTCCGATCTTGTGGGCAGGCTTCTTCCGGCGCTCTTCGGCACCCTGCTTGTCGCGCTGGTCTATCCGGTCTACAAACTCGGCTACCTGGACAAGAAGCAAGCCCTGATAGCAGCGCTCTTCCTTGCGGTCTCGCCGAATATGGTCTACTTCTCGCGGTTCCTGAGGAACGATATCTACATCGCCTTCTTTACGATGGCGCTGCTTGTCGCCCTCCTCTACTACATTGAGCGGGGGCAGATGCGGTATGCGCTGCTTGCCGGGGCGGCCGCGGGTTTCGGGATGTCGGCAAAGGAGAATATGCCGATCGTCCTTTTGATCTTCGGGGCGTTCTTCCTCTACCTGGTCTGGACACGGAAGGTGCGGCTGCCGGCCCGCTGGGTCAGGGACGTCGTGCTCGGGGGGCTCGTCGTGGTCGGGATCATGGCGGTCTTCTATTCGTCGTTTGGCGCGCACCCTGAGGTGCTCCTGGACGGGTGGCTCCGGGCTATTGAGCACTGGACCTCCATGCACCAGATGCAGCGGCTCGGGGGGCCGCCGTACTTCTATATCCAGCTCTTCATCCTCTACGAGATCCCGATCCTGGCCCTCGCCGTCGTCGGGGTCCTGCAGTTCTTCGACGTCCCGGGCGCCGTCAAGGGGTTGTGGAGACGCCGTGGGGAGGGAGCGACTGCGGAGGCTCCTGTGGAGGGAACTCAGGCGGACGTGGAGACTGCGACTGAGGAGGCTCCGGCCGTAGAAGAAGTTCCACCCGTAGAAGAGGTACCGCCTGCGCCCGAGACCCGGGGCTTGCGGGACCGGCTCCGCGGGCTCTTCGGCCGCGGCGGGGAGGCAGGATCGGTCAACCGGCAGGAGGAGTTTGCCAGGTTTGCTATATTCTGGATGCTTCTTTCGCTTGCTGCCTACGCCTACCTCGGCGAGAAGGTGCCGTGGCTGATCCTTCACCAGCTCCTGCCGATGATCTTCGTCGCGGTCTACGCGATGACCACGAGGAAGGCAGTCATCGCTGTCGCGGCGAGCATCTTTCTCATCGTCATGACGTTCCACGTGGCGTTCACCCCGGCGGATATCAACGAGCCCATCGTGCAGGTGCAGAACTCTGAGGACCTGCGGGACGTCTTTGCGAAGATCGATGCCGCGGACCGCGTGGCTGTCGCGAGTGAGTCCTACTGGCCGCTGCCCTGGTACTACCGGGGCGAGGGGGCCTCAAAACTGAGTTATTACAGTAAGAAGGTGGGTGAGCCGACGATCTACGCAGGCGACTTCGATCTCGTGATCACCCAGGACTCCGATACCTACCCGGCCCTGGAGGGCTACGAGAAGGAGACCCGCCGGCTCAACTACTGGTTCTCGTATACTGAGAACAAGGACAGGCTGCTTGAGTACTACTTCCTGCGGGACGGGAAGATGGGGAGCAGGAACCTCGAGGTCTTCTCGAAGGTTCCTGCGGCCGGGTAGGTGTGGGGTGGTTTATGCCGGCGGTCGCCGGGCCCCGGCAAGGTCTCTTCTGATCTTTTGCCTGCTGTACCACTCAACAATTCTTCCCAGAGCATCGTAGAACGGGTTGACCGGAACGCTCGTGTAGTAGCGGGCGCCGGGATCGAGCCAGCCTGATTCTTTCCAGTAGGCATGGTCGGCCGGGGCGTGGTCTGCCAGTTCGCTAAACCATGCCCGCTGGCCATGGAAGATAATGACGTTCCTGAGCCCCGGCCGCCGCTCTCTTCCCTCAACCAGCGCCTGGAAGAACGATCGGGCCGCTTCGTCAAGTCTCCGGTCGTTCCTGCGGGCCTGCCGCTCTGGTATGGTGACGGGGTTTGTGACGATGCCGACGCGGGAGACGACATCAAACCCCTATATGCCGGCGACGGTGTCGAGGTAGCGAAGAACGTCTTTCTCGCCCACTAAGCCGGTGGTGGTGAGGAGGAGGGCTCGTTTGTCGAAGAAACGGGGTCGATGGAAGATATAGGAGAACCGGTCGATGAAGGTCTTCATGAGACCGGTGACGGCGAGACCGTAGACCGGGGTCGCAAAGATCACCCCGTCTGCGTTGTGCATCTTCTCCTCGACGGCAGGGGCGTTATCCCGGATAGGGCAGCGCTCCTCGCCCCACTCCAGACAGAGGGCGCATCCCCGGCAGGGTGCAAGCCCGACGTCACCCGAGCATGAGGTACTCGAACTCAACGTCGCCGAGGGAGCGCATCGTGTTCTCGATCCTCTTCGCCGCCCGGTAGGTGTTGCCCTTCCGGGGGCTCCCCATGACGACCAGGACCTTCATCGCATCTCCCCGGCCAGGAACTGGTCGTACCTCCGGGCCTTCTCATCCCCCCGCGTGCAGTAGAACGCTGTATGCAGAAGTCCGGTCTCCGGCGGGACCGGGCATGTGGGGCAGGGGCACCTGACCTCGTGGCTGATGCAGATGATGCTCATGCCGGTGAAACAGAAGAAGCCCTGCTCCAGATTTTTTGCGCATTCGGTGAAGGTCGGGCAGTCCATGCAGATGCACTTCGCCCGCTCGGCCCGGAGGGTGTTGATGCGCTCGGCAAGGGGCATCTGCATCATTGTCTGCGCCAGCCGCTCGAATGTATCCACGTCACCACGCTCCCGGGGGTTGCGCTGCCTGCTGTCTGCGGGGATATAAGGTTGCTGTTTGAGCACGGGAGTTGTGCCGGGATGGATTTCGTGGAACATACTGTGCGGGGTGAAACAGATTACTGCATCACCGGGGAGGCAGGTTCAGGTCCGGCTCGGATATTGGCCCGCAATCCCGGAATGACATCTACTGTATCATACCGTATCACTGAAAAATGATACAGTAACTCATCTACCGTAACGTTCCTCCCCGTTACGGTGGTTAACAGTAACTCCGGATCTCGATCGCCTCCTCGCTCCCATCAAGGAGGGGGGAGGCGGAAGAGGCCCGGACTGGTCCGGAGGGGGCACACATCCGCTATGTGGCGGTTCGGAGATCTCTCGGGGGCGTGCGGCCCGGGGGGAGAAAAGAGAAGGGTTATCCAGCCCTGAAAGAATTGTTACCTGTGGCGCTTGAGAGAGGAGATCCACCCCCACCGGTTGTCGGCTACGACCTCGCACGCTTTCTTGCCTGGTTAAAGAAGCGCGACGGCTACTGTGACTACGAGGAAGGGGAGTGCTACTGCAGGTGTGCAAAGACCGGTATCGATCTTTTCGGGCTTGTCAAGGAGTATGGTCCCGGAAGGATTGCCATCTACAGAACAAACAGAACACCCTCCAAAAAACTGGTTAAGCTGCACGACTGGAACTGGGCCGATGCCTGGGCGATATACTATGGCGTCGAGATCCCTCACCACCGGCATAGGAAGGGCATGTAAATATATTTATAGTAACAATAAGTATATCTGCATAGCTGCGGAAGGTGGAGGAGTAGGATGGAAGAGGATAACTTGCCAGAATTGCCCTCCTCGGTTGAGGAATACATCGGGGTTCCCTATGGGGGCCTCTTTGGTGAAACGGTCATAACCCATGTGGTCCGGGAGATCGTAGCGGACCCGGAGCGGGAGTTCAGACCGAGGTATCTCGCAAAGATGACCGGGAAATCGAACGTCAGCGTCAGGGATGCGCTCGATAAACTAGTTGACCAAAACATCATGACAAAAGAGTACATGGACCCCCAGAGGCCGGTGTACCGGGTGAATCCCGGATCGAAGCGGCTTGACGCGCTGACGTTCCTCGCGTATGCTGTCATCGACGATCGGGAGGGGACCCATTGTATGAGGGACGCGGTCTTTGAGTACTGCAGGCGCGAGGTTGCCTTCCGGTTTGCCGGGGAGCATGAGCGGGAGAAGGGGGTTTCATATACGGGAGCAAGCCCGAGATCGCTCCTCCGGGGCAGCCAGGCGAACCCGGGGCGGTACGCAGAATCCGGGGGAGGTTGAAGCGGATGACGGTTGAGGAAGAGGGGCCAAAGCCTTCGGTTGAAACGGTCAGGGAACCCGACTTCAAGGTCGCATACGTCGACGGTGTCTTTGGCGACCTGAACCCGGAGAGGGGGCACCTGGCCTTCTTCTACGATGTCCCGGAGCTCACGACAGACCCTGACGGGCATATGGCGGCGACAGGCATCCAGCGGCGGGTTGTCATCGACCTCCGGATGTCGCCGCAACGGTGGGTTGCGATGGCGCACTGGATGATGGAGCACGCCGACCGCTACGAGGACTGGCTAGCCGGGAATGAGCCCTGAAGCGGCCCCTGGTTCACTCTATCCCCAGGTCCCGTTTCAGCGCCTCGTACGTCACGAACCCGCCCCGCCGGATCTCGTCGAGTGATGCCTGGATACCGGCGATCACCTCCGGGCTCGGGGTTTCGGGATCCTCGATCTCTTCCAGGAGCCGGCGAATGATAGCCAGGTAGGGCTCGTCCGGGTAGCGGCGGAGTTCGTCCAGCCGGTCCCGGTCGGATCTGAGGATCTCGATCATGGTCGTCTCGTCTGACATGGTGGGCTGTATTACCCCGGGAGGATATGAACCTGACGGCGCTGCAGGCCGCCGGGAAAGGGGGTGGCGGTTAGGATGTTGCTCCAGCCATCAGAGGGAGAACAACACTGCAGCCAGGACCGCGGTCACGAGCAGGGTCAGGATGAGGAACGCAACAACACCGAAGACCCAGGCGAAGAGGAACAGGAACATATGGAGGACACTTGTCTCGCGGTACGGGATCTCCCCTGCGTTCATCTGTTTTGCCGTTGTATACGCATCGTAGATACCATAGATCGCCACGGCCAGGCCGGGGATGATGAAGAACGCACCGCCGATAACCGCTCCGCCGAGGATGAGAAAACCCCGGCTGACATCCCCGTTGTATACCTGCCCCATGCCGGTGAAGAGGAGGCCGCAGAGCGCTGCAAGGCCGGGGCTCTTCTCGGTGCTCCCCCTGAGCCTGACCCCGCACCCCGGGCAGATCTCAGCGTTTGGGCTGATGAGTTTGTTTCCACATTCCGGACAGAAGTTTGACAATAGTACCACCTGATGATATCAATGCGGGGAGGTTTTGTCAGAGTGACGATATATCTTATGATTTATGCGTGCAGAAGGGCACAGGGGGCTCGTTGTGGAACGGCAGGTACAAATAAAGGATGGTTATCCTGGTCTGGCGGGTGCAGGGCCGGGGGATTTTCCCGCACGGGGGCACCTTTGTCGGCCGGTGCGATATGAATGTGGGGATGCCGACGGCGGGATCTCGGAGGTGGTGAGCGCCCTTCTCATGGTGGCGTATCGGTCCTTGGAATCGTCCATTCCATCAGGACAGCTCGCCGAGCAGGTCGTCTATTGAAGATATCTCCCGGTATCGTCCGGCTGCGATGTCTTCTTCGCTCTTCTGTATCGCCGCCATAGTTTCGGGATTGCTGAGAATCTCAACGGTATCAAGAAGGGCGTCAAGATCTTCCCGCCGGACCATAGTCTCCTGTATCTTTTTGATTTCAAGATAGAGGTCATCGATGGTGACAGCCGGAGTCATGAGTAGTAGTGACCGTCTGTTCAAGTAAAAGTATTCTGGAGATGGTGAGCGCCCTTCTCATGGTGGCAGTCGTGGTCGCCTTTGCGGGGATTGCGGGAGTGATGGTCTTCGGGGTGGAGATGCCGGAGGAGCCGAGGGTCGTTGTGGTGGCGGCGACGCGGGTCGTCGTCGGGAGGTTTGTCGATAACGAGTCGTGGCTA
>Ga0265294_10010683_pt1 | contig 10406 bp, 3 predicted proteins | sample MunlanPumphouse3_FD_192504 | JGI IMG/M metagenome (GOLD analysis project Ga0265294, IMG submission 192504) | Groundwater microbial communities from a municipal landfill in Southern Ontario, Canada - Pumphouse #3 | ecosystem: Environmental > Aquatic > Deep subsurface > Groundwater | place...
CATGCCGCATATGCTATTATTCTAGGAGATGACGAACTTGCCAATAATAAAATTATACTCAAGAACTTGAGTACCTCCATTCAGGAAAGTCTCAATCTGGCAGAGATAATCCGTAAACTTACTAATTAAGAAGCAATTGAGAATCCCCACTAATCTGCATAGGGATTCTCTTTAAGCAAGGGTATCGTAATGCTTTATACCAAAATCTCATCCCGTTTGGAACAATCATCCTTCTTCAACTCGCTTCTACCCTTACACAACCACACTCAGATACACCATCTCAGTCAAAGTGCCAGAGCTTTAATTGCAGCCCATATCTGGGCAAAAACCGGTTTGAATATTATCTTGGTTTCGCAGGATGACATAATCGCCGAAGACCTGTGGGACGACCTTGTAAGCCTCATCGGTAAAGATAATGCTCTGTATTTGCCAGATTACGAGATCCTGCCCTATGAAGAACGTTCGCCTCACTACTCCATTCGGGCAACCCGCATGATAAGCCTTCTGAATGCCGTAACCAGTCAAATTCCAGCAGTTTACAGCCTTTCTATCCGCTCTTTTTTACGAATGATCCCAGATCGCAATAGCCTCTCCAGCCACATTTTTACTCTAAAAAAGGGAGATTCACTAAATCCAATTGAACTGCTTAAAAGTTTACAGAATATGGGATATGAGATTGAGTACCAAGTATCTACGGTGTATCAGGCAGCCAAACGTGGAGGAATTTTAGATTTATTTTCACCACCTTCTCTAAACCCAGTTCGTATTGAGTTTTGGGGTGATGAGATAATGTCTATAAGGGCGTTTTCTGCAAATACACAACGTTCTATTGCTCAAGAATTAGATCATGTATTGGTAATTCCGGCGCGGGAGCTGAGCTTGGATGATGTAGATTCGGGATCCGTAATTATCTCCAAAATACGCGAGAAAGGGTTTTTTGAAGGTATTGAAAACTACTATAGTCTCCTTACAAAGAATCTATGCACCTTTGCAGATTACTTCCCTCCCGAAAAAAGATTCTTTTTGTTCAGCAATTTCAGTTACATAAAGGAAGAGATGGAAGCCCTCAACGAACAAACTTATCTGCAATATCGCAAAGAACTTAAAAAGGGCAGTAAGGGAAAAATCCCAAAAGTTAAAGACCTTCTGCTACAAGAGGAAGGTTTCTATAATTGTATTGCCCAATCCGGGAGCTTATATCTTTCGCAAAGTGAATTTATCTTACCAGAAGTAAAAAATAATATCCGGGCACCTTTTGCTTCCCAACCTTCTTTTGAGGGAGATTTGGGGCTCTTAGCCGAATCTTTATTCAGTAAGCACAATCAAGGTTGGCAGCACTATCTCTTGTTCGACAATCAATCTCAAGAAAAGCGTATGCGGCAAACCATCGGTGAAACACTGCCTTATAAGAGTCACATCGGAGTTTTGCACGAAGGCTTTGAAATAGAAGATGCCAAATTGGGTCTTTTTACCGACCATGAGGTTTTTAACCGTTATAAAAGAAAGAGATATGCCCCTCGCTTTGCTCCCGGCGAAACCATTGTTGATTATGAAAACCTCAAACCCGGCGACTTTGTAGTGCATGTAGATCATGGCATTGGAGTTTTTGAAGGGCTCAAAATTATTAAGCTTGATGGGCGCGAAGTTGAATGCCTGGTATTGCGCTATGCCAACGAGGATAGGGTTTACGTTCCTACTTTCCAGCTTTCTTTGGTAACAAAGTACGTAGCAGAAGAAGGTACAGCACCCTCTCTTAATAAATTGGGCAGCAGTAAATGGCAAAACACCAAAAGAAAAGCAGCCCAGCAGATAGAGCTTATAGCTGCAGATTTGGTAAGACTATATGCTGAGCGAAGCAGTCGCCCCGGATTGGCACATACTCCAGATACCGAGTGGCAGCTTGAACTGGAGGAATCTTTTATTTATGAAGATACTCCAGATCAGATTAAGGCAAGCCGTGAGATCAAAGACGATATGGAATTGCCCTCACCTATGGAGCGTTTGCTTTGCGGAGATGTTGGTTTTGGAAAAACTGAAGTGGCTATTCGTGCTGCCTTCAAAGCAGTTAATAGCGGCTTTCAAGTAGCGGTTCTAGCCCCTACTACATTACTGGCAGAGCAACACTTTCGTGTATTTAAGGAACGCCTGGCACAATACCCGGTTCGCATAGCTATGCTTTCCCGATTCCGCAGTAAAAACCTTATTGCCAAAGACATACAATATATTGCAGCGGGATTGGTGGATATTGCCATTGGTACTCACCGCTTGCTTTCCAAAGATGTAATTTTCCCCAAACTCGGACTTCTCGTTATTGACGAAGAACATCGCTTTGGGGTTCGTCATAAAGATCGTCTCCGCCGTATCCAAAGCAATGTAGATACTCTTTATATGAGCGCTACTCCCATCCCCCGCACTCTGAATATGGCATTAGCAAAACTCAAAGAGATATCACTGATGCAAACTTCTCCCAAAGAACGGCTTCCTATTCGCACCATTATTACGCCCAGAGATATGGAAGTAATAAAAGATGCCATTCGCAGAGAAGTGGATAGGGGCGGACAGGTATTTTTTGTCCACAACAGGGTTCAAACTATCGAAACAATCGCTCTGGAGTTACGCCGCGAAATGCCTGATATCAACTTTATGGTAGGACACGCACAAATGCCCGAACATCATCTGGAAGAAGTAATGAAGGCATTTGTGGAGCATGAATTTCAGGTACTCATTTCTACTACAATCATCGAAAATGGAATAGATATCCCCAATGCAAATACCATCCTTATTGACCGCGCCGATACCTTTGGACTGGCGCAATTGTATCAGATGCGCGGGAGAGTGGGTAGAAGCAACCGCCGGGCTTATGCCTATCTTCTGATACCTAAAGGCACCACTGTAGTTGCCCGTAAACGGCTGGAAGCTCTTACACAATACGACTATCTGGGCGCAGGATTTCAAGTGGCCCTGCGCGATTTGGAGCTACGCGGGGCCGGCACAATCTTGGGAACCAAGCAAAGCGGGATCATCCAAGCCATCGGCTTCAACTACTATAACCGATTGTTGGGCAGGGCTATAGAAGCTGTTGAAAGTGGCGATACTTCCGTATTGTATCAAGATGATACTCCCGAAACCCGGCAAAGCATTAAAACGGAAATGGACCTCTATTTTCCTCCAGAATATATAGATAACGATCAAGAAAGACTCCGCGTATATCGCCGCCTTGGTGAGTTGAGCACTTTATCAGATATTGAAGATTTTGCCTTTGAGCTGCGCGATCGCTTTGGCGAAATTCCCGAAAACGCCCGCTGGTTACTGCTTTACTTTAAAGTAGATCTTTTAGCAAAAAAACTGCACTTAAAGAATTGTACCGTAAAACGCGGAACTATGACAATCGAGTTTGATGCTGCCCACACTCCTTCCAAAAATGGAATTCTGGACTTTAGCGCAAAGATAAAGGAGCCTTTTAGATTTGAAGCCACTAGTAGCCTGAAGATCATTATCGAATTGGATGATGATCTGGATTCTTTACAACAGTTTGAACGCGCCATCCAGCTACTAGAAATTTTGAATCCTAAAGCAATCAACTAACCCAAGCAATTACATTCTCCTAAACCTAACATGAGAATTGTGAATAAAGCCCGCTTCCAGTATGAGGCGACACTGCATTTGAACCTAAGTAAAGATTTATATAACTTGATTAACAAGCAATTAGTCCCGAATGAAAAGATATGCCACTCCAATCTGCAATTAGCGTTCAATGGTCAAGCTTTATGAGTGCATAGTTATATAGGGCTTTCTTAGATACCTGCTAATCGATTTTATATTATGGAGCTCTGCCTTATGCCCCGATTTTTCAACGGTCTCTTGTGGCTTTAGGCTGTCATTAGCGTAGGTTCAAGCTGAGATTCTCCCGCAAGTTCAGGATCAAGGGGGCTTGAATATTCCTTATTCTATGCTTGAGGCAATGAGAGAGCACAGGCGGTCGCTGTACCGCCTCTTCTTGCAGGAAAAATATACTTTACAGGATTTGCTTGTTTGATATCTTTTGTTCAAGAGGTATTATTATGAACCTGAAGACAATTGATACAGGCGAATATTGCTTTAATGAGATAACGTTTTTTTTAAATGGACATAAGCAGATAGCTCGGCTTGCACCAGGACTTAGTACTTTAAATTTTTTGAATAAGCAATTGCATTTGTATGGCACTAAATGCAGTTGTAATGAAGGTGATTGCGGAGCTTGTACTGTGGTAATCTCCTATCCTAAAGATGGAGAAGTTTTGTATGAAGCAATAAACTCCTGCATATATCCCGCAGCAAAACTTCACGGCAAGCACCTTATTACTGTGGAAGGTTTGGGAAAGCCCGAAGAGCTTCATCCTATCCAGCAAGCCCTTTTAGAACATCATGGCACTCAATGTGGATATTGCACCCCTGGCTTTGTGATGAGTCTGTTTGCTATGCTGGCTACGATAACGCACCCCAATCAGGAAAACATTATGGCAGCCTTAGAGGGCAATCTGTGCCGTTGCACCGGATATCAATCTATATTAGAGGCAGCCGAAGAGCTTTCTCAAAAATACGATCCAAACTCAATTGTGCCTTCATGGTGTAGGGCGATAGAAGCGGAGCTTTTTTGCTTTACAGAAGAGCCAAAATTCTACAAACAACATTCCGATTCTCAATATCAAGTGGTAAACTACCAAATTCCCCGAAGCTCTGATGAGCTGTTACAAATGCTGAACGATAACCCAAATGCAGTAATAATTGCCGGAGGAACCGACATAATGGTGCAAGCTAACATCTCTGGCAGGCATTTTGAAACTCTAATTGATATTACTGCAATTAAAGAATTGAAAAACATCAATCTTAAAGCTGATGGCCTGCATTTTGGCGCATGCGTAACCTATAGTAATGTAATGGATTCCGGCATCGTGAAGAGTGATCTTCCGGAATTGGTGAATTTGTGCAGATTAATTGCATCCAAGCAGATTCGTAATTTTGGCACGATTGTAGGTAATATCGCCAATGCTTCTCCAATTGGGGATAGCCTACCATTGCTTTTGGTTTACCAGGCTCGTCTCAAGCTTTGCTCATTGAATTCCGAACGAGAAATAGCACTTAAAGACTTTTTTATCAGTTACCGCAAAACCGCCTTGCAACCGGGTGAATATATTAAAGAACTGATAATACCTATACCACCAAGAGATTCTTTTATCCGTGCCATTAAAACCGCTAAACGCAAATCAGTGGATATTTCTTCAGTTGCTTCTGCCATCCGAATTGATGCTCAGGCACAATCTCCCAAGCTTATGGCCTGGGGTGGTGTGGCAGCAACCCCAATTATTAGCAAGGAATTTAATCGCCTGTGCACAAATCCAGATAGGATCGATTGGCAGGCGCTGGCAAATGCCATTGCCGCAGAGTTTGAACCACTAAGCGATGTGCGTGGAAGTGCAAAATATCGTAAACAAATGATTATCAACCACGTTCTTCAATATCGGGAGGCGTATCATGGCTAAACTACCCTGGCATATAAGCGGAAAGTTGCATGTAAGCGGTCGCTCTCGTTTTATTGGTGATGAAGCTCCTCTTCAGGGCATGTTGTATGCAAAATTCCTATTCTCACCTATAGCTCATGCACGCATCAAGATGCTGGATTTTTCGGTCGCAAAAGCTTTGCCCGGAGTTCATGCCGTTATTGGAGCTCAGGACATCCCTGGCGAAAACATGATCGGGCATGTAATCAAAGATGAGCCTCTTTTCCCCGAAACCGAAATTATGTATTACTTTCAGCCTTTGGCTATGGTTTTGGCAGAAGATGAAAGCATCGCCGAAGCTGCGGTAAGCAAAATCAAGCTTGAATATGAGAAACTAAAACCAGTTTTAGAAATTGAAGAAGCAGATAAGCAAAAAGCTTGGTACATTCCCGAACGGAAAATTGAATGCGGAGATGTACATAAGGCATTGCAACACAGTGAGCATGTTCTCACGGGTAGTAGCTTTAGCGGAGGCCAAGAACACTTCTATATGGAGAGTCAGCGTGTACGCGCCATCCCCGAAGACCACGATCTTATCCATTTACTTTGTGCAACTCAAAGCACTATGGAGGTGCAGGAGGTTACAGCACATGTTTTAGGTATTCCCGCACATCGCATAGCCGTAGAAGTGCCGCGCTTGGGCGGAGCCTTCGGTGGCAAAGAACGTTCCGCAACAATTTGGGGAGCAATGGCTGCCTTGGGTGCATATCTTACCCAAAGACCGGTACAAGTGCTTCTGAGTAGGCACGAAGACATGCGCGCCACAGGTAAACGACACCCCTTCCTAAGCAATTGGAAAGTTGGCTTCGATAAGAATGGCAGAATTAATGCCTGGGATGTTGAGCTGTTGTGCAATGGCGGAGCATATGCAGACCTTTCGGTGGCGATTTTGGAACGAGCTATGTTCCATGCCGATAATATCTACTATATACCTGATGTTCGCATCAGGGGACGTGCCTGCATCACAAATCTACCGCCTAATACGGCCTTTAGAGGCTTTGGCGGTCCGCAAGGAATCTATGTAATAGAATCTGTAATCGAACAAATAGCTGCCTTCCTCAAGAAGGACCCATTAGAAATACGCATGTTGAATGCCTATAAAAATGGGGATCTCGCACCTTATGGCCAAAAAATACAAGAAGCTACAGCCATCAAGATGCTTAGCTTGGTCGCAAACAATGCCAATTATACAAAAATGCGGGCAGAAATAGATTCTTTCAATGCCAAAAACCAAACGCACAAACAAGGTATAGGAATAATGCCGGTTAAATTTGGTATTTCGTTTACCACTGCGTTTCTTAACCAAGGCTCTGCCTTGATCTGGATATATATAGATGGTAGTGTGTCTGTCTCTACGGGAGGCGTAGAAATGGGTCAGGAGCTAAATTCAAAAATAGCTGCAGTGGTTGCTAAAGTGCTAGGCTTACCATTCCATCGCATCCGTGTAGAATCCTCTCATACTCAGCGAACCGGAAATGCTTCACCTACTGCCGCCTCAACCGGTAGTGACATCAACGGCAACGCTGCTCGAATAGCGGCAGAAAAACTTCGGCATAACCTCGAAACAGTGGCAAAATTGATGATTAAAGAACAAAAAGGATATGAGCCTTCGCAGATTACATTTGCCGATGGATACGTATTTAGTGAAGATATGCAAGAATGTAAGATCGTTTTCTCCGATCTTATTGTGCGCGCTTATCAGGAAAGAGTTGCCCTAGGAGCTTATGGTTATTATGCAACTCCCGATTTGTATTTTGATCGCGAAATAGGGCAGGGTCACCCCTTCCACTACTATGTATATGGTGCCACAATTGCCAGAGTTATGGTAAATACGCTTTCTGGAGAACATAGACTATTAAGCACACATATTGTCCATGAAAATGGTAATAGTCTTCATCTAGAGATAGATAAGGGACAGGTAATGGGTGCTTTTATTCAGGGGATGGGATGGTGTACAATGGAAGAGTTGGTAATAGATTCTCAAGGTAGGTATCTAAGCGCAAATCCCAGTACATACAAGATTCCCGGTATCCGCGATTTACCGGAAATGCTGGATTTGAGATTGATCGCCAGCGAATCTAAGGAAGCCAGTGTATTTGGCTCTAAAGCAGTGGGAGAGCCTCCATTCATCTATGGAATGGCAGTCTACTTTGCCTTACAAGATGCTATACGAAGCGTTAAAACTAAAGTTGAATTACGCTTTCCCGCCACTCCCGAAGCCATAACTGAAGCCCTCTGTTAGAGTTTTCCAATTCATATTAAAGACCTCAGGCAATTTAGTATTTGTTCTTTGCTAACCGGTTTGGGTAATACTGCATCAAAACCACTGCGCAAGATAGAAGGATCATCGGCATCTTGGATAACCCCCGAAAGTGCGACAATTTTAATATCGGGACGTTGCTTTTTTATCTGAGTGGTTGCCGCAAAACCATCTAAAACAGGCATACTCAGATCCATCAGTATGATGCTGCCAGCGGGCAGTGAGTTTAAGCTATCCACGGCTTCTTCTCCATCATGCGCACTGTGGAGTACTGCCCCACTTTGTTCAAGATAATGGCGGAACAACATTACAATACTTACATCGTCATCTACAATCATTATTTGTTTGTGGTTAAACTCTCCACTAAGTTTACTGTTTCTGCCCTCAAGCGGCTGGTTTTGAGCAAACACGGGCACTTCGAAAAAGAAGTCACTTCCAAAGCCTTTAGTAGATTCCCAATATATTCTACCCCCTAAAACATCGGCAAGTTTGTTGCTGATGGCAAGTCCAATTCCCATACCGTCATACTTGCGTGTATTCGCATCTTCGCCTTGAGTAAACAGACCAAATACACCTTTTTCTGATTCCTTGCTTATGCCAATACCTGTATCCTTTATCCAGTATCGTAACATCTGAGTGGAAATCGCTTCACAGCCGAATGTTATGGACCCGGATTCAGTAAATTTTACGGCATTTTTGAATAAATTGTGCAAGATGATGTTGATCTTGCTCTCGTCGGCAAAAATATGTAAATGAGTTAAGTTTGGCTCTATATCAAAAATAAGGTTGATGTTATGCTGCTTTCCAGAGTCGCGCAACAATCTACGCAATTGCTGTTGATTTGATTCTAGGTGGTCTTTTAACGTAAACAATTTGGCCTGCGCATTTATCTCATTCTCTTCACCCAAGGCTAATTCAAAAATACTCTTTATTATACCCAGAAGTTTGTGCCCGCTTTCTTGAATTTTAGCAACATACTCATCTCTTTCTTCTTCGTCAGCATTGCCTTGTATAAGTTGCGCAAAACCCATTATATGGTTCAGCGGAGTTCGTAATTCGTGATTTACTATTGCCAAAAAGGTCGATTTTAGTCGGTCACTTTCTTCTGCTTTAGATTTTGCATATACCAATTCAGTTTCAAAAGCCGATCGTTCAGATATATTAGATACCAAGTTTGCAGCCATCATTATAATCTTACGTTCACGCTCAGTCCACGAACGTTTGGATTTCTCAACCATGAACCCTAAAAAACCGTTAAAATTGTTTTGCACAAATACTGGGAACGCCAAAACAGATTGTACATTATTCCACTTAAACAAATCTATCTCTGGCCTAAACTCTTCAGGCAATGCCTCAAGATCGTTGAAACACATCATCACTTGTGTGTTGAAATGTTCTAATATCTTCACGGTCAGCGAGCAAGGTATACCCTGTAGATTCTCCTTTTCGGGAATAATTCCTTCCTTACACCATTCATGAGTATTATTTATCATCATGCCGTTATCACTAAGCTTAAAAATTGAGCATCTATCCAGATTTAACAATTCGCCAAACTCACTTAATGCAAGCTGCAAGATCTCATCGTAGCCTTTGCCCATTGCTTTTAGAACACGTTTGCTGATGGTTTGCATAATGGTATCTATCTTGCCTTGAAACTCCATTTGCCTAAGCCTGTTGATGCGATCGGATATATCGCTTGATGTGGCACATAGTGCTATGGGATTCCCGAAAGCATCATTGACCTTATTGGTTCTAACAAATGTGCTAATCTTCTCTCCCTGTTTGCTTCGATTTATAATAACACCTTCATAAGATCCTTTGTTAAGAGTTTGCGCCAATATCTCTTCTTGACTGGCTTCCGATTCTGGCTCAGAGCCAAATATACTTATGTGTTTCCCAACCAGTTCTTCTTTTTGAAAGCCGCTTGTTGTACATTGTGCTAAATTCACATAAGTTATAATCCCCTGCATATCTGTAATGGATACTCCATCACTTATCTGGTCTAGTGCCGTACTGTGCAAAGTTAGCATTTCAAGATACTTTTGCTTTTCGGTATAATGCTTTTCCATCATTATGCGATTATGGTTCATCGATGATATCATGTTTGCCATTTTGGTTAAGAAATTCATGATTTGTGCAACTTGCTCATGAGAATAGAATGGAACTTTTGCTAGTGCTTTCAGGTATTCTGTTACATCAAAGCCATATTTCTGGGCTTGTTTTTTAAATTGCTCTTCAGCAATCTCTTCACCTTCAAAGAAGAATTGCCCAAAAAATAGGGTCGCTCGATGTTGCCCGCCCACCCAAAGAGGAGTTGCTATAATCCAAAGATTATTTTTGCAGCGAACTAGTTTAAACTCTCCGGGCTTTGTATCTTGAACTAAGCTATTCTTTTTAAGTAAGCAGTTATCTTTGCATGTTTGGTTCTTAAGATGAAAAACCTCACAAATATCCTGCCATCCTGTTTTAAGTAGAATGTCGCCATGGGTATCGACAATAGCCAAAGAAAAGCCTGTTATCTCGTAAAGATCATTCAACAAGCCCTGCAAAGCAACGCTATCGAGAAGTTCACGAACGTCATTCTTTCCCTCCGTATTTCTCGTAGAGAA
>Ga0265294_10010684_pt1 | contig 10406 bp, 7 predicted proteins | sample MunlanPumphouse3_FD_192504 | JGI IMG/M metagenome (GOLD analysis project Ga0265294, IMG submission 192504) | Groundwater microbial communities from a municipal landfill in Southern Ontario, Canada - Pumphouse #3 | ecosystem: Environmental > Aquatic > Deep subsurface > Groundwater | place...
TTCAGACAATAGCTATACCTGTTAAAACTTTGAGAGAAATCGGGCGCTTGTATGAAGTTGTCGGGGGAGAGCATGCGGGAGACTAATGGGTCATACATGCGGCCATTCATGTTTATCAGACCAAAGGCATACAGATGCTCATGTCCGGTAAAACCGCGGTCGAAGAGCGGCTCAGGCGGTGTGCCGGTGAATGAACGCCATGTGGCGGAGTTGCGTCTGTCGCCCCAGGCACCGAAACTCAATTCTTGTAGCAGGCTACGTTTCCGGCGGCTGTTGTATTCAATATTTATGGCTGTTTTCGGTTGACCCACTATCCAGGCTGATTTTAATTTTCAGTTGCTAAAGTAGTAATAATTTTATTTTTAACGTTGGCATCTTCATTTTCAACATGCCGGATAAGAGCTGCTAAACCGATTATCGGACATGTAAAACATAATTGCCGAATAGTAAGAAACTATCTCAAAGGTCAAATTAGAGACAAAATCAATGCATTGATGGCCGCAATCGGGTTCAATTTCCGTTGTTATCCTCCACTGCATTTTGTGTCCATTTATTAACATGGTACTTCAAAAAAAATTGAAGGTGTTTTGCGACCATGAATAATAAATCGGCGTCAAACAGAAAAGGATTATAAAAAATTGTCGTTTCATCGTTCAGGTATAATTATTGGTGTATAACAAATAATGCCTCTTTTTTTGAAATGAATTTCAGGTTCATGATAAATGCGTTTTTGTTCACCATTACCAAACATAGGGCTGTTAATTATGGATAATGGATCATATTTTTTATTCTCGGTATTTTGGCTTGAATTCATCCACGTTTGAATGATATCTATTAAATTATTAAAATAAAATGTCATTTCATGAATGTCTAATGGTTTGCGGCCTTCGTCCAGAATTATTTTCCTGTGGAGGCTGTAATGAAAATTTAGTTTTTTCATTTCTAGATTCAATTTTTGTGTGTAAAATATTGGCGTCAAATATAATAAAACCTTTCAAAACCAGAATTTTTTAAGGAGAAATTGATTTAAAAAAATTAGGGGGGCAGAGTGTTTACGTAGTGTTATTTAGCGCTACATATTTTATATTATTCTATATCATTGTACATTTCTGAAAATGATATCGAGACTATGATTCCATTTATGAATACCCGATCACCAAAAAAAATGGGTACTTTTGATTTTGTCTGTTTTTTGCTACACTATGCACAATAGAGCGCATTAGAAAATTAAAAAAAATTCTTACTCTAGCCTATTGTGCCTATTGTGGTTAATTTTGCGATTTTATAGCATGAACAAGGTTTTGAACCAAATTCCTAACAATGAAAAAATTAATTCTCTTTCTGCTAATCATCATCGGATTACCGGTTACCAGCCAGAACACAGGCAATGACTTAATTCATTACGTCAACCCGTTCATCGGAACCCAGCGGATGGGGCATACTTTCCCCGGCGCTACGGTGCCTTTTGGGATGGTGCAGTTAAGCCCGGACACCGACACGGTCAGTTACGAGTTGAATGGCAGCTACAATCCGCGTGTGTATGAGTATTGCGCCGGTTATCAGTACGACGACCCGACTATCGTCGGTTTCAGTCACACCCATTTCAGCGGAACAGGCCATTCCGATCTCGGGGATTTCCTGATCATGCCAACCACCGGAAAACTGCAGCTTAATCCCGGTACTGCCAACAACCCGGAATCGGGCTACCGTTCGAGGTTCTCGCACGAAAACGAATTTGCCGAACCAAACTATTACAGCGTTCTGCTCGAAGATTATAGCATCACTGCCGAACTGACCACCAGTGCTCGGGTTGGGTTTCACCGCTATACTTTTCCCGAAAATGCCGAAGTCAACATAATCCTCGACCTGATGCACGGCATTTACAATTATGATGGCAAAAATGTCTGGACGTTTGTTCGGGTTGAAAATGATACGTTAGTAACCGGATACCGTCAGACCAACGGCTGGGCGCGTACGCGGACAGTCTATTTTGCCATGACTTTCGACCGCCCGATTATCAAATATGGCCATAAAAAGTATGACAAGACCGTTTATCGCGGGTTTTACCGTAAATTCAACGAAGGTGAAAATTTTCCGGAAATGGCCGGACACGACATCAGGGCTTATTTCAATTTTGACTTGGACGAAACATGTGAGCTGAAAATCAAATTTGCACTTTCCAACGTGAGCGCTGTCGGAGCTTTGAAAAACCTGGCCGCCGAAGTCCCCCACTGGGATTTCGACAAAACAAAACGTGAAGGTCAGCAGCTATGGAACAATGAGCTTTCGAAAATCCGAGTGGAAATGTTGGACAATGACGACTCAACTGTTTTTTACACAGCGCTTTACCATAGTTTTCTGTCGCCAATTATTTATGAAGATGTTGATGGTCAGTACTGCGGATTAGATCAAAATATTCATCAATCGGATGGTTTTACCAATTATACTATCTTTTCGCTGTGGGACACCTACCGGGCGCTGCATCCGTTGTTCAACCTTGTCCAACCCTGTCGCAACCGCGATATGGTGAAATCCATGCTGGCGCATTACGATCAGAGTGTGCATAAGATGTTGCCGGTGTGGTCGCATTATGCTAACGAAAACTGGTGCATGATTGGTTATCACAGCGTTTCGGTGATTGCTGATGCCATTGCCAAAGGTATCTATAACGAAAATCTTCCCAAAGCGCTTGAGGCCTGCAAATCTACTGCCTCTTACCCTCTTTACGATGGCCTGAATTATTACTTAAAGTTAGGTTATGTGCCGGAGGACAAAAGCAGCAATTCGGTGAGCAAAACTCTTGAGTATGCCTATGATGACTGGGCAATAGCACAGATTGCGCTCAGGGTTGGCGATTTGAGCGCTTACGACAATTTCATGCAACGCTCGGAGAGCTACCGGCATGTGTTTGATCCGGTGAGTGGTTTTATGCGTCCGAAGCTTTCTGATGGGAATTTTCGGGAGGCTTTCGATCCACTTGACACGCACGGGCAGGGCTTCATCGAAGGGAATGCCTGGAATTACGGACTTTACATCCCGCATGACCCTGAAAAATTAGTGAAACTAAATGGTGGCAAGGCAGCTTTTGCCGCCAAACTCGACTCACTGTTTGTCCTTGAGCTTGATGATGCCCATATCGAAACCAACGAAGACATCACCCGCGACGGCATCATCGGATTGTATGTGCATGGCAACGAGCCGGGTCATCATATCCCTTACCTTTATAATTGGACTGGCCAGCCCTGGAAAACACAGGAGCGGGTGCGAATGATTATGAATACGATGTATGCCAACGCCCCCGATGGTCTCTGCGGCAATGACGACTGCGGGCAGATGTCGGCGTGGTATATCTTCAGTGCGTTGGGATTTTATCCGGTTTGCCCGGGATCGGAGGAGTATGCATTAGGGAGTCCGAAGGTGGTTTCGGCTGAGGTTGATTTAGGTAATGGAAAAATTCTCTCCATAAAAATTGAAAACCAACATCGTGAAAATGTATTTGTTAGGGAGGTTTGGCTAAATGAAAGAAGGATTGAAGGTTACACACTAAATCACCATGATCTGGCCAAAGGGGGAACGCTCAAATTTGTTATGAGCAATAGATAAAAAGCAGGCTGGCGGCAACGCTGAAAGGGTATTTTTAGCTTCACGGAAGAAGAATTGAAAGTCGTGTCTTACCTCAACAGTGTTTTAATGAAAGTTGTCATGCTGAGTTTTGTGATGAGTGATTAGCCTTTGAAGTTTCAAATAGTTTTTCTGATTTGATGTCATTGTTTTGTAAAATGATTTTTTAAAACTTTCAAAAAAAATTCTCCAAACGCTTGGTTTTTCGCAGTCGACCGGCCTGAAAGCAGGATTAGTTTTCTAATTTAGTATCTCTCTAAATTTCGTTTTAGTTAAGGAGCTATACTTTTAATATTCAGTAAATTAAAACTAGCGTAATTTTATTTTATAAACATTATTGCATTTTTTATTGAGGTAAACTAAAATTTGTTTTTACTTTTACTTAAAAAAATTAGGAATATTTATCTCAATTAAAATTATTAAAACTTTATCAACATGAAGAAAATAATACCGATCACAACGCTCTTATTATCAGTATGTATGGCTCTTTTTGCTCAAACGGTAAATATTAAAGCCGTAAGTACTTCAACCCGGTTTGCCGGTTCAGCCTCTTTTGAACCTGGTCCGTTGATGAATGTGCCCCGTATGGGTCATGTTGCAATTACTTTACCTGATGGCCGTACAGGATTTTTTGGAGGTCATACAACAAATTTTGTTGCTTTAAATACTTCCGAAATATGGACGCCCGGAAATACAACTCCTGTAACACTTACCATGAATTACTATCATAGCTGGCCAGCCTTTGTATTATTGAATGATGGCAGATATTTGCTTGCCGGTGGCTGTTCCAATATTGGTATTCCTAAATATGCCACCAGCGAGATTTTTAATCCTTCCAACACCTCTTTTACCGCTGTTGGTAATATGGTGCGATTTCGCTCTTCCATGAATTCGGGCGGTACGGCAATGTCCGACGGCAAAGTGTTGATTGCAGGCGCCTGGTGGACGCATAATAATGCACATACCTATGGAGAATTGTTTAGCCCCAATACAAACAATTTTTCGGCTGTTGGACCTTTTGAAGCTGCACGGTCTCATGTAGTTGTAATGCCAACCGGTGATGGGAAGGCCGTAGTTGTAGGCGGTCGCACAGCTACTGGTAATTCAACGCAACAAATTATGGAATTATATGACCCGGGAACAGGTAGTATTTCTACCATTCAAACAGAATTATTTAGTGATGATCTGGATTGGGTCGTTTCATCAGATTTACGCCCGACAGGTGTTCAAAAAATGGAAGACGGCAGATACATTTGGCTTGCCTATAAAATCATTGATGCAGTATTCCATTACCGTTTATTGGTTTTTGATCCAGCAACAAAAACTATTTCTCATTTTGAAACTATACCACCTTTGCCCACAAGTGAAGCTTCTACTAGATTTTACAGGCATCCTGTCGTTGACACCGAACGCAACAGAATCCATTTAATGGCTACAAGCTCAGGAGCATCTTACCCTATAATTACTATTTTTAGTGTAGATTTATCAACGGGCATACTTATACAGCTTGAAAACTCTTTTAATCCAGGATATTACATTGATGGCGCAGATATTAATCTTTTGCAGGATGGACGATTAATGATTAGTGGAGGTAGTTCGGCAAATACCAATTTTACACCTGTACGTAATACTTTGTTGATAGATCTTGAGTTCACTTCAATACCATCACAAGTAGCGCTTATCCCACAAGGCTGGAGCGGGCTTTCAAGCTATATAATCCCCAACCAGCCAGCTATAGAAGATGTTTTTGCACCAATTTCCAATGAGCTGATCATCGCCCAAACCATGAATGAAATGTTCTATCCCGGACAGAACATAAATACTATTGGCAACTGGGTAAGCCATTCGGCGTACAAAATAAAAACAAATTCGGCATGCAGCCTATCTATTGTTGGTGCATTTGAAACCGACATGAGCGTTTCGCTCAACGCTGGTTGGAACCTGCTGCCTGTTGTTACTCCGAATGACGTTGATGCCGCAAATTTATTAACGTTTGTCAATGGTTTTGTTATAGCCAAAGATGTTGCCGGAACCGGTGTCTTCTGGCCACAGTACAATATCAATACCATTGGAAACTTGCTTCCCGGAAAAGCGTATTATGTAATGATGACAGCTCCCGGAGTGGTGGATTATACAAAGGATTAAGAGTAGCGGAAACCTGACAGGTTTGAATCCCAACTTCAACCAAACTCTCCTACAAACTGACGTTCTATTCACCGAAAATGACCTTTCGGCAATTACCGGATTTGAAACAATTACAGGGATCAGCGACGACACTTTTACGATAAGAATTAGCATTTATCCCAATCCGACTTCCGGAGTGATCAATATTATCGGACTGGATGCTAATGCAAAAATCAACATACTTGATGCAAAAGGCCAAATGCTTCTGACGGATTCCGGCATTCCGTCAGACCTGATAACCATTGATCTTAGCAGCCACCAGCCGGGGGTTTATTTTATCAGGATCGAAATTAACGAACAACACATTTACAGGAAATTAGTCCTGATATAAGCGAAGATTACAAGTTATGTTTTACCCCCGGTCGGCTGTAAGACAGAATCGGGAGTTTTATTAATGTTCTCTTTTAATTTCATTTTTGTCAAGGAACCATAATAGTTATTCGTTATCAACCCATTTAAGTGTTGATAAACAAGCCTTAAACATGTTTTTTCTAAACTTAACTTCTTGAGTAGTATCTCGAAAGTTATTATTTCCAGTATTTTGCAGCAACTGGCATCTGGCGGTCTGTTCTGAAAGCTTTTGGCGAGACGCGAAGTATTGGCGGGGTTTGGTGGCGTTTGTATTCGCTAATGCTTACGAGCCTCAACGTTTTTGTGATCAGTTCTTTGTCAAACCCCATTTCGATCAATTCCTGATAACTTTTATGTTTTTCAATATGGTTATAAAGAATTTTGTCCAAAACATCATAATCCGGGAGTGAATCGGAGTCTTTTTGATTGGGGCGCAGTTCGGCAGATGGAGGCTTTTTGATAATATTTTCAGGAATAACCTCTTTGTAGTAATTTATATATCGGGCAAGTTCAAAAACTTCGGTTTTATATATATCGCCGATTACAGATAATCCTCCATTCATATCGCCGTAAAGTGTTCCATACCCGACTGCTGCCTCACTTTTATTAGAATTGTTGAGGAGAAGATAATCACTGTTATTTGCCATTGACATCAAATAGACACCTCTGATTCGTGCTTGAAGATTTTCGTCGGTAGCGCCTGTAGGTAGGTAACCAAATACTGGCTCAAGCGTTTGTCTGAATAAGTTATAAGCTTCGCTTATATTAATGATTTTGTACGGCGATTTGGTGTTTTTAAGCAGGTGGATTGCATCTGTTAAGGAGTGATCGGATGAGTAAGGCGAAGGCATTAAAACCGACATTACATTTTCTCTACCTAAAGCCTTGATAGCTAATAAAAGAACAACCGCAGAATCAAGCCCGCCAGAGAGACCAAGGATGGCTTTTGTAAATCCTTGTTTACCAAAAAAATCCTTGATTCCCATTATGAGCGAATCATGGATTAAACCTATTTTCAGATATTCGGGAGGATAATTGTCAATTTGCTTAGGGGAGGTGGTAGTAGTGGTAACTTTAGTATCAATAATAGTAAAATCCTCTTCAAAAAATTTTAATTCATATAACCTTTTACCTGTTTTGTCTAAAGCCAATGAGCCGCCATCGAACAATAATCCACCTTGTCCTCCTACATGATTCACATAAATAAGCGGGAGTTTATATTTTAAAACATAGTTTGTTAAAATTTCCGTTCGTTCCTTCCAAAGGTCATAATGAAACGGGGTAGCTGCAATATTAATAATTATGGTGGGGCTTTCTTCGGCAAGTATATCTAACGGGCCTGAGGCGTAATTGTCAATGTTCCACAAATCCTCGCCAATGGTAAGTGCAATCTTTTCTCCTTTAAATGATATTGTTCCCCATTTTTTATTCGGCTCAAAATAGCGATGTTCGTCCTTGTTATTATTGGAGGCTAAAAGAGTTTTGTGTCGAACTTCTTTTATTGAGCCATTTTGGAGAAGAAGGGCAGAGTTATAGAGCCTTTTTCCAAATTCATCATTATTTACATAAGGCGCGCCTATTATTGCCGCTATCTCTGTGCACTCAACAACAATATCGGCTATCGCTTGTTGACATTTACCAACAAAAGAATCGTAATGAAGTAAATCATAAGGTGGAAAACCACAAACAGCCATCTCGGCAAAAACTATTAAATCAACCTTTTGCTTCTTGGCAGATTGAATTGAATGTTTTATTTTAGAGATATTTTTTTCAAAATCACCTACATAGTAATTTAGCTGTGTTAGTGCGATTTTCATAAATAACTTAAAATATCATCCCGAAAGTAATTTCAAAATAATTTAAGGTGGCTTTAGGTTTTATATCGGTAACAGGATTTCTGTCTTTTAAAACATTGGTAAATCCGTTTGAGTAGTTTAAACCAACAAAGAAGCAGGTGGATTGATCAACATAATATTCGGCTCCGGCGCCCAATATCAGGCCTCCTCTTATTGAGTTGATCTCCTTTTTTATGTTCTCTTCCGTGAAATATTTTTTTGCAGTTGTAGTAAATTCATCTTTAGCATCAGCCTTTATTTTGATACCTAAGGTAGGCCCAAACTGCCCGAAATATCTAAAATTGTCAAACCTATTTGTACACATTTTTAGCATTATCGGGATATCCACATAGCTGATACTATACTTTCTATGCAGGCTGCCAGTAACTTTTTCTGAAGCTCCTTCCACCATGCGGCTATCTTGATATTTTAATTTCCCATGTAAATTGTTTACGGCAAATCCTGTGGACAGGAAATAGTTGTCGGCAAGGGTAAAGTCGCCAATCAATCCCCAGTTGTAGCCTATACCCCCCCCGTCTTTTTCATAACCATTCGAACTGGTTGAGAGCCAACCAACATTTGGAGAAATCTTAAGGCCAAATTTAAAAGGCTTCATCTGCGCAAAAACAGCGCTTGATGAGATTAGTAAAACTAATAACGTTGTTAAGTAAATTCTTTTCATGATTAAATATTTTTTCAGCAAAAATAGATAACTTTCTTATAAATGCTTTTGGTGTTATATTGAAAACGACAAATTTGTCGTTTATAGTGAATTAAACTGGTCAAAATCTAAGCCATGAAAAAAATACTTTTTGTTTTATTGTTGACATTGTCGGCAAGTTTGGCTTTTGGTCAATTTACTCTTGGCCCAAAAATCGGTTATACAACCTCTAAACTTTCAACCGAATTGGAAGATATTCATTCCAGTATTAAAGAAGATTTTGATTTTGGTCTTTTCATGCGTATAGGTAGAAAGGTTCATCTGCAACCTGAGATTATCTGGACAAGTAAAGGCGCCCACCTCGAACGTACTGAGAATTCCAATTTAAAAGCCATCAATCAGGAAATTAATTTGAAAACTATTGACATACCATTGCATCTTGGTTTTCGCCTTGTAAACTTTGGTGTTGGTAATATTAGATTTTTGTTTGGCCCGAATGCCTCGATTGTAGTTGATAAAACGGTTTCGATACAAGAAAAAGAAGAGTATATCAATCCCATAAAAACCGCTGATATTGAGGATCTGATTTGGGCAGTTAACGTTGGCGGCGGGATAGATTTATTTATGTTTACAATAGATGTAAAAGCTCAGTTCGGGATCAATGATATTGTAGAACAGGCAGATAATATTGACTTTCATGCAAAAACCAATCTTTTTATTGTCTCCTTGGGCTGGAAGATTTTTTAACAACAATTAGCAATGTGCAATTAGCAATTAGCAATTAACAATTAGCAATTGGCAATTAGTAAATCGCTTTTGTTTTAGATGCTTGTAATTTTACTTTTTTGATAATGCGAAATCCTAATAAACTATTATTGTTTTCTGTTTTTATACTTGTAGTAATAATCATATCGGCTTGTACCGGCAGAAAAACTCGTGATTTGCATGTCAACTTGAAAGGTGTTGAAATAGAGCCGATAAAAATTAAAAGGTACGAAAAAGCGTTATTTAACATTCCCCCAGAAGTTCTCAAGCCGGAATTAAAAAAGATTTCAACCGTTTATCCCGTATTTCTTGATTATGACCTTGATGATACGCTTATTATAATACAGTTACATAGGTTTATTACCGAACCAGTGAATAGGGAGCTTTATCAGTTTACTACGGATAGATACCCCGAGCTTAATTTTTTAGAAAACGATTTTCAATTGGCGTTCAGATATTTTAAATATTATTACCCTGATAAACCACTTCCCAATATTACAACCTATGTTTCCGGATTATTATATGAGCTTCCTATTCAATTCTTTGGTAATGAGATGGTCATTGCACTTGATATGTACCTTGGAGATGATGTAGAGCATTACCGGCGTTTTCGATTCCCACTCTATAAAATTGAACGTATGAATTCAGATTATATCGTAAGAGACGGGATTTATGATTTTTATTATCTTCATTTTCTTAAAAAGCCCGGAAGTAATATGCTTGAAAAGATGATAAGTAATGGTAAACATCTCTACTTCGTTGATGCTATGCTTCCTGATGTGCCTGATTACATTAAGATTGGTTATCCGCCCGAAAAACTTGAATGGTGTATAGCTAACGAAAGTAACATTTGGGCATTTATAATTCAAAATGAATTGCTTTATAGTGGTGAAGCCGGTACATTACGTAAGTTTTTTGCTGACGGGCCATTTACTAATCAATTCGGACAACAATCTCCTGCAAGGGTAGGCGAATGGATAGGCTGGCTA
>Ga0265294_10010687_pt1 | contig 10404 bp, 12 predicted proteins | sample MunlanPumphouse3_FD_192504 | JGI IMG/M metagenome (GOLD analysis project Ga0265294, IMG submission 192504) | Groundwater microbial communities from a municipal landfill in Southern Ontario, Canada - Pumphouse #3 | ecosystem: Environmental > Aquatic > Deep subsurface > Groundwater | place...
ACCATTGAAATGGCGGGGATTAGCCCTTACTTGCTTATAAATGAATAATAAACGGGTAATAAATACTTTAAAGCCAGCTTTTACAGCCAGCCCTTAAAGCCTTACCCCGGTTTTCTTGAACTCTTTTTCGCTGAAGAAAAGGGTGTAGTCCTTAATTCCGGTAGCTTCCGAAATTTTCTCAGCTACTTTTTCGCAGTCTTCAGGGTTATAAGAATGGACCATTGTAAACAGGTTATACTGCCAGTCAGGATAGCGAGGGCGTTCATAACAGTGCGTGACTTCGGGAAATTCAGCCATGATATTCCCTACCTTTTCGATCTGCTCATCGGGAACATTCCAGACACACATTGCATTGGCTTTTATGCCTATGGCTCTGTGCCCGATTGAAGCCGCAAAGCGACGGATCTTCCCGGCTTTCTGGAGGTTTTTAAGCCTGTCAACAACCTCCTGTTCACTGATTCCAAGTTCAGAAGCAAATCCTTTGAAAGGGGAATGAGTGATAGGAATTCCGTCCTGCACCAGTTTTAACAGTTTTACATCCGTTTTATCCATAATTTCACCTGATATCAAACTTTACCTGAATCTTAAACAGGTGCTTGGTAGGAAGATCAAGAAGAGGACAGCCTGTTTTCTCCCGAATTTCACTGAGAATCTCCTCAAGCCTGTTTTTATCTGGAGCCGAAAGCGTAAACCAGAGATTATACTGTGCAGCACTTCTGAGATAATTATGGGAAACTTCGGGATATTCGTTAAAAAAATAGCAATTTCCTCTATGCGGGACTCGGGGACTTTCAGGGCTACAAGAGTACTTACGCCCCCCATATTTCTCGTGTTGAGGACAGGACCTACCCTTCTTACCGCCCCTTTCCTGTTAAGTTCTCGAAGCCTTTCAATGACTTCGGTTTCCGGAAGCCCGAGAATCTCGCCTAATCTTGCAAAAGGTTCGACTTCGAGGGGGACTTCCTGCTGGATAAGGTTTAGGATTCTTTTGTCCGTCTCATCAAGTTCTACTACCGGAACTTCCCTGTCATTAGGATCCATATCACAGGAAAACTCGGCAGCCTCTTTTCGGAGCTGATCTTTTAAACTATCAATGTCAATCATCTCGATCACTATCACTTTTTTCCGGGCCTGTATATGCAGTAAGGCTCTTCTTCGAGATAGTCACCCGTGGCAGCATAGGCTCTTGCCCGGCAGCCTGCACAGACTTTTTTATATTCACATATCCCGCACTTTCCTTTAAGCTCTTCGGGATCCCTCAATTTCCTGAAGACCTCGGAGTTCTCCCAGACATCTTTGAAAGGTTGTGCTCTTATATCCCCGGCAAGCACCGGAAGGTAGCCGCAGGGATAGACCTCACCAACACTTGACACGAAACAGAAACCAGTCCCTCCGAGGCAGCCCTTTGTCATGGCTTCATAGCCGTGGGTCTTTACGGAAATTTCAATGCCTTCTTTTTTTGCCCTCTGGCGCATTATCCTGAAATAATGAGGAGCACAGGTCGCTTTCAGCTGGATTTCCGATTCTTTCTGCATGTCATAGAACCAGTGAAGGACGCGCTCATAGTCTGCAGGGGAAACTTCATCGGACTCTTCTCCCCTTCCCGTGGGCACAAGGAAAAAGACATGGTAAGCAACTGCCCCGAGCTCTTTTGCAAGCTCAAAGGTCTTCGGGATTTCTTCAAGGTTGCGCCTTGAAATCGTGGTGTTGATCTGGAAGGGGAAATCTGCTTTCCTGAGAATTTCAATGCCTGCAAGCGTCCTTTCAAAGGCTCCGGGCACGCCGCGGAACTCGTCATGAGTCTTTGCAGTCGCTCCGTCAAGGCTGATGCTCAGCCTCTGCACTCCGGCATCTCTTAATTTTTTCACGATCTCAGGGGTCAGAAGGGTCCCGTTTGTTGCGAGCACTACACGGAGCCCGGCATCAGTGCCGTAGCGGGCTATTTCAAAGACGTCCGTTCTGGTAAGAGGCTCGCCTCCGCTCAGGATGAGGATTGGTTTTCCAAGCTCCACAACATCATCAATGAAGTGTTTCGCTTCTTCGGTTGTAAGCTCGCCTTCGGGAACTGAAGAGGTGGAAGCTCCCCTGCAGTGCACGCAGTTCAGGTTGCAGCCTGCAGTCAGTTCCCATGCAATAAGCCGTGGTGGGTTTGTCATGGCAATCATGAATTAATGGTTTATATTATGGAAGTCAAGGTTAATAGATTTACAAATTAACCATAATTAGGGATTTGCATATAATCAAAGGATGGAATATAGGTCAGAATCCATTTTACTTAAAGTTAGTATATGAAACTTGAGAGGTCATATTAATAAAGTAATATTAATATTGTGTCATTTCAAACGGTTAACTGTAAAAAGAGACGGGGAAGTAAAGCTTTGTCCTAGTGGAAAACTGAAGATTTACCGTCATATACTTGTAATTTCGCCGGACAGTATGAAGCCCGAAAGACTCGCATCAGCCCAATCATCCGCACCCCTGCAGAAAAACACTTCCTAGAAAGTACGGTTACTGGCAAAAATCTGAGCGCAAGCAGTAAAGTCAGCTTTGGGGTCATTGAAAGCTTGGAAAGAAAAAGACGACAAAGAAATAGGAATAGAGTTACTTCAAAACAGTTTTAGATGAAGTTTGACTCTATCTATTCTCTTTCTTTATTTATCCGATAATGTTAGGAAAAAATCGAATCTGTTCTATATTTATTTAAATAATAAAGTTCATAGCCATTTATTTTCTTCACAAAATATCTTTATCTCTTTCTCGGATATGCTTTTGTTAAATAGAAACTGTAAATCATTTTTTTCTCTTAGCGTATTTTCGTAAATTTTGACAAAACCTCATTTAATACTCAATTTATCCTTGTTCTGGGGAAAAATTGTGTAGCCTTCAAAAGGCTACCTGAATAGTTGCATTTATTATTAAATTGTGTTCAATAACTCCTCCTGACTAATATTTTGATTCCATCCTATGGCTCTCCCATCATCGGTTAATGTGAACTTACCCTGCATGTATCCTGTAACTTTGAAGTGTTCAGGACCAGTATCCTTAGTACCTGGGCTAGTATCTTCAGTTAGATATAGCAAAACTTTTTCACCTGTTTTAAAGCTCGGTTCATCTTCTACCGCCATTGTATCATTTCCGACTTTTCCACCCTCCACTCTCACAATAACCTCTTCGGATGATAATGGGTTTTTGACATATTTGTCTACACTTATGATGATATCAGTATAGATGAGGTCATAAGGGCCGAATTCAACTACTTTATCTGGTCTTTTTCCGTCGGCAGAATTCCATTTACTTGGAAGTATTTCCTTGACTGTACCCATAACGATCACGTCAGAATTTTTACTTAAATCCTCAAGAGTGTATTCTTCAAGCAAAAAACTCATGCTACCGCTTAAGGGCTCATCGATATTATTTGAAGGTTTACTATTTTCTTGTGAAGATTGCATAGAGTTGGAGAATGCTAAACCTAACACGATCAGAGTGAGTGCTCCAACCAAAACGATTCCATATTTTACATTGTTTCGACTCGTCATAATTCATCACCTATTAGGGGTAAATGTAGCAGATACCTGCTATATCATCGGAGTGTAAACTTCTTTTCTTTGTTTCCCCTGTTGACATAGTACTGTACATTGTTGCTTCAGTATTGCTAGAATGACCCAAACTTAACCAGTGCCCAAATTCATGAGTAGCAGCACTTTGTACGTCGAAATATCCTGATGCTCCTGTAGTAGACCAACTCTTATCACTATTAAATCTTACAATACATTTCGTCATCGAGGTACCACTATATGTCTCAGTAGTTGTCGCTAGCGGTCCACTTGATCCAAGTGACGTATAGTAAAGTTTGTTTTCACACCCTATCTGATAAAAGAAGAAATTTGCACCAGCATTATTCCACGCACTCATAGCCTGAGTCAGAGAATTTGACCAAGAACTTGGAATTGAGGAATCCTTGTCGACTTGGGCAAATCCGGAATGCCAATAACGCCCATTGTAGGTATACGCCGATGCCGGAGAAATAATGCTGACCAATGATATCGTAATCAACAAAGCTCCTATCAACATTTTTTTTCTATGCTTCATATTTTTATTTCCTCCTACTAATCTCCTAGGAGGCAAGATCGAGCAAGCCTTAAGTACCCTTAAAGCTATCATTCCCTTGCCTCAGGGCATGTGAAGTTCAAATATGCTCTGGAAGGTTTGTTTGAACTTCACATTCAAAAATCTCTCTTAATTTTCTCCTATACATTTATTACGGTGATGAATTATTCATCAGTCTGATTAACATTCATTAAACAAATTCTCTTTTTCATCAAAAATAACAAAATTTCAGAGCTCTAACCGACGTCTGAAATTCGACCCACTTTTAACAAATAATCTGGATATTACTTTCTTCACTAAATCATAAAATTAACAAAAAGATAGCAACATGCATGCCCCAACAAAAGAAAAGAATATATTACGTCAAAACAATTTAATAAGAAAGTAAGGAAAAAAGTCTGTAGATGCGGCAACAGGAATGAATAATTTCGAAATTTATAAGAAGATGGGCGATGACGTTCAGACAATATATAGGTCAAGACTTCTAACAGAGATACTTCTATCATTAAATGAGGGCAGCAGAAAGCTTTCCCAACTGCGTGAAATTACCGGAAGCACATCTCAGGCACTAATTCCGAAGCTCAGGAAACTCGAAGTGGATCACCTGATAGAAACAAAAGGACGCGAATATTTCCTGACGTCAGCAGGAAAAATTGTAGCTTCAGGAATAGCTGACTCTTTTGTAACATTTTGGACAATTAATAAATTTAAGCATTTCTGGATAAGACATTACCTCGAAGGAATTCCCAGTCCTTTGTTAAAAGAAATAGGATGTCTTTATGAGTCAGAAGTCCTCAAGGATCGAGGCATGAAGATCCTTAATGTCTACAACAATCAGTTAAAAATGCTTAAAGAAGCAGATCATATATACGGTATATCGTCCGTAGTAACCGAAGTGTATGCTGATGCTATCTCTGAAAGAGTGAAAGAAGGGGTCCCTGTCGAGCTTATAGTTCCTCTTCATGTTGCGGAAGAATTGAAGCGATCACCTTATCTGAAAAAAATAGAAGCACTGAAAGATTATGAAAACTTCAAATTAATGGTCATGGATGAAGATATTAAAGTTGGGCTCATTGTTACGGATAAACGCCTTTCTCTGAACCTGTACAAAAAAGAAGGTATTGAGTACGACATAAGCACAGGCCTGTTCAGCTTTGACTCGAAGGCCATTGAATGGGGAGAGATGCTTTTCTGGTATTGTAAAGGGAAGGCAGACTTCACAAAATTTCAGTGATGTAGAAACTTGTTAGAAAATAACTGGATAGTCACCTTCTCAAACCGTATATACCATTATCAGTATTGGATCCTCGTTTTCCCAATCTATATCTATGACAGCGGTGCTCCAGCGATGTAAGGATATTGGAATGTTTTTCTCTTCAATTCCGTTATCCAGTGTAATCTTGAATGTATATTTTTTCATTCCAGTAGAATATTGAAGACCGGACGGTTTTGCTTCTGAAGCCCTTTCACCAGGATAAAGCTTGTATGATTCTTTGAACATGGAACTCTAAACAGTAGAAGTATTTTGATTTATTTCTGTAACCGTCTCAACGACTACTTCTTTTTCTTCATCAACCAGGAAATCTACTATCTTGTTTCCAGACTGAATTCTCAAAGCGGGAGCACATCCTGGGCCGTCATAATTTTCAGGTGTTGGATGACAGGAATAAGTCACACCCATTATTGTCCCTCCTTCCTGAATTAACTGTCTCACACGGTTGTCTTTGAGTGCGATTTTAGCTATATTAGAAGCATCTGTTTTGAGCCATTCTGACTCCGATTCATCATAAGGTGGAAGTACTTCAATCGCAGAGTAATTAATATCTAAATTATCTACTCCTTTGCTTACAGATGTATTAGTACTGTCTGATGTCTGAGAAGAATTCTCAATCGATTCTTGGCCTATACATCCAGCGAAGCTACAGATAAGCAAAAAAATAGTCAGGAAAATAACTTTAAATTTATTATTTTTAATACAAAAAGAGTCTGTGAACAAGTTCTTTTCCTCCATATATCCTTTTTGTCTACTTTATTCTTTAATTTTATAGGAGCATAACAATAAAATATAAAAGATAATGAGACAATTTTTTACCTGCATTATTTGTTTAATAGATCTTTGATTGGTCTTGTCCGTGAGTTATTGATCAGTTCTGACTTGAAAGCCACTGGATGGGAGAGAGGCTCTTCTGGTATTGTAAAGGGAAAGCAGACTTCACAAAAGTGCAAATATGATTTTGTAGAAATTATGGCAACCGGTGTAAAAAACAAAGATTTAGCAAGTCCTCTCTAATTAATTCCCAATTTAACAACAGCCCAGTAGAAAAGAATCCCGATAAGAAAAGATACCATAAGTGAGATTTTGATTGACATATAATCATTTATTACATTTTTAGCCACAACTTCACTAAGTATGATCATACCAATAACCATAAAAATTGAAATTAAAATCCCTAATATACGTTGTCTTTGCATGTTACCACCTAATAAAAAACTGGCTGATTAAAAAATCAGCCCACACTCAATTAAATCCAATACCAATGACTACCAATTTTCACGTAAATCGTACCTGTTAATAGCATTGAGGGTATATTTGCGTAAGGTATTCTTACATCTAAGCTGCCATCGGACTTCTGTTCCTGCCAATAAACAGTTTGCACTGCTACAGCGAGTAGAGCACTAAGTATTATTGAAGCAGTAGGTGTAAAAAATGAACCTATGATAGCACCTATTGCTCCAGCTGCACCTGTTCCCACATCTGCAACCCAATTTGCATCTCTTTCGCTGAAGTAAATGTGCACTCCCCCTGTTAAAGTGTCACCATACTGCTCGATATAACTTCCATGCCAAAAACTTGTCCTAGCTACAGAAATTGCTGCTGCAGCTGCCGAACTATCATTGAGACTTGAAGCAGATACGAGCTTTTTGGATACCAATTCATTCTGATCTACAAAAGCAAAATTTACTCTGTTAGGATTCTCTTCATCTTTCCATGAAATAGTGTATCCAATTGATCCATCTTGTTTCTTGAAAGATACTATTTTTTCGTCATCGGTTTCTTTCAATACATTCACATTTTCTGATACTTTTTTGAGGTCTTCCTTAGAAATTGATTTTTTGTTCGAAATGTCTATTGCATCAGCATGCTCTTTATTTTGAGAAATGTCAGCCTGTGCACTTACTGCTGGTACAATAGCCATGCTTGTCAGCAGCATTGCAGCAAGCAGTGCACCAAATACAAATTTCTTCTTCATTTCATACTTACTTCTGTTTATTTTCCAGGAGGCATTTTATGTGACAATTCATTTTTTGAGAACTCATTAAGCTTCAGGAAAAAGATTTTGCTATATTAAGCAGTTCTGCCTTATCGAAAGAGGAGACGATAGTGACTTCAAGCTCTTCATTTTCCCAGGTTAGAGCTTTCATATTTCCACCAAATATCGGAGAAATCGTACCGTTCATGTTATTTACCTGAATATATTCTCCTTCACTTTCAAAATTCTGAATTTCATGTAAACCTTTTTCAGAAACACCTTCGATGATACGTATTTCATTATTTCCTTTCGTATACACGAGAGTGATTTTTTCGTAATGCTGCCCTGCAAAAATACTAAACCCACTATGGACAAAAGTTGAATAAGGTGTATCCTTACTGGAAGAGACCATTGAATAATTAAATTCATAGCCCTCCGGGAGATATTCAGGAGTGAGTATTTCAAAATCAATAAACTGTTTTGCTTCTTCAAGCGTCATTTTTTCGGTTTCATTTTTGAAGTCTTCCGATCCCAGTACTTTTACCTGCGCGCCATCTGGAACTTTAAATTCAAATTCAGAATCTGGAATTCCAGTATTCAACTTCATATCCCGAATTTCTATCTCAAGATAAATATTCTCTTTGTTGTCGTATATTTCAGACCTGAGGAGCATCCAGTTTTCTCTGTCAACCCATATTTTTGATTTCCATTGGAGCGATTCGTTTTTCTCGGAAGGGGTAAGCTCAAGTACATATGCGTTTTTCCCATCGATGTTTTCGGTCCCGAGGAGGGAAGGTAGCTTCCCATTAAGGATAATACCATTTAAAAACTCAGCGTAAACATCAGGCTCGAAGAGTTTCAAATCATTAAAATCATCAGAAATCTCCGTTTTGAAAACAGTCCTGGATTCGGAACTATAGATCCATTGGAAATCTCCGTCAGATGCCATAATTACTTCCGTATCTTTATCCGGGCTTAAAATAGTCATTTTCATTAAATCGGGTTTTTTCCATATAACTTCATGCACTTCTGGATTCTGCTGCCTTGAAGTTGAATTTACATACATAGTAAAAGAATAGTCTTCGAGACTGTCCATTCCCATCTGCATGCTAGACACAATTTCTTCAGCACTGGGTTGAGTGTTAGATGAAACTTCTTCGGCACCGGACTCTTCTGCGCAACCTGAAATAAAAATGGAGAGGGTTATCAGGAACAAGATGAGCAGTAAATATCTTTTGGAACTAATCTTCATTTATTTACCCCAATTTAGAGACATTTTGTATTAATTCTATCTTCTAAGGAAGCCAACACAGCTTATTTTTGAATAATAGGTAAAAATTTAGATTTACACTCATCCAGATTTTAAATCTAACCTTTTAGCCCGAAATCGAGATATTATAGCTTGGATAGTCCCAAATAACAATCCGAATGGGCATAAATTCACAAAGATTCTCAACACTGCCTTTTCAACACATCAACTTCCGAAAATTGAGTTTAAATAACACAATTGCAGGAGCCCTCTCGAATTGCGATTAAAGTCTTTACAGGCAGATATGCGTAACATTTTGCTTCCAATTTCACGTTTGTCCTGTAATTCCCACTGCTTGGTACATCGATTGTCTCTGCCCCAGAAGCTGTGCATGAGCTTGGAACCTGGTGAACAATTGCAGGCAAATTGATGGGTTCACTTATCCAAATTGTTATTTTCATCTCACAAGGAGCAGGAAAAGGAAATTCTTTAGAAGTTGTTTGACATCCGCTTACAAACCATGATACATTCATGTATCGACTTCCATTGGAACGCTGATATAATTTGGAAGTAAACTTTATGTATATGTCTCCGGTACCATCCAGATATTCCCTAGTGCAGCTATTTATAAGTGTATCTGCTAAAACAAGGTCTGGTTCTAAAAGTTCACTTTTTTGCTTTTCACACATATTGTATGCACTTTTTTTCTTTACTCCAGAGACAGGATCAAGCAGCCTTAAATATTTGCAAAGCTATCATTCCCTTGCCTCAGGGCATGTGAAGTTCAAATCTGCTCTGGAGGGTTGTTTGAACTTCACATTCAAAAATCTCTCTTAATCTTCTCCTATACATTTATTACGGTGATGAATTTTTCATCAGCCTGATTAACATTCATTAAATCACTTCTTTTTTTCATGCCAAATAGTAAAGTTTCAGCGTTCTAATTGACGTCAGAAATTCGATCTTACTTTCAGCAAATAATCTGGATATTACTTTCTTCACTAAATCATAAAATTAACAAAAAGATAGCAACATACATGCCCCAAAAAAAGAAAAGAATATATTACGTCAAAACAATTTAATAAGAAAGTGAAGAAAAAAATCTGTAGATGCGGCAACAGGAAATGAATCATTTCGAAATTTATAAGAAGATGGATGATGACGTTCAGGCAATATACAGGTCAAGACTTCTAACAGAGATACTTCTATCATTAAACGAGGGCAGTAAAAAGCTTCCCCAACTGCGTGAAATTACCGGAAGCACGTCTCAGGCACTGATTCCGAAGCTCAGGAAACTCGAAGCAGATCATCTGATAGAAACAAAAGAACATGAGTATTTCCTGACGTCAGCAGGAAAAATTGTGGCTTCAGGAATAGCTGACTCTTTTGTAACATTTTGGACGATTAATAAGTTTAAGCATTTCTGGTTGAGACATTACCTCGAAGAAATTCCAATTCCTCTGTTAAAAGAAATCGGATGTCTTTATGAGTCTGAAATCCTCAAGAATCGAGGCATGGAGATCCTTAATATCTATAACAACCAGTTAAAAATGATTAAAGAAGCAGATCATATATACGGTATATCGTCCGTGGTAACCAAAGGAGATACCGATTCTATTTCTGAAAGGGTGAAAGAAGGAGTCCCTGTCGAGCTTATAGTTCCTCTTCACGTTGCAGAAGAATTGAAGCGATCACCTTATCTGAAAAAAATAGAAGCACTGAAAGATTATGAAAACTTCAAATTAATGGTCATGGATGAAGATATTAAAGTTGGGCTCATTGTTACGGATAAACGCC
>Ga0265294_10010688_pt1 | contig 10404 bp, 10 predicted proteins | sample MunlanPumphouse3_FD_192504 | JGI IMG/M metagenome (GOLD analysis project Ga0265294, IMG submission 192504) | Groundwater microbial communities from a municipal landfill in Southern Ontario, Canada - Pumphouse #3 | ecosystem: Environmental > Aquatic > Deep subsurface > Groundwater | place...
CCCAGAAAGTACATGTTCCCCAGCCCGACCTGCGCCTCCGGATGACCTTGCTCGGCGGCCATGCGGAACCACCGCTGCGCCTCGCGGTCATTGGCAGGCACCTGATCGCCGCCGAAGAAATAGAGGCTGCCCAGGGCGGCCTGCGCCTCGACGTTGCCCAGTTCCGCCGCCCGGCGTACCCAACGGAGCGCTACCGGCACGTTGCGCGGCACCCCGTAGCCACGGTAGTACATGCTTCCCAACCAGAACTGGGCCTTGGCATCTCCCTGCGCGGCCAACGGCCTCCACGCCTGCACGGCGGCTTGATAATCGCCGTTCCGATAGGCGCGCAGCCCGGTATCGAAATCGGCCTGGGCGATGCCGCCCACTCCCAATACCAGCAGCACCACCAGCATCCAGTTCCGCATGTAGACCTCCTTGACCGGCGGCGTGGACGTGGCCAATGTGTAAGCTTCTACCGACAGGCGCCATGGCTTGCGCGCTATTTTCGGTTAGACAGAGATGATCATGGATGGTTTTCCGCCCGGCTGCCGACGATAACCCGCACGCGCGTTCCATGGACTCATTCCAATGACGGAAAGAAGGCGGCGAACCGCCCCTGCATCGTTCCGCACATCTGCTACATTTGGGTATGGCCTTTTGTTCAGGACGACCATCATGCGATCCGATTTTCAAGCCGAACAGGAAAAACTTCGGCAGATTCGCCAACGTATCGAGTGCTGCGATGACATCGGACATTTTGACGCGCTCATCTTTGAAGTGGAGCGGGTCGCGGCCGCCTGGGGCATCATGAACGAAAACTATCAACTGACCGACAACGAAACTGCGTTGCTGACGTTCGAGAAATACGATTTGCGCGGCCTCATCTTTCAGGAGAAATCCCGGCTCGGCCAATAACCCGGTCATAGTCAGCCTGAGAGCACGCATAACGGCTCTCACGTAAGGAGTGCGCAGTGAAAAACACGTTTCGCAACGAGCAGGACAAGCTGTGGGAACTTGGCGTGAATGTGAGCAACTGCCGCAGCGTCCCGCATTTCGATTCGCTCATTCAGGAGATCAATCAGGTCGCCGTCCAATGGGTTTCCATGAATGAGAAGCACCAACTGACGGATGAAGAAACAGAGTTTCTCGTGGATGAAGCACGTGACCTGCGTGATCTCATCCTGCACGCGAAGGCCAGGCGGATGCAGTGACAGGGCAAGCGTGCGCCCAGCACAATCGTTGTTCATTCAAGACAAAGGTAAAGGTGATTCCCGTGCATACCGGAACGGTTAAATGGTTCAACGAAGCCAAAGGCTTCGGTTTCATCGCCTTGGGCGATGGCAGCGAAGATGTGTTCGTGCATTACTCAGCCATAAAGGGTAACGGTTTCAAAACCCTTACCGAAGGACAGAAGGTAGTCTTCGACGTCGAACAGACTCCCAAGGGGAAAGCCGCGAGCAACGTATCGCCTGCTTGAACGGCATAAGCCCAAGCTTGCCCCGGCGGGAGAAATCCATGCCCGACCCTCGATGCGCAAGCGGATAATCGACGATGACCGGCGCAGCGGCTTGCCCGTCGCGCAGCGTTGGCTGGATCTGGAGCGCATCGCGGAGGTGGAGGTTACCTCCGAAGCGGACGCGCACCCGATCGAGGCGGCGCTGATTCCGGGCGAGCATGCAGGGTGGCGCGCGGCGCGGGCGGGCCCTCAGGTCATCCGGCTGCGGTTCGATGAGCCGGTGCCGCGTCTGCGTCATATTCATCTGCTGTTCGAGGAGCAGGAGCAGGCGCGCACGCAGGAGTTCGTATTGCGCTGGTCACCGGACGGCAAGGAGCCGTATCGCGAAATCGTGCGTCAGCAATACACGTTCAGCCCCACGGGCACGACGCGCGAGAAAGAAGACTTCGCGGTGGAACTCGACGGCGTGACAGTGCTCGAACTGCGGATCGTGCCGGATATAAGCGGGGACGGCGCACGCGCATCATTGGCGCGGCTGCGTGTTGCGTAGGCCAGGAAGAGACGCGCGGCCGGTTCCTACTACTCTGCGCCCGTGCGCGGCGTCAGCCGCAGGATCTTGCCCCGGCGCTGGTCGGTCAGCACGTAAACGGCGCCGTCCGGCCCCTGGACCACGTCCCGGATGCGCGCCCCCAGCTCGATGCGCTCCGCCTCGGCGGCCTCCAGCCCGTTCTGCCGGACCCGAACCACCGCCTGCGCCGCCAGCCCCCCGACCAACAGGTCGCCCTGCCAGTCCGCAAACAGATCGGCGGTGTAGAAGGTCATGCCCGACGGCGCGATGACCGGGGTCCACTGGAGGATGGATTGGGAAAATTCCGGCCGGGTCGGCGGATCGGGGATGGAAAAGCCGTTGTAGTGCCGGCCCCAGCTCACCACCGGCCAGCCATAGTTGTGGCCCGCCTCGGCGATGTTGATCTCATCGCCGCCCCACGGCCCGTGCTCGATCTCCCACAGCGCGCCGGTGTGCGGATGGATCGCCGCCGCCTGGATGTTGCGGTGGCCGTAGGACCAGATCTCCGGCCTCGCCCCGTCGCGCCCCACGAAAGGATTGTCGTCCGGCACCGAGCCGTCGGGGTTGATGCGGACGATAGTGCCAAGGTGGTTGGAAAGATCCTGCGCCGGGTCGAACTTGAAGCGCTCCCCCAAGGTGACGAAAAGCGTGCCGTCGGGCGCGAACACCAGCCGGGAACCGAAGTGGTTGGCCCCGTCGACCTTGGGCTCCTGCCGGAAGATCACCTGCACCTCCTGCAAGGCGTTGTCCTCCAGCCGGCCGCGCGCCACGGCGGTGGAAGCGCCGCCCGGGCCGGGCTCAGCATAGGAGAGATACACCAGCCGATTGCCTGCGAAATCCGGATCCAGCGCCACGTCCAGCAGCCCGCCCTGCCCCTGCGCAAAGACCACCGGCCCCCCCGCCACCGGCGCGCCGATCTCCCCGTCGGCGGTGACGATGCGCAACCGCCCCGGCCGCTCCGTCACCAGCATGCGCCCGTCGGGCAGGAAGGCGAGGCCCCAGGGATGATCGAGCCCGGCGGCCACGGTCTCCACCCGGATATCGCCCGGCGGCTGGGCACCGGAACACCCCGGCACAATCGCCAGGGCGGGGGCCAGAACCTGCACGGCGGCGGCAAGGAAGGTCTTACGCTTCATGCTTATAGGTGTAACAGAGAGTGGACGCCGAAACCACTTGCCGGCCTGCCGCTTCCAACGCTTGTTTGAGAGTGGCCTCGGCGCGCGATGTCCAGGGGAGGATGGGCAGACCCCGCCGGGCGAAAAGCGGAGGAAAAGAAAGTGCGCCCTGCCGAGGACGTTACCGACCTACTCCGGCCCCGAAGGGCTTCAGACGGCCCAGCCGACCACAGGGCGCAATGCCAGTATACGCGGGTTGCCGCACGGCGCAATGCGCGCCGACGGCACGGAGTATGCTCCATGGCCAAGATCCCTGCTGCTGGCGGCCGGGTCCTCGATGCACACCTGTCCTTGCACGATTTGGCGGGCGGAACCAAGGGGGTGGAAAAGGGCGTTTACCGTAGTCGCAAACCATGTGCCGCGGTGTCGCAATTCATGTGTCGCGCTGCACGTCGCAAAGCAAGCGGCGCGTTACACCAGAACCCCAGAAACGAAAAAGGCTTGGCGATCATTGATCGCCAAGCCTTGGTTGTTCGTGGTGCCCAGGGGCGGAATCGAACCACCGACACGGGGATTTTCAGTCCCCTGCTCTACCGACTGAGCTACCTGGGCGCTGGAAGAAGGCGTATTAAACCGGGTGGCGGGGTGAGAGTCAAGGGATTGCGGTGGTGTTTCGGTTTTTCGGGTTGCGGAGCGAAGGGGGGTTTCCTAACTTTACAGGTAACCTTCGGAGCGAGCCTCTCCCATGAACGTCCCCCGCAAGGCTCCGGCGCAGTATCAACTGGTGGAGACCCGACTGCAGGAGCGATTGCCGGACGGGACGACCCGCTGCCACCTGTGCCTGTGGCGTTGCCGGCTGCGTCATGGCCAACGGGGTTTCTGTCAGGCCCACGTCAACCGCCACGGCACGCTGTACAACCTGTCCTACGGCATCCTCTCCTCCATCGCGGTGGAGCCCATCGAAGGCAAACCCGTGCGGCACTTCCGGCCGGGCTCGCAGGTCATGTCGGTGGGCAGCTACGGCTGCAATTTCCGCTGCGGCGGCTGCCACAACCTGGAGGTCTCGTGGGGGCTCGCCGCACTGGACGAACTGGCACGCGGCGAATCCCAGGCCGCCTACGCCACGCCGCAGGAGCTTGTGGCGGCGGCCTTGCGCCACCGGGTGGAAGGGATCGCGTTCACCTATTCCGAGCCGGCGGTGTGGCTGGAGTATGTCCTTGACGTCGCCGTGGCGGCGCGCGAGGCGGGGCTTTACACGGTGTACGTATCCAACAGTTTCGTCACGGACGAGGCGCTGGAACTGCTCGCCCCCTGGATGGACGTGCTGTGCTCCGACATCAAGAGCCTGCGGGATGATTTCTACAAGACGATCTGCAAAGCGGCCCGCGTGGAGCAGGTGCTGGGCGCCATCGAAAAGGCGCAGCGGCTGGGCATCCACGTGGAGACGCGCACCAACGTCATTCCCGGCAAGAACGACGATCTGGACGAGCTGCGGCGTATTGCCGTGTGGATACGCGACCACCTGGGGGCGGACAGTCCGTGGCACATTACCAAGTTCTTCCCGGCTTATCTGCTGAGCGACGTGCCGCCGACGCCCTCCGAGACGCTGTGGGCGGCGCACGATGCGGCGCGCGCGGTGGGGCTGCGCCACGTCTACGTTTACGACGACAAGGGTTGCGACTGCGCGCGGGAGAATCTGCCGGCGGAGTCTTACCTGGAGCGCGACCCGGCTGAGTTGCACGCGGTGAAGAAGTGCGCGGGGAGTTGCTGCGGCGAACAGGGGATCTTGTTGAAGAAGTACGAAACGGCGCCCGACCGCTGACACCTGCCGCGGCAGGGTGGACGCTCGCGCTTCGGTGTCAGCCACCGGCGGATCAATCCGGGCCACTGCCGCTACGGCTGGCCCGATTCGGCGGACTCAGCTTCTGAATTCCCGGATCTCGCCGGCAATCTCGTAACAGCCGTCCGCGACTGGCCTGCAGCGGATCACTTCGATCAGCGCACGGAAGGCCCGAACCGCCGGGTTGCCGGGTTCGATGCTCACTTCGAGCAGCACCCCCGGCGCCTGGGGCTCCTCCGCTTTGAACAACATGCCGGTGGCGCTCAGATTGCGGCCGGTTCCGTGCAGCACCGTGTTGCTGCCCGGGATGCAGTAGGCGATCCTGCACTCGATCTCCATGCGCCTGAAATCCCGTTTCTCTTCGTAATCGATCGGTGGTACTGGCATAGCGTCCCCGCCTTTCGTAATCGTCCAGTTTTCGACTTCCAATGCTTGATTTAATTGGATAATCGAACGATCCCAAGAATATCCAAGGTCACGGAAAGCATCCAGCCCGAGCCGTGAAAAATTGCTGTCGCGGCCACTTGGCCCCATGTGTCGCATTTTCTCGCCAAAACAGCAAGTTCCACAAAAAATCACGCGTTAAATCAAGATATTGATGTGGGTATTCCGCATGCGACAAACAAAAATCTTCATTGAAACGAGCGGGGTCCTCTTGATATCTTTGGTCAAATAATTTTGGAGCAAATCACCCTCGCCATAAAAAATCAGCCGACGGGTACGCATTTCACGCAGTGCCCCTTAGGCGAACCCGGTCACGCTACGGTCCTCGCTCAGGAGAATGACCATCCAGGGAACACGCGTCCGAGATCTGCAAATATCGCGAGGGCGTGATGTCATGTACACCGAAAAAGCACACAAAAACACCGTGAAACGCCTTCGGTCGTGGCTCTCCCCGGTTGCATCGCGCAGCACCGGGGCCATGATCCTGTGCGGCGCCCTGGCCGCCCTTTCCGCCTGCGACCGCGGTGCCGACTCACGGCCCGGATCGCTGGCAAAGATCAAGGAACGCGGCGAACTGGTCGTACTGACCCGTTCCGCGCCTACCACGGTCTTTCAGGATCAGGCCACGTACTCCGGGCTGGAGTACGATATGGTGCGTTCGTTTGCGGATCACCTGGGGGTCGAGGTCCGGCTCGAGTTCCGGGATACCGTCGGTCAGCTCCTGGGCGATCTGGCCGCAGGACACGCCGACATGGCGGCCGCCGGACTCACGCGCACCGAACAGCGGGAGGCAAGCTTCCGGTTCGGCCCGTCCTATCAGAGCGTCCAGCAGCAGGTGGTGTGTCACCGCAACGCGGTGGTCCCGAAGCGCCTGGAAGAACTGCCCCAGGCGCAGTTGCTCATCTTGCGAGGCAGCAGCTACGAGGAGCGGCTGGAGGAATTGCAGGAGCAGCTCCCGGATCTCACGTGGACGGCGACGGATGAACTGGGAACCGAGCAGATACTGGAGAAGGTGTGGCGACAGGAAGCGGAATGCACCATCGCCGACTCCAACATCATTGCGGTGCACCGGCGCTACTTCCCGGAACTGGTCGTGTCCATCCCCATCGGCGAGGCGCTGCCCCTGGCCTGGGCTCTGCCCAAAGATGCGACGCAACTGCAGCAGGCCTTGGCGGAGTGGTTCGAGAACCCCGATACCCAAACCACTCTGGAGGTGCTCCAGGAGCGTTATTACGGACATATCGATATCTTCGATTACCTGGACACCAAGACCTTCCAAAAGCGCGTTCAGCAACGCCTGCCGCGTTACGAGAAATACTTCCGCAGGGCCGAGAAGGAGTACGACATCCCATGGACGCTGCTGGCAGCCGTGGCTTATCAAGAGTCGCACTGGAATCCGCAAGCGGTCAGCCCGACCGGCGTGCGCGGCATCATGATGCTTACCCGACCCACGGCCCAATATCTGGGGGTGGAAGACCGGCTCAATCCTGAACACAGCATCATGGGCGGCGCGCGCTACCTCGCAAGCCTGCGCCAGCGCCTGCCCGAGGAGATCACCGAGCCCGATCGCACCTGGATCGCGCTTGCGGCATACAACGTCGGCATGGGCCACATCCGCGACGCCCGACTCCTCGCCCAACGCCAGGGACGCAACCCAAACCTGTGGCAGGACATCAAGACCGTCCTGCCGCTCCTTCAGCAAAAGGAGCATTACAAAACGCTGAAGCACGGCTACGCCCGAGGCCGGGAAGCCGTGCGTTACGTGCAGGCCGTGCGGGATTACTACGACCTCCTGACCCAGCAGTTACTCCTGGCCAGCAGGCAATAGCGATCCGGGGCTTTCACTGGCGGCAGGTCAAAGGGATGTGACCTGACACGTCGCAATGGGTATGCACAGCTTCAATCCGAACTCGAAGCTGTTTCTCAGGGGGCGCAGGCCAAAGGCTTGCGACAACGGCTACACCACCATCCGCGAGCCTTGGTGGAACATCCGGGCCAAAGCGCTCTTCCCGGTGGCATAATGACCCCCCCATCCCCGAATCAACCCAACCGAGTGTGTTATGGATCAGCTAACCCTGACCCGTCCCGACGACTGGCACCTGCATCTGCGCGACGGCGCCGCCATGTCCTCCGTGGTCGCCCACGCCGCCCACCAATTCGGCCGCGCCATCGTCATGCCCAATCTCCGCCCCCCGGTGGTGAACACGGAGGCGGCGCTCGCCTACCGCGAGCGCATCCTGGCCGCGCTGCCCGAGGGCAGTGAATTCCAACCGCTGATGACGCTCTACCTGACAGACAACACCTCGCCCGAAGAGATCGCAAAGGCGAAACAGAGCGGCCATGTGGCGGCCGTGAAGCTGTACCCGGCGGGCGCCACCACCAACTCCGATGCGGGCGTTACCGCGATGCAGCGCGTGTACGGCGCGCTGGAGGCAATGGAACAACACGGCCTGCCCCTGTTGGTGCACGGCGAGGTGACCGACCCCGCCGTGGACGTGTTCGACCGGGAGAAGGTCTTCATCGAACGCGAACTCATCCCGCTCCTGGAACGTTTTCCAAAGCTGCGCGTGGTGTTCGAGCACATCACGACGCGCGATGCCGTCGACTTCGTGCTCGCTGCGTCCGACCGCGTCGCGGCCACCATCACCGCCCATCACCTGCTGCTCAATCGCAACGCCCTCTTCACCGGCGGCATCCGCCCGCACCACTATTGCCTGCCGGTGCTCAAGCGCGAAACCCACCGCGCGGCGCTACTGCAGGCGGCCACCAGCGGCAATCCCAAATTCTTCCTTGGCACCGACAGCGCCCCCCACGCCAGGAACACCAAGGAAGCCGCCTGCGGCTGCGCCGGCATTTACACCGCCCATGCCGCCATCGAGCTGTACGCCGAAGCCTTCGACCAAGTCGGCGCATTGGACCGGCTGGAGGCCTTCGCCAGCTTCCACGGCCCGGATTTCTACGGCCTGCCGCGCAACACCGCACGCATCACGCTGGTGAAGGAATCGTGGAAGGTCCCCGAGGAATACGCGTTCGGGGACAGCACCGTGGTGCCGATGCGCGCGGGCGGAGAGATCCGGTGGCGGTTGAAATGATCCGCCCGCAGCAGCGGCGGCAGGCGATGCCAACCTGCGCAAACTGCCCGCTCAACAGCGATCAACGCGAAGGCGCAAAGACGCAAAGAAATTTAGAATCTCGCGGTAACGTGGGCAGTCCGCCGCAGAGACCGGAGAGCGCACCAAAGCCGTAAGTTCAACCCGCGCTTTTTGTCTCTTTGCGTCCTTTGCGTTAAACACTGCGTTAAAACACCGGTGGCCGGCGCCCGCCCTGCGCAAACTTTCAACTAGTAAACAACCGTAACTCTGTATCCCCGTCCCTCCAGCAATTTCAGGATTCCCCGCTCGCCCGGCAGATGCAACGCGCCCACCGCGATGAACGCATTGCCCTCCCGCAGCCTCGGCTCCATCCGCTGTACCATCCGCTCGTTGCGATCGTCCAACAACCGCCGCGTGATCCTGGTGGCGAGTTCCTGGTCGAGTTGCGCGTTCGCCCGGTTGTTCAGCATCATCATGGCCGCAAGATCGCGGGCAAGATACGCTGCGATGAGCTCCTCGATATAGGCGGCGGGCGAGCCCTCCATGGCTGCTTCCAGTAGCCGGACCTGGTCCGTCATCGGCAGGTCCTCGAAGATGGCCAATTGTTCCTCGACGCTCTCCAATCCGTGGACGGGCTTGCCTTGGTCGAGGGCGGCCGCGTAGAGCACCTTGTCCAGAAACTCGCCGGTGTCCGGCTTCGGCATACTCAGCATCACCGTCACCGCCCAGGGCTTGAGCGCCCCGGCAATCTGCCGCGGCATGCCGTGGTCCTCCAGCGCCCGTATCGTCCGGTGGTACAGGTCATCGCCCAGGATGGCGCGCAGGTTCTGGTCTTTGCCCAGGAACATGGCCGATGCCAGGGCCGCGTTCGCCTCCGGCTCCAGGAGCATCTCGACGGTCAGGCTGTGCGCTCGATCGAAGGCCGCCTGTACCGGCGCCGGGAGTCTGGTGACGCGCTTGTCTTCCGAGTGGATGGTGCCGAATACGAAGCTCGGCGGCGCTCCGGTACGCTCCACTCTCCACAGCAGGCCTTTTCCATGGGTGACATCCGCCGCGGCGGCTGCGCCCGGCACGATCCAACCGAGAACAAACGCAACGAGGAACAGCAGTCTGATGGGCATGGCGGCATCCACATCCGTGTGAACGTGTCCGGTGCGGGACCGGATCGGGAGTATCCGTACTCTCAAGACAATGATAGCCCGGCATCGCAATTCGACCCGGCATTCGTTATCCTTGCCCCATGAGTGAGCCGCATCAGAAGTCGCTAATGTCCAGCCGTTTCCGCGGGTATCTGCCCGTGGTGGTGGATGTGGAAACGGCGGGATTCGACGCGCAGAAGGACGCGCTGCTGGAAATCGCCGCCGTCACTTTGCGGATGGATGAGAACGGACGGCTGCATCGGCACGAAACCCACGCCTGCCACGTGATTCCCTTCGAGGGGGCCAATCTCAATCCCGAGGCCCTGGCCTTCAACGGCATCGATCCCTACCACCCGTTCCGGTTCGCGGTGAGTGAACGCGAGGCGCTGCAAAAGATCTTTCAGGCGGTGCGCAGGGCGGTGAAGGACAACGGCTGCAACCGCGCGATCCTGGTGGGGCATAACGCCTTCTTCGACCTGGGGTTCCTCAATGCCGCCGCGGCACGTGCCGGACTCAAGCGCAATCCGTTCCATCCGTTCAGCAGCTTCGACACCGTGACCCTGGCGGGCATGGCCTACGGCCAGACGGTGCTCGCCCGCGCGGTGCAGGCGGCAGGCATGGAATGGGACGACACGGAGGCGCACTCGGCCATCTACGACGCGGAACGCACGGCGGAGCTTTTCTGCAAGATCATCAACCGCTGGGCAGACCTGGAAGAGTTGGCGCGACAGGCACAGCGGGATTCGCACGCCACCATCCCCGGCACCG
>Ga0265294_10010691_pt1 | contig 10403 bp, 9 predicted proteins | sample MunlanPumphouse3_FD_192504 | JGI IMG/M metagenome (GOLD analysis project Ga0265294, IMG submission 192504) | Groundwater microbial communities from a municipal landfill in Southern Ontario, Canada - Pumphouse #3 | ecosystem: Environmental > Aquatic > Deep subsurface > Groundwater | place...
TCCACCCCGAAAAGGGAGTGATGAGAAATTCCTCTCTTCGGTATTATCTCGTAAACCTAATCAAATCATTTATATCTCTTGTGATCCTGAAACATTAGCGAGAGATATTTTATATCTCAAAGATAAATATCAAGTTACTTTTGTTCAACCGGTGGATATGTTTCCCTTTACTAGCCATGTGGAGACGGTCGTTTGTTTATCAATCAAAAAAGATAGATGAATGCTGAATATTTTATTAGACTAATTATTAATAAATCTTGACGCCGAAACACTTAATAACAATGCTGATATGCTCTTTATCAATAATGGCTTTTCTGAAACAATAGAAGGTTTTCTTTATATTTATATTAAAATATAAGACTTAAGCGAAACCATAATGAATTAATAATTTTTCGTAATCGTAAAAAGTGTAGAATTCTACAAAACAGGAGAATGGTATGATTGATAGAAGAGAATATCTAGACCTGTTAATCGCTAACAAAAACAACGGCTTTCCAAAAGTAATTACAGGAATAAGAAGATGTGGCAAATTGTATTTGTTAAAAGAAATCTATAAAAACTATCTCTTGAATAGCGGCGTTAAGGAATCAAACATCTTTAATGAATTTCTTGTTTTGTGATAAGCGCTTTATGTTAGTCAAGTAAGATTATGATATAATTACAATTATTAAAAATAAAATATGGAAATTATTGATTTTGTTAAATCTGCTCTAGACAGTAATCTAAAATTGCATGGGCGATATTATCGCCAAAATGGAATTCTTTGGATGGATTTTTCTGGTTCAGGTATCGAATTTTCTTTTTTTGGAACTTCTTCTTCTATTAATGTTGTTGCGACTGCGACTGAAGATGAAATCAATCGGCCATATCTCATGGTTTTTGTTGATAATTTAACTCCTAAAAAGTACGAAATCAACCAACCAAAAATGAAGATTACTTTCGCAGAGAATCTCGTTTTAAGTCAGCACCATATTCGAATAATGAAAATTAGCGAGTGTTCATCATCTCATGTTGGCTATCTTAATGTTGAAGTTGATGGTGATTTTCTTTTGTTTAAAGAAAAAGAGAAAATCAAAGTGGAGATTTATGGCGATTCAATAACTAATGGTTATGGAGTGGAAGCTAAGAATGTCGAGAGTCCCTTTCAGACCAGTGAAGAGAACTTTGCACTGAGTTATACTTATCTTTTTAAAGAGAATCTCGATATTGATATCCAAGTCGTATCCGCTAGCGGCTTTCCTCTTTATCGTTCTATTTATAACGAAACTTCAAAGATTAAGACTGTTCCTGATATGTTGACTCTAGCTTCTTTTGATTTTCAAAAAAGCTTTGATGAGGCTCCGAAATGGGATAATCGCTTATTCATTCCTTCCCTCGTTGTTATTGCTCTTGGCACAAACGATGGAAGCGTGGGTGAGAATCATTTTGATAAAACGGGTTTTAAAAAACAATTCTTGTCTTTTATTAAAGCTCTATACAAGATTTATGGTCCGAAGTTGCAAATACTCCTCTTTGAGGCTGTTTTACCTTTGCCTCCTTTTGTTAAGCAAGCCTATTTAGATGCCATAAAAGAAAATAATTTAAATATTGAATTCTTAGAAAGTGAAGCCATCAGCGTGGGCGGTGTTATGCCTGTCGGTGGGCATCCAAATAAAGAGATGCACCGCTACGCAGCTCATGAACTTAAAGATTATATAAAGAATAAATTACTGATTGTGAAAGAATAAAGAAGCGGCTCCCAAAACGCCCGCATCATAACCTAATTGAGCGGTAGTAATTTTTACTTTTGGCGTTTTTTTAAAGCCGTAATTTCTCTTTTCACAATAATCAATCAATGGATTGAGAAGATCTTTCCCTTGCTGAGCAATTCCTCCCGAAAGAATGATGGCTTCTGGCCGGAAAATATTACAGAAGTTGAGGATCCCCTCTCCTAGATACTTGATGTAGTGATTAATAATCTCGCTGGCATATATGTCACCTTTTATCTTAGCGTCAAAAGGAGTTTTTCCATTAACCTTAGTTATATCGTCATTGACTAGTTTCCACATGAGTGAATCGGGGTGTTTTTTCATCGCTTCTTTAGTATCGCTAATTAAAGCAGTCGCCGAAGCATAAGCTTCTAAGCAACCTTGTCTTCCACAGGTGCATGGGCGCCCATCGATTTCAATAACGGTGTGACCTAACTCAGCTCCCTTGCCTTGATTTCCTTGATAAACTTGGCCATTAATGATGATTCCTCCACCCACTCCCGTCCCGAGAGTGAGAAGAATGATTGAGGAGGCTTCTTTTCCTGCTCCAAAACAGGCTTCACCTAATGCTGCCGCATTGGCGTCGTTCGTGACTTTAACTTTCAAGCCAGTGACCTTTTCTAGAATTTCTTGAAGAGGAACATCGTTCCATTTTAAATTATTCGAATAATCGACGATTCCTTTTTCAGAATTAATCGCCCCAGGACATCCGATACCAAGACCAAGAATCTCCTTCTTTTGCATTTTCTTTTCGCTGATAAAGGAAAGAATTTTTCTTCCCAGTCTTGCAATAGTTTGGTCACCTGTTTCTTGAGCGATAAGGGGCAGAGAAAATCGCGCCATAATCTGTCCTTGTTCATTAATAGAGGCTCCTTTAATGGAAGTTCCTCCAATATCCACTCCAATGGAAATCATTATTTTGCCTCCACGGTCATCAGTAGATATGTGCACTGCCCTTTGATGCGGGCTTTTTGATTAGCAGGAATAAAGAATGTATTGCCAATGGAAAAGGGAATATTATTGAGTGTTCCTGCTCCATTTACGATAGTGATGGCAATAAATGATTCCTTATTAGCGAAGATTATTGAGCCATCATTTTTCTTTTTATAAGTTGAGAAATAAGGTGAATAACCTAGCCTTCCTTCTTTGGTAATGATAGGGTAAAATTTATTAAAATCCATGACTTTTAAGGCTTTTTCGATATGAAGTTCACGCAATTTGCCATCTTTTCCAACTCGTCCATAATCATATAAGCGATAGGTGAGATTGGAATTTTGTTGAACTTCAAGTAAAGTGATTCCTCGACCGATAGCGTGAGGAGTTCCAGAGGGAATGAAGTAGCATTCTCCAGATTGAACCTTAATGGCGTTAAGAGCTTCAAGTAGAGTGTTATTAGCGATTCGATTGATGATTTCTTCCTTTGATACATCATGATTAAAACCAATGTAGAGCAAGGCATCTTTTTCCGCCTCGAGAATGTACCACATCTCGGTTTTGCCATATGAGTTTTCATATTTTAAAGCATATTCATCACTCGGGTGAACTTGAATTGAGAGATTATCTTTCGCATCAATGAGTTTAACAAGCATCGGAAAAAAAGGAAAAGATGAGGCAAGAAGACCAATATCCTCTTTGCTCGCGATATCTTTCAATCGTTTCCCTTGATTAATTCCTGAATCAATGAGCGAAGGACCATCATCACGAAAAGACAGCTCCCAGCATTCGGCTATGCGGTCAGAGTCAGCTTCTTTTCCCCAGCGGAAGAATTTATTTCCTCCCCAAATATAGTCTTTGGTGGCTGGTTTTAGTTTAACTGTTTCCATGTGATTTCCTCCCTAGAGTGAATCTCTTTGGCAATTAGTAAAAATGGGTCAAGTCAAAAAATTAGAAAAGAGATAAGAACATCTGCTGATAGAAGTTCATCTTTTCTTCGAGTTTATCTTTGTTATTTTTTATATAGAAATAGAGTTTAAGTTTGGGTTCGGTTCCACTCGGCCTCACAGTGACAGATGATCCATCAATAAAGGAGAACTTTAAGACATTGCTTTTCGGAAGGAATATCTCTTCTTCATGATTAGCGAATGTTCTTTTTGAAGTGGCGTAATCTTCTTTATAATTTAAAGAAGGGAAATCATTTTTTTCTCTTAAAGAGCCCATGAAAGAATCCATGATTTTTTTACCTTCTTGCCCACCAAATTCTTTATTGATTAAAGAGGTTTTATTCCAACCATATTCTTCATATAGTTCCTTCATTCTTTCGACGATGTCCTTGTTTTGTTGCTTATAATAAGCGCACATATCAGCAATCATCAAGGAGCCATTGATGGCGTCTTTATCACGAATATTTTTCGCTGAGAGATAGCCATATGATTCTTCAAAACCCAGCAAGAAACAATCGAGATCTCCTTTTGCTTCTCTTCTCCCCATTTGTTCCCCAATATATTTAAAACCAGTGAGTGTTTCATAAAGGGTGACATGATTTTTTTCGGCCATTTCCTTAGCCATATCGCTGGTGACAATGGTTTTAATGATGAAGGGATGCCCGATGCTTTTTACTTTTAGTAGATAGTCGAAAAGCAGAACGCCAATCTCGTTTCCATTTAAAAGAACATAGTCTCCCTCATGTCTTATCGCGGTTCCCACCCGGTCACAATCAGGATCGGTGACAATTAAGATCTCCGCTTCTTTTTCTTTAGCAAGTTTGATACCAAGTTCGAGAGTTTCGTGAAGTTCAGGATTGGGCTTTGGACAAGTTGGGAAATTTCCATCGGGATAGCACTGTTCTTTCACGGGGAAAAGATTGTCATATCCCGCTAATTTTAAAACACTGGTAACACTGCGAAAACCCGCTCCGTTAAGAGCGGAATAAACGATCTTGATGTCTTTTTTGCCTTGATAGGTCGATAAAGAGGCTTCGTAATGATAGAGAGTGTCGATTAATTCTTCCGAAATATATTTAATTTGCGAAGTTTTTAAGTATTCATCAAAAGAAAGAATTGGAAGAGGGGTGAATATATCAACATCCTCTATTTCTTTCATAATTAAATTGGCGGCATAATCAGTGATTTGACATCCATCGCTGCCGTAGACTTTATAACCATTGTATTGCTTAGGGTTATGAGAAGCGGTGATGACGATACCAGCTGAAGTAGATAGGGATCGAACAGCATAGGAAAGTGAAGGAGTAGGCATTAATTCTTTATAGATAAAAACTTGAATTCCATAATACGCCATTACTTGCGCTGCAGTCTCGGCAAATAATCTCGATTTATTTCGTGAATCATAAGCGATGGCGATGCTGGGTTTATTAAAAATTTTTAATAGATATTGCGCTAAACCTATGCTTGCTCTTTTCACGGTATAAACATTCATGCGATTGTCTCCAACGCCAATCACTCCCCGCAGTCCTCCGGTTCCAAAAGTAAGATCGGTAAAAAAGGCATCAATGATTTCACTTTCATTGAGCGAATCCAACTCTTTATTTAAGCTATCCTGAAGCGGAAAGTTTTTCCACCGAAGGTATTTTTCTTTAATTGTGTTATCCATTGATATCTCGATAGACTCCTCTAGCTATTTCATATAATTCATGACACTTTTCTTTCTTTAAAGGTTCAAAGCCTTCAAGTGAAGAACAGGTGGGGGTAAATAGAGGTTTTGTTGCTTCTTTTTTTAATAAAAAAAGAGCCCAACAGCAAGCGACAAGATAACGAGCTTCCTCGGTGAGATGGTAACCATCACGATTCATCGTATCGCCATAGATGGAGCGAGCTTTTTCTATGACTTTCAATGAAGGAATGAGAAGAGAAATGTTAAGATCACGAGCGACATGAGAATAGGTAATCGCAATCATTTGCCCCATTTGCGTCTGGGAATATTGATAGGGAATATAAGCAGTGTTATCAAAGTCTTTAGCGTAAGACCAGGTTTCATGGAGAGCCATTATCGCATGTTTGTTATATTTTCTAATTTCGGAGATAAGATTTTCGAGATCGGGGTGAAAGGAAGATTCGATTCCCGAAAAGCCACTGGCTTGTTGAAAGACAATATAATCCCAAGGAGACTCTTCGCTGTCTTTAGGTTTCAAAACCTCTAAAATAGTCGCTCCGACTTTCTTTAAAGTCCCATTAAGGTAGTATTCATAATCAGCGGCATTGTTTTGGATATTTCTTTTATGTCGAGAAATCTCACAACCGCCAATAAAAAGAGTTCCGACTTCGATTTGAGTATCAAAAGAAGTAGAAATTTGATGCAAAAAAGTCGTTCCATCAACTCCGAAACTATTGGAAATAGAAAGGACTCTAATCATGGTGAAAATACTCTTGCAAATCTTTGATTATTTGGGCATTGCGCAGGCTGATTTTTTTCTTAACTAACTCATTAAGAGAAAGGAAAATAAGAGAGGAAACTTCTTCAATCTGAGGCTTCATTTCTCCATGATATTGATGGCATAAGAAAACGGCATCAACGCCGTAAATTTCGTTGCCGTTATAGTAGACGTAATGAGTAATCTTTCCCGAATAAGTTTTGAAGAAAACTAACTCATCGGCAATAAGCCCAGTTTCCTCCTCTAATTCTCGTTTTGCACATTCTTCAGTTGTTTCATCATTCTCGACTCCTCCGCCCGGGAAGTCATAAAAGCCATCGTCCGCACGCACCTCCACCAAAACTTTGTTTTCATTATTAAATAAAATGACAACAGAATGAGGAATTATTTTTGTCATATCTTTTGTTTTTTCGGCTATTTTATTCTCAATATTCATGATTCAATTGGGGTCAGAAATGGTTCGACTGCTTCCGCAAATAATTGACCTAGTGTAACCATATAAGAACCACGATAGTGGGCTTGATCTTCTTGGAGAGAAGTTTTGTCTAAACCTTCGCTTAAAGTATCGATGAATATATTGTTATCGGCTTCTTCTGAAACATTGCGTTTCGCGGTATTGATTTGTTGATAATAAACCCATTTTGTTGAATCGGAAATAGCGGCGTCGATAAAAGCCATCTCTGCTTTGCCTTCATAAGCTTTTAGGTCATTTCTGACATCCCGAATCATCAGTTCAGTTAAACCTTCATAGCCAGCATAGATAGTGGGATAGGCATCCCCCTCTCCTTGCATCCAACAGAAAGCTTTGATAGTTGGTTCATATCCTTGTTTCTTCAGCAATTCACACGCGTTTTTAATATATTGAATAAATTTGGGGTAAATTATTCTTTCTAATTGCGAACTAGTGGAGGCAAAATCCCAATATAAAGAGGCCGCTCCTACCGCGTACTTAATTAAAGCGACTTTATTGTTTCTACCATGTTTAGAGAAATATTCGGTCATTCCCATTTCTGGTCCAAAATTTGATGTTGTATTTCCTTGACCAAACATCGTGGTTACAAAGTTATTATTGCTTGAATTTTGTTCGTAATAGCCCCCTTCATCGAGCTTTGTCCAACAATCGTAAGCAATCTTAATTTCTGGGTATCCTTCGACATACTCATTGTATTTTTCATTTCCAATTTCACTGGCAACTTGTAAAGCAGGAGAACACCCCACCATATTAGATTGTCCGCCCATGATAATAACATCAATGGGGGTTCTGTTATTGTTATTGCATCCCATAAGTCCTACACACATTGCTGCCAACAGCATTAGTTTCTTTCTCTTCATGTCAATATTATATGTGCGGGAGTAAACATATGTTTGCATATATTAGTAAACAAATGATTTTTTTAGTAAACAATCATTATAAAAGCGTAAAAAATAACATTATATTAGAGATATAAAGGCGAAAATAGCAAAAAATCTCAAATATTAACATGAATGTTAAACAAAAGTTTACTATTTTTACTATAAGTTTACTACCTTTTTGTAAACCACTAGCAAAAATTCAATTAGAATGAAATTAAGCCTTTAGGTAAAGGAGATAAAAAATGAACAAATTTACTAAAAACGCTATTTTTGTTTTGTCATCTATTTTCATGGTTGGAGTTGTATCCATTGCTGGGTTCAAGGGCTTTGACCATCATCTAATTTCGACAGAAGCAGAAAGCCCCTCGTATTCTCTTGTGCTTGATGGAAATAACGCCGCTTCTGGCTTAACAGATTCATTTGGAACTGTTGCTAATTATTCTCCATCTCGCTATGTCGACTGGACAATTAATGGTGGTAAGAGAGCAGAAGGAGGCCATGTCCAACTTGAACAGTCAAGCGGAACAAATGGTTACTTGGCTAATACCAGCCCCATTAATGGTGTAATTTCGATTACTGCAACTTTTGAAGGAAGTCTTACTTTATTTGCTTCCCTCAATCAGAGTGGTGATATCGCTGATTACTCTACGGTGGCAGAATTAACCAGCGGTACCGCTTATACTCACAATATGGTGAGCAGTATGTTCGCCTTTGCGTCGACAACCTCAAGTCCTATCATTTCGTCTATTTCGATTACTTATGTTTGCCAATCCTTCTCAACTACTCCCTATGTTGTTGAAGATGGCGAGGGTAAAACTAGCTCGGAAGTAAAAGCCAGTTATACTGGTACTTATTACACTTCTAGTTGGATCGCCTCTTCAAATGGTATTGCAAACACCTCCATGGATGTTTCCTCAAGGGGCGGTAATCAATCAGTCTACTTACGTTATAATGACAATGGTTGTGCATTTAGACATACGAAAGCCATTTCTTTCCCTGAAAAATCCCTTTATAACGCTTTTTCAATTCAAATGAAAGGCAACTCAATCGCAACTGCGGTTACTGTGCGCTTAAGTTCCTCGACTACTGGAGCGTATGCGGATTATAAGATTGCTGAGGTTAGCAAAGCTTGGACTGAATACATTATTCCCTTTGCCTCATCTGATTGGCAAGTTAATTACAACGGATATGTCGTTACTTTTGCGCAAGCTTTAGGATATGCTGGTGAGTCACTCCAAGTGGCCACTGTTGAACAATTAGTTGTCAAACTTTTTGATCAATTTGAATTCATTGAAAAAGCCACAACCTCAACAGGCAAATTCTTAGGTGTTGAAATTGATAACGCCAAATTCTTAAACGTTGATTCCTCTTCAACCAGTGCGGAAAAACTCGATATTCTCGAAGGTACCTATGTTGCTTATGTTAGCGACAATCTTATTGAAGTTGTTCTCAATTATAATTTAACCGCCCGTATTAAAGTCACGCAAAAAACGACAGTCGCTTCTGATATTTCGGGTACTTGGGCTTATACCGAAGCTGATAATAAAGTTATCATTACCACTAGCATTGGCACTTATGAAGCCACTGTTGATGGTTATGGACGTAGTTTAGTTTATAGTAACGCAAGTGGGGACATTGCAGCTTTAGTCACAGGTTTAAATCTTTATAAGAGAAAAATTGTTGACGGTTTCAATGATACCGACACCGCCGAGATTCAAAGTCGCTGGAACATCCGTTATGATAATGGCGGTGGCTGGTATACTGCTACTTCTGCCGATCGTATCGTCGCAGATACGACGACTGTTTTTGAAAGTAATGGTTCTGCCATGGCAAAATCTTGGAATGGTGGCAAATATGGTTATCGTATAATTGACCTTGTTGGTTCCGCCGTTTTAGGAAACGATATTCATGGTTTCTCGTTCCGCATTTTAAATAATTCCGGAGTAAGTTTTGCTAATCCTAAACTTCATGCTTATGACTTGCTTAACACTTCTGCGACAAACTTAACAGTTAATGCTGCAACTACAATTACAAGCGATGGCAATTGGTGTGAAGTTTCCACAACTTTCACCAATATTGATTGGCAATCCTGTACGGGATTTCAACTCTATCTTGAAGCCTCTGCCAGCACGTTCTATTTCTATATGGACTGTGTCCAAATCTGGTAGTTCATTCATCTATTGTCTATGACCCCGAGATGTCACTCTTGGGGTTTTTCTTTGTTCACAAAATGTTTACTAAAAAAATACAATGTTTACAAAACTAATCTATGTTCTACTTATGCATTATGACATAATAGTTTTGTGTTCAAACGCTTTCTAATGGCGAATTAAGTTGAGGATAAATATATGCACAAAAGCGATTTCAAATATTTAACTATGCTGTCAATTTTTTTTCTTGTTTTAACAGCTTGCGATGGAAAAAAGAATCCTGATGGTCCCGACATTCCAGTTGATTACACAATTGACACCCCAATTCTACGGCTAAATAGTTCCAGAGATGGATTGATATGGGATGAGGTTGAAAACGCTGATGGCTACATGCTATCTCTTAATGGCGGAGCTTATAGCGAAGCAGAAAATTATTCTTTTGCTTCAATTAACGGACATTATCAGATCTCTGTATATGCGAAAGCTGCGATTGGTTACGATGACAGTGAAATCGTTTCTTATACCTATGATGTTCGCTCACTATCCTACGGAACAATTTCTCGTTCTGGGGTGGATTATTCTTTATATACTTGGGAGCAGAATTTTATTTATTGTGAAACCGAGTTTTCCTCTACTGGTATTCACGATGAGAATGCTTTTACCAGTAATACAAGTTTATCTTTTCAATCGGGAGTATCTGGTCAATTAGCCATCCGAATGTTTGGCGGTTTTAATGAGACAGATCATATTTATTATCCGGAAGCAAGTCAGACGAGCTATATCAATATCGCCATGAATAGCGTGGAAGCTCGAAGCATTTTAAATGGT
>Ga0265294_10010695_pt1 | contig 10401 bp, 9 predicted proteins | sample MunlanPumphouse3_FD_192504 | JGI IMG/M metagenome (GOLD analysis project Ga0265294, IMG submission 192504) | Groundwater microbial communities from a municipal landfill in Southern Ontario, Canada - Pumphouse #3 | ecosystem: Environmental > Aquatic > Deep subsurface > Groundwater | place...
AACGTTGGAACAATTGTTCAAGCGGTCGGCCCGATTATCGATGTTAGATTTAGAGAAGGCAAACTTCCCAAAATATTAACTGCTTTGAGAATTGATCTTCCAAATGGCAAAAAATTAATTACCGAGGTGCTTCAACACATTGGTGATGATACAGTGAGAACTGTGTCTATGGGAGCAACCGAGGGACTGGTTAGAGGAACTAAAGTAATTGATACTGGAGCTCCAATCACTGTTCCTGTTGGGAAGAAAACACTTGGACGTATGTTTAATGTTCTAGGTGAACCCATCGATGAAAAAGAGGATATATATGATAGTTCTCTTCATTTTCCTATTCATAGAAACGCTCCAAGTTTTGAAGAGCAAGTAACAACTAGTGAAATTCTTGAAACAGGGATAAAAGTCATTGATTTGCTTTGTCCTTATGTCAAAGGTGGAAAAGTCGGTTTATTCGGCGGTGCTGGTGTTGGTAAAACGGTTTTAATTCAGGAATTAATTCACAATATCGCAACTGAACACAACGGAATTTCTGTTTTCGGAGGAATTGGCGAACGTTCAAGAGAAGGTAATGATTTATATTACGAAATGAAAGCGTCAGGAGTTTTGGAAAAGACTGCGCTGGTCTTCGGTCAAATGAACGAGCCTCCGGGGGCAAGAATGAGAGTTGGTCTCACTGCTTTGACTATGGCTGAATACTTTAGAGATATAGAGCATCAAGATGTTCTATTATTTATCGATAATATTTTTAGATTTACTCAGGCCGGTTCTGAAGTTTCTGCCCTTTTAGGGCGCATGCCTTCTGCGGTTGGTTATCAGCCTACCCTAGCGACCGAAATGGGCCGGCTGCAGGAAAGAATTACTTCGACCAAAGATGGTTCAATCACCTCTATTCAAGCGGTTTATGTCCCTGCTGATGATATGACTGATCCAGCTACTGCCACCACTTTCTCTCACCTTGACGCCAAGACCGTTTTGGATAGAAATCTTGCAGCGCTTGGTATTTACCCTGCTGTCGATCCATTGGATTCGTCTTCAAATATTCTCGATCCTCTCGTAGTTGGGGAAAAACACTATAAAATTGCACGAGATGTTCAAAAAATTCTTCAAAGATATAAAGAATTGCAAGACATCATTGCTATTTTGGGCATGGATGAACTTGCAGAAGAAGATAAAGCAATCGTCAATAGAGCGAGAAGAATTAGAAACTTCTTGTCACAACCATTTTCTGTTGCTGAACAATTTAGCGGTACACCCGGTAAATATGTGAAAAAAGATGATACACTTCGCTCATTTGAAGCTATCCTATCAGGAAAGTACGATTCATATCCCGAAGCAGCTTTCATGTACTGTGGAACTATCGAGGACGTAGTCGCTAAAGCGGAGAAAATAAATAAAGATGCTTAAAAGATTTCAATTCGAAATTTTATCGCCAGATGGAAAACGTTTCGGAGATTATGCGGAGATTCTAAACGTTAGGCTTTCAGATGGACAAATTGGAATTATGGCGGGCCACGTACCTTTAATCGGCGTGATTGATACTTCGTGGTTGAATTATAAAAGAGATGGAAAATCTTTTGATTTTGCAATCTCCGATGGAATATTGAACGTGCAAAAAGATAAAGTGATAATACTTGCTTCTTCTTTTGAAAGTCGCGATGAAATCGATATTGCTCGCGCAAAGGAAGCTGAACAAAGAGCGAAAGGCTTAATAGAAAAAGCAAAGGAAAATCAGTCTGACGAGATAGATTTAAAGAGAGCACAAGTTGCCTTGAAGAAAGCTATTAATAGAATTTCATTAATTGAAAGGAAATAAAATGACAGACAGAATTATACTGATAGGCGGATCGAACATAGACTATATGGCGAAATCAACTAGAAAACTAATTGAGAAAGATTCGAATATTGGAAAATTGAGTGTTTCATTTGGCGGAGTTGGGCGGAATGTTGTCGAAAATCTCGCGAGAATAGGTAACAAAGTTACTTTTTTTACCGGAATAGGAGACGATGCTCTTGGTCGTAGTTTAAAAGAAGAACTAGAAAAATTAGGGGTTGTTGTCTACACCCCCGCGTTGCAGGATGTTTCGTCTTCATACCTATCTATTCATGATTTTGATGGAACGATGAAATATGCAATTTGCGATTCTAGAGCAAGTGATAACATTACAGTTGATTTTATAAATGAAAATAATTCGGATATAAGAAATACGGAGTATATATGTTTAGAAACAAATATTTCGCAGAATACTATAAGAGATTTATTTCGCTGCTATCCAGATAAAAAATGGTTGGTCGAGGCTGTATCAGCTAACAAAGTCGTTCGCGTAAGTGAATACTTGGACCGCATATATTTATTTAAGGGCAATAGATATGAAGCTAAAGCGGTTATTAATTCCAACACAATTAACATAAAAGAAAACATTGAAGAAATATTGAAGCGCGGTACACAAAACGTTATTATTTCAGCCGGCAGTAGTGCAATTTACTACGGAAACAAATCTGGAATTTTTAAAATCGCGATTGAACCTTTTAACGAGGTGGTTAACGATACAGGAGCTGGAGATGCGATGTTCGCAGGCATCATCGATCAAATCAATATCGGTAAAAGTCTAGAAGAGGCTATAAAATTTGGGAACAAGTTAGCCTTAGAGTCATTAAAGACCAATAAAGCGGTCTCTTTAGATGTGGAAAAATATAGATATAATCACGAATAATTCGATAGATAATGAAGCCCAAAATGTTTGAGAAAATGCGTTTTTTTGATATATAGTACAAAATACGTTCAATATCGTTCTATTTTCTTGTAAAAAATCAAAACCTATGTTAAATTACTCTTACGCAATCAATGCGTTTTATTTTGGTTGCGAATGCACACATCATGAATCTATTAGGCTAGTCCTTTTGTGTAAGGCGTAAAAAAATACGCTCCTAAAAAGATTATCTGCACAAACAGGGCCTAATTCTCGAAGTGATGGAGGTTCAACAAATGGAGGTTCACTTATGAGTGAAGAGAAAGAAATCAAGGCTGTAGAAGCCGTAGCTGAAGAAGCTAAAACCGAAGAAGTAGAGCAGACAGAAGAAGTATCCGCAATGGCAAGTGTCATTCACGATCCCAACGCACCTGTTGTCACAGTTAAACAACTTTTAGAAGTTGGTGCACATTTTGGACATCTTAAAAGAAGATGGGACGCTGCCTTCAAACCCTATATTTATGCCACAAGAACAGGCATTCATATTATCAATTTAGATAAGACCGCTGATATGATTTCAAAAGATTACGTACAATTAAGAGACATCGTCGCAAAAGGCGGTAAGGTTTTATTTGTCGGAACAAAGAGATCAGCGTCACAAGTTATTGCTGAAGAAGCAGTAAGATCTGGATCATTTTATGTAAATAACAGATGGTTAGGTGGTACATTAACCAACTTCAAAACCATTTCATTAAGACTCAAATTACTCAAATCACTTGAGCAATTAGAAATAGATGGTGTCTATGACACTATGCCTAAAAAGATTGCTATCGAAAAGAAAAAGGTTCAAGCCAAATTAGCATCTAATTTATCAGGTATCAAGGAAATGAGAAAGCTTCCCGATGCACTTGTTATCGTTGATCCTAATACTGAACACAACGCAGTTGCAGAAGCTAAAATTCTTAATATTCCTGTATTTGCTTTACTTGGTTCAAATTGCAATCCTACTTCAGTTACAAATCCTATTCCTTGTAACGATGATTCATACAGAGCAGTCAAACTCATTGTTGGACTCCTTGCTGATGCAATCGTTGAAGGTAAGGGCGGAGATGTCGCTTATGCATACATCAAGCAAGATGGCGAAGTTTTGAATTTTGACAAAGCGATTAAAACTGCTGATAGAAATGAAGAATACAAACTCATCAAAGTCAGAGTTAGAGAAGATCAATATGCTATCAGAGCTGCTAAAAAAGGTAAGAGAAAAGGCAAACCTGTCGTAAAGAAATTTGTTAAAAAATATAACAATAAGCCCGAATCAGACGAAAATGAGAGTTCTTCCGAAAATAAATTCGCGCCTAAAACCGAAGTTAATAAGGAAGTAAAAGAGGGAGAGTAAGAATGTCAGAAATTATAGAATTAATTAAAATATTACGCGAGAGAACTGGCGCCGGTCTCATGGACTGCAAGCACGCTTTAACCGAGTGTGACATGGACATTGAGAAATCGGTAGACTGGTTAAGAGAAAAAGGTATCGCCAAACAAGCAAAGAAATCAAACCGCATTGCTGCGGAAGGTCTTACAACCGTGAAATTCAATGGCAACGAAGCTGTTGTCTTGGAAATCAATTGCGAAACGGACTTTGTTGCTAAAGCAGATCCCTTTATCGAATTAGTAGATGATGTTGCAACAATTTGTTTAGAACAAAAACCCGCCGATATTGAAGCTTTAAAATTGCTTTCAACGACAGATGGGACAACTGTCAATGAATTGTTTGTTAATGCAGGACTTAAGTTGGGCGAAAAATTATCACTTCGTCGTTTCAAATTAATTGAAAAAGCTGATGGTGAAATTTTCGGCTCTTACGTTCATGGTGGTGGCACAATAACCTCATTGGTTAGAGTGAAATCCGGCGATGCTGACTTTGCCGAACAATTAGCAATGTCAATCGCAGCTAACGCTCCTATTTATCTTTCTTCAAAGGATATTCCTGCTGAAGAAATTGAAAAAGAGACAAAGCTTCAAGAAGAGACGGCAAAAGACGAAGATAACTTTGATAAAAAGCCTGCCGATATTCAAGAAAAGATTATCAGTGGCCGAGTCAAAAAACACTTTGTTGAATCGGTTCTTTTAGAACAAGAATTTGTTGTTAATCCCGATATCACTGTTGAAAAAGCATGTGAGCAAAACAAAGCTGAAATCGTTGAATTTGTACGCTACCAAGTTGGCGAAGGCATCGAAAAAAGAAAAGATGACTTTGCAACCGAAGTCGCAAAAGAAATGCAATAAACCTATAAGCCACCTTTTTATAGGTGGCTTATATTTTTTATGTTTAAAAAAAGATAAATCGAAATAAATAAATTTTAATAATTTGCAATAAATTGTATACTTATTATTAATAGGAGGCTAACTCATGGAATTCAAAAGAGTTTTAGTGAAATTATCTGGTGAAGCCCTTAAATCAAAAACAGAAAATCAAATATTAGACGCAGACTTACTTCGCGGCATAGCCAAATCAATCAAAGGTCTAAAAGATGAAGGCTTAGAAGTGTGCATCGTGGTAGGCGCCGGAAATATATGGCGTGGAAGAATGGCACAAAGCATGGGAATCGAATCAGCGACAGCTGATTACATGGGAATGCTTGGAACTATTATCAACGCAATGGCAATCGGTTCGACTTTGGAAAACGAAGGAATCGAATGTCGAGTTATGTCTTCAATCGAAATTCAACAACTCGCTGAACCTTACATTCAAAAAAGAGCGATAAGGCACCTTGAAAAAGGTCGAGTTGTGATATTTGCTGGCGGTACGGGCAATCCATACTTTACGACCGATACAACTGCTGCTCTAAGAGCAAAAGAAGTTAAATGCGATGCTATATTAATGGCTAAGAATGATGTCGAGGGTGTTTATACCTCAGATCCGCGAATTGATAAAAACGCTAAGTTCTTGCCAGAAATTTCTTACAAAGATGTCTTGCGAAAAGATTTGAAAGTTATGGATGCAACAGCAGTTTCGTTGCTGCAAGATTCAGATGTTGTGATTAAAGTGTTTAACATGGCAGATCCGAGCAATTTTATAAAAGCCGCCAAGAATGAAAAAATTGGCACGACTATTAGAAAGGAATAACAGAATATGGATGAAATAACACAAAAATGCAATGACCAAATGGAGAAGGTTATTGCGAACTTAAAGGATACTTTAAAGACTTTGCGCTCTGGTGTAGTTACACCTAACGCTTTAGATAAAGTATTTGTTGATTATTATGGAGAAAAGACTTCCGTCAAGTCATTAGCCTCTGTGACTGTTTCTACTCCAACGCAGTTGATTGTTCATCCTTTTGATCCCAATTCATTAAAAGGAATTGCTGGAGCAATCGGAGATTCTAATTTGGGAGTTAGCCCAGTTATTAATGGTGGAGATATTCGTGTTTCTTTTCCTCAATTAACAGGTGAAAGAAGACAAGAGTATGTTAAACAAGCGAAGTCTTATGCGGACCAAGCTAAGGTCAGCGTTAGAAGTGTTAGAAGTGACTTTGTTAACAAAGTAAAAAAAGATAAAGAATTATCAAAAGATATGGTCTTTAATTACACCAACGACATTCAAGACCTCACTAATAAATTCAACAAAGATATCGACGATGTTTTTGCTAAGAAGGAAAAAGAATTAACAACTCTTTAATATTTAGATGAAAAAGAGTGAACAATTTAAATTTACTCAGCCTTTAAATCACATAGCGTTTATCATGGACGGCAACGGGAGATGGGCTAAAAAAAGAATGCTTTCTCGTTCTATGGGACACCGAGCTGGAGTAAAAAACGTAAAGAAGATAATAGACTTGTGCTTTTACAAGTATGATATTTTCGCTTGTTCGCTGTTTACCTTTTCTACTGAAAATTGGAACCGACCTGAAAAAGAAAAGGCGTACTTATTTAAGTTGTTAAAAATTTTCTTCCAGGAGAATATCCAGGAATTTTTGGAAAAAGGCACACGCATAGTCATATCAGGAGATTTGGAAGATAAGCGAATACCAGAAGACGTCTTAGCAACTATGAACGATGCCATTTATAGAACTCAAGAATGTAAAAATCACGTTTTTAATGTACTCTTTAACTACGGAGGAAGAAGAGAGTTAGCGGAAATGACTAAGCGCATCTCCCAAGATGTTAAAGATGGGCGCCTTGATCAACGATACATATCGGAGGCCACCTTGAAACATTATTTATATCAACCCGATCTTCCTGAACTTGATCTACTTATTAGAACGTCGGGAGAACTCAGATTATCAAATTGTTTACTGTACGAAGTTTGCTATGCAGAATTAATATTTATCCCTGTATTTTGGCCGTCCTTTTCTGAAGATGATTTAGTTGATTGTTTTAAAGATTACGAAGGGCGAAATAGACGTTTCGGAGGAATTAAATAATGAGAGAACTATCATCAAATACAATTCATTCGATGAGACAAAGAATAATCACAGGCATTGTGATGTTTTTGATAGGTGTCCCATGTGTCCTTCTTGGTGGATGGTATTATTTTATCCTTGTAGCATTTCTTGCTGTTGTTGCAATTCACGAGTTTATCTCTACTCCAAACCGCGGAAGATTTAACATATTTGTATATATTATTGTGTATGTAGCTACTTTATCTTTTATATATTGGCACTTTGTTAAAGACCAAGTTGTTTTTAACTCTATCTTTGACGACAATCTATTTATTATTGAAGACTTGAGAATATCTACGACGGGAATTGCGTTATATTTTATTTTGCTTTTTAGCGTAACTCTCATATCCGAGAAATTCACAGTTGCTGATGCGACGTTCTTATTTACGATGGGAATATATATTGGTTTGGCTTTCTTGTGCTTTTACTACATAAGATACTTACCTAACTCATTTGGATTTTATCAAGAAGAAAGGATGTCTTCATCCCTCTTGATGTTTTATGTGGTGATTGGAACAACAGCAAACGACATTGGTGCTTATTTTGTTGGAGTATTATTTGGAAAACATAAAATGGCTCCGCGCATCTCTCCTAAAAAAACATGGGAAGGCGTAATTGGCGGGGTGGTATTCTCCGTAATACTTTCAATCTTATTTGCATATATCTGTGACTTAACTGGTCATCCACTATTACCTGGAACCTTGGATTTTGAAGGGTATAACTTTGTGTGGATTGCTGTCATCTCAGCTATTATTCCAGTGGCCGCTGACATGGGAGACTTGTTTTTTTCGGCGATCAAAAGATCTTTTGCTATAAAAGATTTTGGAACGATATTCCCAGGGCACGGCGGGGTTTTGGATAGGCTAGATTCAATGACATTCGTTTGTATTATCGTTGCGATTATCATCTTTTTTGTTACGCACAACTGGACATTCATATAAAATGAAAAGAATTTTATTGCTTGGATGCACAGGGTCGATAGGATTACAAACCATTGAACTTACAAAAGACTCTTTAATAGACTTTCACATTGTATATGTAAGTCTTTTTTCAAATACAAACATATTGGAAGAATCATTGAAAGACCTTCCCTACTTAGAGAAAGTAGCGATTCAAAATCCACAAAAAGCGCAGGAGTTTGCATTACGGCATCCGGAGTATCAAGTCATTTTATCAACGGAAGATGTCAACGTCATTTTGGCCGGGGAGAAGAATTATGACAAAGCGGTCAACGCGATTACTGGCGCCGCTGGATTTCAAGCGTCCATGAAAGTCTTGGAAATGGACAAAGATCTGTGCCTCGCTAATAAAGAATCCCTCGTTATAGGTGGAGAACTTATTAACGAACAACTTAAGAAAAGCGGGAGATTATTTCCAATAGATTCTGAGCACGTGGCTCTTTCTAAATTATTTCAACATTCCAATCGAGATGAAATAAAGAAAGTTATTATCACCGCCTCTGGAGGATCGCTGAGAGATGTTCCAGTTGAAAAATATCAAGACGTGACAATTGAAGAAGTCTTAAAGCATCCCACGTGGAAGATGGGAGTGAGGATAACCGTCGATTCTGCGACAATGGTAAACAAAGGCTTTGAATTTATTGAAGCTTGCTACTTATTCGATTGGCCAATAGAAAAAATTGAACCTTTGATAAATGATGAATCTCGAATTCATTCGGCTTTGGAATTTAACGATAACTCTTATTTATTTGAGGTTGGTCCTTCAGATATGAGAATACCAATTTCGTTTGCCTTAAACGAGAATAAAAGAGTTGAAGCCAATTTTAAAAGTGTTAACTTTGATTGTAAATGCTCATTAAATTTTAGAAAATTTAATCGAGAAAAATATCCTTTGTTCGACTTAGTGTTAGAGACATTTAAAAAAGGAGGAACCGCCATGGCTTTTTTAAATGCGGTGGACGAAGAAGCAATCATGCGCTTTGCTGCAAAAAAAATCTCTTTTAATCAAATGATTGAATATATTCAAACGACAGTGCGAAATGAAATGGTGACTTTCGACGTTGTTGATAAGCAAACTATTCAAATTACCGATCAAATGGCGAGAAAAATAGTTAAAAGTGAATTAGATTAGAAAAATCCTTCTAAATATAGTTGGTTTCTAATAAGATAGTAGATATTAGTTAAGGAGCATACAAATGAGCGATTTTTTAATGACTGTTCTTGATATAGTGATTTTTATCCTTTCCTTAGGATTTTTGATAATTATTCACGAGTTAGGACACTTAACAACTGCCAAAATTTTTAAAGTATATTGCTACGAATTTTCTATAGGAATGGGCAATTCGTTATATACCCATAAACCCAATCCTGACAAAGGACAAGAGACCGCTTTTTCCATTAGAGCTTTTCCCATCGGTGGATATGTATCGATGGCAGGAGAAGATTTAGAAGATGCGGAAGGTGTAGATAAAACAATAGTAGTTCCGCGCGAAAGAACGATTGAAGGTATCTCAAGATGGAAGCGAATAATTATTATGTTCGCTGGCGTTTTTATGAATTTCCTACTAGCTTATATTCTCTTTTTTATCAATTACGCAGCGGTTCCTCAAACTGTTGCATACTATTCTTCAAATGAAGTTTTTGTAGTAGAAGGGTCCAAAGCTAGTTTAGCTGGATTACAAGACTACGATGCAATTGAAAGCATTCAACTAGATTATTACTATCGCGATGCGGATGGTCTATATGAAACAACACCTGGCGATACAACAGGTGAGCAAGAAATTACCTGCTATGCATTTACATCTGATCCAGACAACTTATTAGATTACAATAAATCTATTAGTTCTGTTTTGTCAGGAAATGTATATTATACAAATACCGATGGAGAGATTGATGTAGTTACGTACGCCCCTAAAACCGAAGGGGATAAAAGAGTAATAACAATCAACTATGAAAGAGATGATGAAATCAATACAGCAACAATCGAAACTTTGGGCGAATTAAACGATGATGAATTGTCCTGGGGAACAGTGGGCATCGGAACGACTTATGACGTTGTAAATTACACGTTTGGTGAATCTTTTGGACTCGCTTGGAGTCAATGGCTCACGGGATGCTCTGCTATTTTTGTGGCACTTGCAAATATGTTCACCCCCAGCGGTTTTGCGCAGGTCGGTGGGATAGTAGCGTTTTTCTCAGTGTCCTCCTTGGCGGTGTCGATTGGATTAAATGCTGTGTTGTATTTGTGGGGAATGATTTCTGTTAACTTAGCTATATTCAATTTACTACCTTTCCCTGGATTGGATGGATGGCAAA
>Ga0265294_10010697_pt1 | contig 10400 bp, 12 predicted proteins | sample MunlanPumphouse3_FD_192504 | JGI IMG/M metagenome (GOLD analysis project Ga0265294, IMG submission 192504) | Groundwater microbial communities from a municipal landfill in Southern Ontario, Canada - Pumphouse #3 | ecosystem: Environmental > Aquatic > Deep subsurface > Groundwater | place...
GAGCTTTTTTGTTTACCGGATGCCAAACGACGCCCGTACCACCGCCGTTACCTTCTTCTCCAATGCGGACGTGTCGTACATGCCGTAGTCGGAAACCTCCACCGAATTGACGGCGGTTACCTGCAGCACGCCCATGCTGGCGGCGCGCAGGGAGCCCAGTTGGGAACCGGCTGCCTCTACCATCTTCCTCGCCCGTTCACGTGCATCAATGGTCGCCTGCGCGAGAATATCCTGCTTGATGGATTGCAAACCGCTGTAGAAGTACTCCAGTGACATGGTGGAAACCAACGCGCCTTTGTTCAGCAGGGAATTCACGTTCTCCGCCGCACTCTTGATTTTTTCGATGTCATTTCCTTCCACGACAACCGTTTGCATCAGCATGTATCCGCTGGGTGTGCCGCCCTTGTTGTAGTCGTAATTCGTGTTCATGGAGACGGGCTGTATGGTGATCCAGTCCGGTTCAATGCCTCTTTCCGAGAGGAATGCACGCAGTGTGCCAAGGTCTGCGCTGATGGCGGTATTCGCAGTTTCCAGGTTGTACAGGTCTGCGGACTGCGTGAGTTGCAGGGACCACTTGGCGACATCGGACATCACGGTCTGCTCCGCAGAACCGGTCACGGAAATTGTGTCGCTGAGTGAGCGCATCCGGAAGATGCCGATCACGCCGATCGATCCTGTAAGAATAATAGCCAGTGCCATGATGGCGGCTGCGGTGGTGATGGGGTTGCGTTGCATGGGCGAATTGTACTCCGGGGGAGGGGAGAGATGGCAAGGGGTGTTCGATGCCGTCGGAGGCTCCGAGTCGAGACGTTAGAACGTTTTACGAGGTCAGTGGGCAGCCTCACCGGACTCAACTGCACCTAGAAGTTTCTGTCCATGAGATGTATCCCTGCAATGGGAATTATGGTATAGTAATAATATGAGTGAAGAAGCCGAAATCTTCGATGACTTGCAATTGCTGAAAACGCAGTGTGGGATCAGCTACCGCCAAGTCAATGCCATGCCGGATGCCGTTCAGCGCAGAATCCTTGCGGCACTGGATACGTACAAATCAGCACTCGCAGCACCCGAGGGAGACTTGAGCAGTGCAAGGGAACGTCTGAGAGAAACGGTGGAAGCAGAGAAAGAAGCAATGGAAAGGGCAAGACGGGAGTAAAGGCACGCCTTCATCATGGCACTGCTGTGTCGTTGTACAATGGCTGTTCACTTCGTTGCGCGCGATTTTATATGGTGCCGATGGAGAGACTCGAACTCTCACAGGATTGCTCCTACACGCTCCTGAAGCGTGCGCGTCTACCAATTCCGCCACATCGGCAATGGTTTCAAAGGTCAACGGTCGCGTAATTTTAGCCATTCTTTCCCACACCCTGACTTGAAGTATTTTTCCTTATTCCTTGCCTCTTGTCGAGTAGTGCACGTTTCCGTATATAACAACTGGAATGATCTATATGGGCGCGTGCTTTGTATTCGTCCATTATTATGTTGGTTCAATCTCCTATCGAGATTATTCGTTAGGCCAACATACAAATAATTTTTCTTTGTGCTGGAAAGCACATAGACAGTAAACATGATAGCAAAAGAAGCGAGCACGCCTGCCTGCCGGCAGGCAGGCGTGCACGCAAGAAAACGCGCTCAGTTCTGCCGCGCGCGCAGCACGAGCATCGCCCTGCGCCCCTCGTGTATCGTCTCTTTGCTGCCCGTCCAGTCGTGGATGGCAAATATGATAGTTTCTTCATGGTACTGATACCCCTGCCCCCGGCGCGTGCCCGGGTCATTGGTAATGAATTGCGGTGCGCGCAGGAACCCGCCCGGCTCGTAACCGGTGATCACCAGCATGTGGTACGGGGGCCCCTCTCCGCTGAAGTACGGATTGCCCAGCATCTGCCCTGCGGCCGGTATGATCACGGGATACCCGGCGGCCAGCAGGCGGCGGATGCTGTCGGCGGTTACGTCTGCATCCATATAGATGGCTGCATCCCTCCCGAGGTACTCCTCGGCGACGCGCGCTGTTTGTTCCGCGGTGATATCCAGAACGTAGCTATGGGTATCCTGCCATTCTACCATGGCACGGATGCGGTCCGATGCTTCCTGTTTGCTGAGCGTCGCTTCTCCCCGTAGTGCGGCGTCTACCATCAGGAGCGATGCCTCTTCGCACGCCTCATCGAACGGCGGTTCCCAGTTGGCGTGGGGTGCTTGCGGCGTAAAGGGAACGGCAAGGCGTATTTGTTGTGGCAGTGCTGCGGCAGGAGGTGCTGCGTGCAGCGGGTCAAAATGTGTGGAGAGTTGAGCAGCTTCTGTCGCGGATGATGCTGATGATATTGATGCTCCTGCAGAGGAGGTCTGTGATGCAGGCGCCAATGCGCCTGTCTCTGTTTCTGGTTGCGCAGGCGGAGGCGGAGCGCTGTTGCATCCGGTGAGCAGGAGACAGGTAATGCCGACAGCAGAGATCATGCGGAACATTTGCAGACACTCTACATGCTGCATGCAGTGATGCGTCAGTATTTGTACGCAAATATTGCGTGCGTTCTACGATGCTGGAGCGTTCGCGCGCCTGTTCCAGGTGAGATTGCGTACGATACCGACGGGGATGGTGACGGGTGCCACGAGACCCCGCGCGAACGTGCCGAGGGTGCCGGGACGTTTGTGCCCGGGGTGTTCCCATAGTTTATTGTGCACGACGCCCGCGAGATACGTGGCACCTGCACCCCAAAAAGCTCCCGGAATAGCGGCGATGCCCACATTACCTGCAAGGGAGAGCGCAGTGCCGGCAGAAGCGCCGCTCATGGCAGCTGCGGCATAGTTGAGTCCTGCGATTGCTCCGCTGACCGCAGCACCACCTATAACCGCACTCTTCACGGTACCGGATGTGACGGCCTGTGCGGTTATCTCCGGCTGGCTCGCTGTTGCTGCAGGCAGCAGAGGGCGGGAAGCCCGATCGGGCGCTTCCAATTGTATGGGGGACTGCGCAACAGGCAGCGCCTTTGGTGGCACCGTGTCCGTTGGCAATGTTGGTGTAGTCTCGTGCGCGGGAGGCGGAATCTTCAGTGAGTCTATCTGTTGGCGCAGTGCTTCGCGCTCGAAATCCAGTGCAGATGGGCCTTCTGGCGCAATGTGGCTCTCTTGAGGATCGTGTTTTTCATTGAATGCATCAATTGGCGAATTTCTCATGTGTATTTTTGGAAATGTTATGTTTATTATACAATATATGGAAAGAAAGCACCAGTGCCACTTGTCATCTGCCGTTTTGGGCAGAAGTGTGTCACCATGGGCGACGATGGCAATGCGACTCTCACTCTTGCGTCTGGAACCCAGCCTCCGTATGCAGGAACGGATTGCACAGGCGGTTCTACTGGCATTTCTGGTGTTCAGTATCTTGTGGCGGGGCGGCAAATCCCTGGATGCCGTGTGGCTGCTTGCCGTAGTGGCGTGGCTCTGCATGTACCAGTTCTGGCGCGCGCACCCGCGCATGGAGCAGCGATTGCCGTGGTGGCTCTGGGGCGGTGCCATGCTCTATCTGCTGCTCACGATTGCCAGTTACTGCGTTTCCAGTACGGCGAACTACGGTTTGGATGAGGTCCTGCGCACAGGTGCATTCATTGCGCTCTTCCTGTGGACGGCGAGGGGAGTGGGGTTAGGATTGGGATTAGGATTAGGGGGGAAGGTGTTGCGTACCATCGCAATGTCGGCGCTTGCGGCGGCGGGCGTGGGATACGCCGTCTATGTCCTGCAACCGGTGAGCCGGTTCGTGGGCACCTTCTTCGACTGGCGGTTCCATACGGATTACTGGCCCAATGCCTGGGGGCAATTCGTATTGCTGGCGTGGCCGGCGGTCGTATGGTGGAGTGTAGAAAAGCTGAGGAAGCCGCGTGGCAACCGGTATGCGCCGTTGCTGCCCCTTGGCATGCTCCTCGGTGCGTTGCTCCTGAGCTACTCGCGCGGTTCCATGCTGGCGTTCAGTGCTCAGCTGGCGCTGTGGGCGGCGCTGCTCTGGCGCAGCGCGCTGCCGATGCACGCCTGGTTGTGTCTGCTGCGCCGTGCGGCAGCGGCGTGCCTTGTAGCGCTCGTGTGTTTCACACTTGCGAATACGCTGCGTTCCCGCATCTATACAGTGGAATCTGTAACGGAGAAAGCAACCTTTACCGCCGACGAAGGCACATCGTCAGTTTCTGAACGCAGGCAGTTTTGGGATGCGGCGGTCTCGCTAGCGCTGGAACGCCCGATCCTGGGTTGGGGACCGTACAGTTTCCGGTTCCTGCAACCCGGCACGCAGCAGCATATCTTGGCGACCTCAGACCATCCGCACAATGTGCTGCTCAAACTGGCAATGGAGAGGGGAATAGCAACCATGCTGCTCTTTATGGGGATTGCAGGCGCCGTACTGGCATGGCATATGCGGCATTTCCTGGTCCGCGCTCCGCAGCAGCAAATACCCATCCAGGAAGCACATGTGGCGTGCATCGCCATCATCGGCGTCCTCCTCCACAATATGATCGACTACAATCTGCAGTTTGTTGGCATAGGATTGCCGTTCTGGCTGCTGCTCGGCATGCTCGCCGCACCTATGGTGCGGCGGAGACCGGCGCCGCTGCCGTGGCTCCGGCGCGGCGTCGAGGGATTGCTCATGACCGCACTGCTCATCGTCGCCGTACTGGAAGGGCGGCATTTGTTGCTTTCATCGCTCGGGAGGCGCGCGGAGGCGGCTGGGGAGTATGCACGAGCGTTGTACTGGTATGAGCAATCGGCTGCGCAGCGCTTCAGTCGCGATTTGCACCTCAGCAGGGCACAGCTCTGGTTGCAGCAGGGTGACACAGAAGCAGCGCTGGCGGCGGCAAAAGTCTATAAGGAGCAGAACACGGAGGATGCGAGGGTATACAGAGTGCACGGGGACATCTGTACCGTACAACAACAGGACGGGGAATGTGCTCTGCAGCAGTACAGGGAAGCCTATCGGCGCAATCGTTACAACGATGCCGGTACCGTGTATGCCCTCATTGCCGCGTTGCAGCGCTATGGCATGCACGAGGAGCTGGAGGAACGGCGGGAGGAATTCAATGCGCTCTTGGACCAGTATGTGCAGGCGATTGATGAAAATGTTCATTTCATTGCACTGTCCCGTAATGCGGAAGATACGGTGGCACTCACGAATTTACTGCGGGATATCTATCCCGAAGACGAGCCGCGCTACGCCGTACTGGGTGCGGGAGTGGAGCGGCAGATGCAGCGTGAGCGGGAGAAGCTCTCTGCCCGGCCGCCGGGGTACTTGTGGTGAGGCAAGCCGTTGCCCTTTATCCGAATGTCGGATAGCGCATCATGACTAGCTGCAGAACGACGGCTGCTATGAGCGTCGCATGCAGCGCCAGAAGCGCTGCGGGAACCGGATGTGACGTGTGTTTCACGTCTTTCATCATAGGGCTGGAAGGAAGAACCGCGGCAGTGTACGGATGAAAAATTTATTGTCTAGATACATGTGAGTAGAATTTGTGTTCGGGGATGGTGGGGTCATATGGCACGGAAAATAGCTACATGAAGCGAAAAATCAACATTTTTGCCGCCGTAGAATGCGTGCACGGTATTGAACAAAAAATGTGTTCATAATAGTGGTGCATTCTACTGCCTTTATTGGCTTCACCTCAGTGATTTGTAGCGTGATCGGGCAGATGGGCGTCCAGGAGGATTTTATACTCGATCGCATCCAGAAGCGCATCCCATCCGGCTTTTGTGGAGTCTTCATTGGCGCCGGTTGTGCACCAGCGGTGTGTGCCATCGCCAAATCCCATGCGCACCTGGATGATGGCGGACATGGTGGGATCGATACCGGGAGGCACGTCGGAGCGGTACTCTTCCAACTGCATGCTTTCCACGTTCGGGAATGTGCGTACCAGAGCTTTCTTGAGGGCTTTTTCCAGCGCCCCAAGGGGGCCGCCGCCCTGTGCCACTTCCAGGTACGTATTCCCCGAACCGTTGATGCGCACATGCACGATGGCGCGGGTAATACCTCCGACATCATCGTCAATGTGTGGTGGTGTGACTTCCGCAATGGCTGGATGGAACAGATCCAGTGCTCGCAGTATTATAAGCTCCAGTGTCGCAGGGGCGTTATCCAGCGAATAACCGATAGATTCCAGGTGCTTAATTTTGCCCAGGATGCGCATTTGCAGGTTCTTGTCTGCCAAGACCTGCGTACGTGTTGCATCGTCCAGCAGGGCCGCCTGTTCCACAATGCTGCGCACGTTCGAAAGGCCGGACTGCTTGGAGCCGAGGATGCGGCGGCAGTTCCCGACGCGTTCCGGAGGCATGAATTCGTAGGCGGCGGCATTGCATGCGACGGCCGATGCGTGCATGCCGCCTTTATGCGCAAACGCGCGCTCCCCGACAAAGGGCTGTTCCGGACGGTGGCGCTGGCGAATGCGGCGATCCACTGCATGCGCGTGGGGTGTGATCTCGGGCAGGCGGTCCTCCATGCCTGTCCGGTATCCGTCGAGAACAAGGTTGGGTACCGCCTGTGAGAGATCCATGTTGCCCGCGCGTTCTCCAAAGCCGTTCCAGGTACCCTGCACGTGCCGCGCACCCGCCTGCACCGCGGCCCGCATATTGGCGACCGCGAGTCCCCGGTCGTTATGGGTATGGATGCCGATAACCGCATCCCGGAATGCGGCGCGTACATGTTCGACGGTGCGCCCGATGCTTTCCGGCACGTGCCCGCCGTTAGTGTCGCAGAGTACCAACCGGGACGCTCCGGCTTGCCAAGCGGCTTCGAGTGTCCGCAGTGCGTGTTCCGAATCTTCGCGCATGGCATCGAAGAAGTGTTCCGCATCGTAGAACACCTGTTTGTGTAGTGCGCGGAGGTGTTCTATGGATTCGCGTATCATCGCGCAGTTTTCCTCCACACTCGTTCCTAGAGCATGTGTGACATGGAACCGCGAGCTCTTGCCGACCAGAGTAATAATAGGTGTACCCGCCGCAGCCAGTGCTGCGATGCCTGCATCGTGTTCTACGCCGGTCCTCTTGCGGCGAGTCATGCCGAATGCTGCCAGTTGGGTCCGCGGAAGCGGTTCTTGTGCCAATGTGCTGAAAACGAGGGCATCTGTATCGTTGGATGCCGGAAATCCCCCTTCCACTGCATCGATGCCCAAACGGTCGTCTTCCCGGGCGAACCAGATCTTATCGTCGGTCGAGAGGTTTACGCCGCACGCCTGGTCGCCGTCGCGCGGGCTCACGTCATAGAGTTCCACGTAGTTTTCTGGGCGTTGTGCCATGGAGAGAGAAGGAAATATGTACCAAAAAAACCCGCTGCAGATGTGCTGGCGGGGAGAGAATGGATCAAGCAGTTGCTTATCTCCTCACGCCAGGCGCGGGATAATACTGCTGCTGATCATCGACACATAAACCATGAGTGAGTGCATAGTACGCAGGAAACGTGTTCTGTCAAATGCATTTTTACCTTCCAATATGAGTGTTCAGTGTATAGATGGCAACATTCGCATCGTTGTACTTCTTGTATCCGTGCCGTACGCGTACATGGACGTGCTCTGCCTCAGCCGCATAGGAATGGATGGTGTGTACAACCTCGAGGACGGCTGATTCACTGAAGTCATCAATCGTATCCATGAGACTCAGCAGCATATCCCGCTGCTTGTCATACCAATGGGAATTTTCGGGTTCATGATTGCAAATGTGTACGTTGGATGGCTGTGCATGACCTTCAAGCCTGTGCCGCAGGTGCCCAGCGGGATCACGGCGGAGGAGCGCTGCCTCTATGTGCCACCGTTCCGTTGGGTGGTTGCGCAGCAGTACGGCGTTGATGGATTCATTGTCATTCCAGTGCTGCAGGCGTTTTGCGTACTTTTCCGTTTCCAGTATGACAGTACGCATGGGACAGCGGGCAATATTGGGTATTGGCATCGTCTGCGTATCCGCCGCGTAACGCGTATCGTTCAATAGAGGGTGGCAGTACGCATCGGCATCGTGCTCGGGGTACGGCACGGAGGGCAGAACGCGCACTTTTTCGGGGAGTTCATGCAGCATAATAAGGTACCGCAGTACCCCCAGTGCATCCTGCGGGAACGCACACAGGTTGTCCTGGATCGCGAGGTGAATGTCTCGGAAAGACGTTCCCTGGTGCACAGCGGGGTGCAGGGTGATTGTCCGTGTCGGTAGCATAATCTGTGGACAAGCAGTGGCACAATCCGTTTTGCAGCGCACGGCACAGACAGGAAGAATATGTGCACGGGCAGCGTCCGTGATGCGATCGATGCGTAGCGTGCGCAGATCGATATTGCAGTCTTCGATGACGTCACCGCTTGGGTCATCCTGATTAGCGACTTGCTGCATGAGTGCGCGGCGCAGATACGCGCAGAGCTGCTGCGCATTTTGCTCCCGGAAGAGCTGCATACCTTCCTGTACAGAGAGCGCTTCCTCCGGTTCATATGCATGTTGATGAGAGTCTTCCGGGTGCATAAAAAGGCGGCAATTCTAGGGAACATGCGCATTGTGTCAAAGCGAAGCGCTATTTTTTGCTACACTGCTAAACATGCGCGCTTACCGTTATATCGATGCACTGACGGCCATGTTCGTCACGTCGCTCCTGCTCAGCAACATCGCTTCTTCCGCCAAAATCATCGATTGGGGCGTATCGGTATGGGGTCTGCGCCTGGCGTTTGACGCCGGAACGCTGCTCTTCCCCGTGAGCTACATCCTGGGCGATGTGCTCACGGAAGTGTACGGGTACGCGCGCGCCCGGCGGGTCATCTGGATCGGGTTTGGCTGCGCCGCGCTCATGGGGGCGCTCCTGTGGATCGTCGCCCGTCTGCCCGGCGAAGCACAGTGGCAGCAGTACGCAGGTGACGATGCGTACAACGCCATTCTGGGCAGTGTCGGCAACGGCGCGATCATTGTCGCGAGCCTGCTGGCGTACCTATTTGGAGCCTTCAGTAACAGCGTCATTCTCGCTAAAATGAAGGTATGGACGCGCGGGCGCAAGCTCTGGACGCGCACCATCGGTTCCACGCTCATAGGGCAGGCTCTGGATACGGGGCTCTTCGTCCTGATCGCTGCGGCGTTCGGCGTCTTCCCGTGGTCGCTGGTGCTCAGCTTGATCGTTGCGAATTACGTGTTCAAAGTGGGAATCGAAGCTGTCCTGACACCGGTGACGTACATAGTCGTGGGGATCCTCAAACGCGCGGAGCGGGAGGATTACTATGATAGAACAACGGATTTCACCCCGTTTTGTATATCGTAATGGAGAAAAGGCTGGTCGGGGTGGCGAGACTCGAACTCGCGACCTCGCGCACCCGAAGCGCGCACTCTAGCCAACTGAGCTACACCCCGTTACGACCATCATAAGCACGAATGGTGAAATGCGAAACAGGAAACACGGAAGTATCATGCATACTATGAATACCATGTTGGATGCCGCATTCTTCCGTCGCCCCGTTCTCGCAGTGGCAGAGGAGCTCATCGGCAAACACCTCGTTGTGCGCGGCGCATCGCACATGATCACGGAGGTAGAAGCCTACGACGGTCCGCAGGATCTCGCGTGCCATGCGAGCAGAGGGCGCACCAAACGGACGGAACCGATGTTCGGACCGTCCGGTCATTGGTACGTCTACCTCTGTTACGGCATGTACTGGATGCTCAATATCGTAACGGGGGAGGAGGGGTATCCTGCGGCAGTGCTCATTCGCGGCATCCGGGGGCACTGCGGCCCCGGTAAGCTCACGAGAGCGTTGGGCATCAATGGGCAATTCAATGCCTTGCCTGCGATCCGTAGCACAGGCCTCTGGGTAGAAGACCGTGGAGAACGCATCGATGTCGAACGGATCAGGCGCACGCCGCGCATTGGCGTTGCGTATGCAGGGGAATGGGCGGCAAAACCCTACAGGTTCGTTCTGGAATAGCGCTTTGCGGCGTATTACCGACGCATGTGTATCACATCCGAGGTGTTTCTGGTACACTCTGCGTATCATTTTCCCCCCTTTGCATGTCCAAATATCGTATTGTTCTGGTTTCCATCTTGGGAGTGGCCATACTGGCAGCGCTGTGGGCGTGGACGACGTATAACGGTCTTGTCCGTGCGAACGAGGGAGTGGTCGCCAGTTGGGCGCAGGTGGAGACGCAGTACCAGCGCCGTTTTGATCTCATCCCGAACCTGCAGGCAACAGTACAGGGTGCCGCAGATTTTGAGCAGGAGACGTTCACGGCGGTGACACAGGCGCGGACGCAGTGGCAGCAGGCCGCAACGCGCGGCGAGCAGATCGAGGCTGCCGGCGCGTTCGATTCGGCGCTTTCCCGCTTGCTCGTCACGGTGGAAAACTACCCGCAGCTGCAGGCCACACAGGCGTTCCGTGATTTCATGGTTCAGTTGGAAGGCACGGAGAATCGCATCGCTGTCGCGCGTCGCG
>Ga0265294_10010698_pt1 | contig 10400 bp, 9 predicted proteins | sample MunlanPumphouse3_FD_192504 | JGI IMG/M metagenome (GOLD analysis project Ga0265294, IMG submission 192504) | Groundwater microbial communities from a municipal landfill in Southern Ontario, Canada - Pumphouse #3 | ecosystem: Environmental > Aquatic > Deep subsurface > Groundwater | place...
TCTTTCATCATTTCCTGGTTGATCCACTCATTGTTGGCGACTGGGGAGATACCCAGGTTGGTCGGACAAGGTGAAAGCACTTCAACGAAAGTATAGCCCTTGCCATCGCGCTGAATTTCCATTGCCTTACGCACTGCTTTGCGGGCATTACGGACATTGGCCGGATCGGAAAGTGCGACCCGTTCGACGTAGACAGGCGCTTTCAGGCTGCTGATCAGTTCGCACATATGCAAGGGATAGCCCTGGGTCATCGGGTCGCGTCCGCCCAGGCAGGTAATCGTTTTTTCGCCGATCAGGGTGGTGGGAGCCATTTGTCCGCCGGTCATGCCGTAAACCGTATTGTTGACAAAGAAAACCGCGATTTTTTCGCCGCGGTTGGCGGCCTGCAGAGTTTCGTTGAGCCCGATCGAGGCCAGGTCGCCGTCTCCCTGGTAGGAGATGACGACCTGATCCGTGGCGCGGGAGACTCCCGTGGCGACGGCCGGCGCGCGCCCGTGGGCGACCTGGATATTTCCGCAATCGAAGTAGTAGTATGCGAAGACGGCGCAGCCGACTGGGCTGATCATGACGCAGCGATCCTGCAGATCAAAATCGGCGAGTGCTTCACCGATCAGCTTGTGCAGAATACCATGGCCGCAACCGGGGCAGTAGTGCGTGGCGGTCGGAGCGGCACCCCCTTTGCGGGAAAATTCTTTATAAAGACCTTTGGTGCAGGTTATTTTTTCTGACATCTTTCACCTCAATATTTGACAGGAACAGCAGGTTGCACAGGCGTTTTAATACGTCAGTGAAGCTGGGTAGCAGTGGTACTTTTTTAACCACGAAAAACACGAACCGACACGAAAAAAATTCATGGCGGTAGGGTTAACTTCTTGCATGTATCGTTTTTGCCATGAATTTTTTTCGTGTCATTTCGTGCCTTTCGTTGTTCAAAAAGAATTTCCCCGTTACCCAAGTTCACTGACGTATTACCAGACGTTTTTTATTTTCCCGCAACGGCCAGGATTTTTTCTTTGACCTGATCGAGCGTCAACAGATTGCCACCGAGGCGATTGACAAGTTCAACCGGACGCGAGCAATTGATCGCCAGTCGGATGTCATCGGCCAGCTGACCATTGCTCATCTCGACGCTGATAAAAGTGACTCCCGGGCGCTCTGCAAGAACCTGCAGCTGCTTCTTCGGGAAAGGAAACAAGGTCTTAGGACGGAACAGGCCCACTTTCAAGCCCTGCGCACGCGCCTTTTCCACGGCAGATTTGCAGATGCGCGAGGAAATCCCGTAGGCCACCAGGATAATCTCAGCATCGCTGGTCTGTTGCTCTTCAAAGAGGACTTCCTCCTCTTCAATGGCGGCATATTTTTTCTGCAGGCGGTTGTTGAAGGTTTCGAGCTGGTCGAAATCAAGAAAAATACTGGTCACCAGATTGTTGCGGGTTTCCGGGGTGGCTGCAACCGCCCAGCTGTTATCGGCGACCGGCTGAAACGCCTTTTCCGGGAAGCTTAGCGGTTCGATCATCTGTCCAAGGACGCCATCGGCTAGCACATAGACAGGGATGCGCCACTTGTCAGCCAGTTCAAAGGCTTTGATCGTCGCATCGCACATTTCCTGGACGCTGTTGGGAGCTAGAACGATGCAACGGTAATTGCCGTGACCACCGCCTTTGACGACCTGATTGTAGTCGGCCTGTTCGGGACCGATATTGCCTAAACCAGGCCCGGCGCGCATGATGTCAACGATGACCGTCGGCAGTTCCGCACCAGCCAGATAGGAAATGCCCTCCTGCATCAGGCTGATGCCCGGGCCGGAGGAGGCGGTAAAGACGCGGTGCCCGGCGGAGGCGGCACCATAGCACATATTGATCGAGGCCTCCTCCGATTCCGCCTGCACAAATTTTCGTCCAAGCATCGGATAGTATTTCGAGGCCTCATGCAGAACTTCACTGGCCGGAGTGATAGGATATCCGAAAAAACAGTCGGAACCTGCATAGAGGGCTCCGACAACCACGGCAGTATTGCCTTTAACAAGTTTGGTAGCCATAATCTTCCAGAATTTTTATCGGTTTGCTGAACAATAATAACGAGCGATCAGTCTTTGGCCGGAATATGCACTTCAATGGCATTGGGCTCCGGACAATTGTAAAAACAGTTGTTGCAGCCAATGCACCCGGTACCACTGTAGACTACATAATGGTAACCGCGATCATTCAATTCCTTGCCAATCTGCAACACTTTCTTCGGGCAAGATTCAACACAACGCCCGCAAGACTTGCATTCCACAGCGTTGATCAACGGATATGGCTTGCTGCGATCAATTTCCATAATACATAAACCCCTTCAATACAAAATTTTTAAAAGAAACTTTAATATAATGTTTTGCCCGGGATATTCAACTCGAAAAGGGTGCAGGGTGCAGGGTGCAGGGAAAAGGGGAAAGTCAAAACCGCTCCCATGCAATTTTTTCGGGTCGTTTCGTGCTTTTCGTTGTTCAAAAAGAATTCCTGACGCATGACCAAGTTATGTCCTATAGGCCGGTCACAATCATGCGGAAAATTAAGGAGTTAGAGACAGGGCACAAAACTTAATGATTTTTTATGCAAAAAAACCTCAAAAACGCTATCGGTTGGGTTTGCATTCAGTTTTGACAGCATATATAGTGTCAGGGTTGCCGAGAATTCTCTCCTGGCGATTGATTTCGTTCAGGGGGTGCAGTTCCCAAAAGTAGGTAGTCTCTGCCCCGGGCACCTGAGACTGTTCGGGCGTGGGAGTACTAACAGAAATCGCAACCGGGCCGGTTACGCCACATTATAAGCCTGACCCCTGAACCCTTTCTGGATAGCCTCTACCTACTTTTGGGAACTGCACCCTCGTTCAGGTGTATATATGGGTTTTCAGTTTATTTTTGGGAGTTGAAGAAAGGGAGTCTTGTGATGGAAAATGCAGTGAAACAGCCATTCAAATTTTTCAGGAAGCGGAATGGCACGGTGGTTCCGTTTGAGGAGGCGAAGATTGCGATTGCAGTGATGAAAGCCGGTCAGGCGGCATCCCGCACCGGGGGGCCGGTTTTTACCGAAGAGATGGCCGAACGTGTTGCGCGTGAAGTTGTTTTTCAGCTGGACAATCCGTTGTGCGAGTATTACATCCAGGCCAATGAGCATGGGGAGCGTATTCCTCAGATTGAAGATGTGCAGGATCTGGTGGAGATCGTTCTGGCGGAGAACAAGCTGGCGGACACAGTGGCGGTATACAAGCGCTACCGTAAGATTCGGGATCGTGCCCGTCAGGCGATTCAGGTTCGACATGCTGCTTCCGGTAATAGTAAGAAGGCCGATTTAACCGATCAATCGATGTTGCTGGTGCAGTCGGCCACCCAGGGCAATGTCGATCACTGGGATCGCGAACGCATTGTCATCAAATTAACTGAGAAGTTGCAAGTTCCTGAGGACATTGCTCTCGGTATTGCCAAGGAAGTCGAAAATCAGATTATTGCCAGCAACATGAAGACGGTGGGCACTCCGCTGTTGCGCGAGCTGGTGAACAATATTCTGGTGGAGCGTGGCTACAAGAATCAGCTCAAGGATCTGTCCTTGTACCATATTCCCAGGGAATTCATTGAGAATTTGATGTATGCCAAGCCGACCGAGAACAGCAACATCGTCAGCAACAATCCAGAAGCGGTGAATCTGAGCATTGCTGAGCTGGTGTTGAAACAATGGGGTCTCGAGGCGATTTTCACGCCAGAGGTAAAGTATGCCCACGATACCGGGGCAGTTCACCTGCACGACCTGGGTTATCCGCACCGGGTGTACTGTTCGTCGCACTCGATTGAGTACATCAAGAAATACGGTTTGCGCGGGTTGACCAACCTGAACACCGAATCGAATCCGGCGCGCAGCGCGTCGGTTTTGACCGGTCATCTGAACACTTTCCTGGCTTCGATGCAGGCAAATTATGCCGGGGCTCTCGGCATTGCCTACATCAACATTTTCTATGCGCCGTATCTGGTGGGCATGAGTGACCGTGAAATCAAGCAGGTCGCCCAGGAGCTGATCTTCAACGGCTCGCAGAATGCGTTTTCCCGTGGGGGACAGACTCTGTTTCTGGATTTCAACATCCATACGGGTGTTCCGAAATATCTGCAGTCGGTTCCGGTGATCGGTCCTGGCGGGCGTTATCTGCTGCGCGATGCGTCGGGCACGATGCATGCGTTGACTGAGATTCTCCGGGATGATACGGATCAGGCCGGCAACCGTCTGATGGATCTGTATCTGGAAGATGAAGCCAATGAGGCGCGACGGCTGGTACTGCGTGAGCTGTACGATGAAAAGAAGGGGTTGCATTATGATCAGGCGGTGGAAGAAGCCCGGGAAGCGCACGGCGACCACCTGATGGTCTACGGCGATTACCTGTCGGAAGCGCGCCGTTTCACTTCAGCTCTGCTGAAGGTCTGGGGCGACGGCGACCGCAACGGAATGATTTTTGAATTCCCGAAATGCGATTTCCATGTCAGCCGGGAAACTTTTGAAGATCCGGCACAGTACCGGATTTTCCAGGAGGCCTGTGAACTTTCCAGCAAAAATGGCTCGACCTACTTTATTTTTGACCGGGATGAGGTGACCCTGTCAGCTTGCTGTCGCTTGCGCACGACGATTGATGACAACCGGATGCTGCGTCATCCTGAATCGATGCGCTTCTGCGGTTTCCAGAATGTGACCATCAATATACCACAGGCGGCCTATCGCGCGGCACGTGCCGGCCAGAAATCGTTCGAGGGATTGTTCACTGAGATTGACAAGACGATGCAGCTGGCGGTCGATGCTCATCTGCAAAAGAAGGCGAAGATTGCCGAAATGATGTCTGGCCCTGGGCGGCCTCTCTGGCAGATTGGCAAGCTGGCCTGCGATGGGCGTCCCTATGTCGAACTGGACAAATGCACCTACATCATCGGCCTGATCGGGGTCAATGACGCAGTGAAATTCCTCGTAGGGCAGGAATTGCATGAGAGCGAGGAGGCCTTGCAGGCCGGCATCCGGATCACTGCACACATGTACCTGAAAGCCAAGGAATTTGCGCATAAGTACAATCTCAAGTTCACGCTCGAGGAATCGCCTGCGGAAAGTGCGGCTCGACGTCTGGCGTTGACGGATTTGATCTACTACCGTGACGAGGCACTGAACTGCTACAAAGGTGACAGCGAGGATGTGGCTTATTACAGCAATTCCATCCATCTGGCGGCGGAAGCTCCGGTCTGCCTGGTCGAGCGCATTGAAAAGCAGGCGATGTTCCACGGCATCATCGAATCCGGCGCCATCACCCATGCCTTTATTGGTGAGGAAAAACCCTCCGCTGCAGCGATTGCCACGCTGATGGAAAAAGTTTTCCGTCGCACGCAATCAGCCCAGGTAACGATTTCTCCGGAATTCACCTATTGCAGCAGTTGCGGTCATCAGGCGCGTGGTTTACAGGAAAAATGCCAGGAATGCGGTTCGACGGAAGTAGTCGGAGAGACTCGTGTTGTCGGGTATTTCAGCAAGATTCAGAACTGGAACACGTCGAAGCGTTATGGGGAGCTGATCAACCGTCAGCGTGGTCGTTATGCGGTTGAAACAGCGGAGGATCAGAATCAGATGGTAACGGCGGCGGGGGAGTAAAGCAATGTCAACGGCAAACGATAAACTGATTGTCAATGTCTTCGGCAAAGCCGGCTGCGCCAAATGCACGATGCTGAATCGCCGTCTGGATAAACTGCTTAGCGAAGAGCGCTATGCGGCTTTTCAGAAGAAATATCACGACGTGATGACGGAAGCGGGACTGGTTCCCTTCTGCCTGGCGCAATGCCTGAACCCCAGCCGCATCCCGGCGATGCTGATCTCCCGGATGCGGGAAGATGGCAGCGAGGAATACCTCGCCAATCCGGATGCGGATCGCAAGGATGAACTCTGCAAGGATTCCAAGCTCTATCAGTATTTGGGCTTGCAGACCGATTACAGCGAAGACGGCAAGGGAATCCTCACACCCGAAATGGTGGAAGCCATCCTCGACCGGGCTCTGACACTCTGATTTTTTTAACCACGAAAGGCACGAAAATAACACGAATTTTTCGTGTCATTTCGTGTTTTTTCGTTGTTATAAAAGTTTTAGGGACGGGATTTATATCATGTCTGAGGGAACCTGTTCAGCGCTCTATGCCCGGATGGTACAGCCGACCATGGTTGATTATCCGGGCAAAATGGCTGCTTTATTCTTCACACGGGGTTGCAATTTCCGCTGCGGATACTGCCACAATTCCAGACTGCTCACCGGCGGGGTAAAATCCTACACCTGGGAGGAGCTGGCAGGGTTCTGTGATGAATATCACCGGCAATGGGTGGATGCCTTCAGCATCTCCGGCGGCGAACCAACCCTGCAACCGCAGCTCAAAGCCACCCTCGAATTCCTGCGCAAGCGGGGATTTCTCCTGAAAGTCGACAGCAATGGCTCCCGCCCGGATGTGCTCTTCGATATCCTGCCCCTGGTGGATTTTCTGGCGATGGATATCAAATGCAGTCTCGAAAAGTATCCAGTACTGACCGGATGGCAGAATCCGGAGGCGATTGTTGCCTCGATTGAACGGATCAAAAGCGGAGCGCGTGATTATGAATTCCGCACGACGCTGATCGAGGGATTTCATGATGATGCGGAAATTCTTGCCTGCGCCAAAATGGTTCAGGGTGCGAAACGCCTGATATTCCAGCCGTTTCTGCCACGTCCGGATTTGCCGGATGAAAAATTGCGGGACATCCCCCGTACCCGCCTGAGTTTTTTGCGGCATGCCGTAGAACTTGCCGCACCCTGGGTGGAACATTGCGGCGTCCGCGGGGAAAACTAGTTTTTTAACCACATCCAGACCCTATGTTTTTCTGGGTTCAGGCGGGTTTATTTTTAGCGTATAAAGGACTATATTAGAGAAATTACCATTATTATTTCGGGAGTTTTTGTTTGATGTTCAATACCATTGATGAATTAAGCACCGCTCTTGCCGCTGGTGAAATGATCGTCCTTACCGATGATGAGGGGCGTGAAAATGAGGGCGACCTGATCATATCCGCCGAAAAGGTCACTCCGGAAGCGATCAATTTCATGGTCACCCACGGGCGCGGCTTGGTATGCACACCGATTACAGCGGAGCGCGCTCGCGAGCTCGGCCTGCATGAAATGACCCGCAACACCGATCCGCTGGGAACCTGTTTCACCGTCAGCGTCGATGCCAATCAGGGCACCACCACCGGAATTTCCGCTTTTGACCGGGCCACCACCATCTGCAAAATCGCCGATCCCAAATGCCTCGCCGGTGACTTTCACTCTCCCGGGCACGTCTTCCCGCTGATCGCCCGCAATGGCGGCGTCCTGGTGCGAGCCGGCCATACCGAAGCCACTCTCGATCTGTTGCGCCTGGCGGGACTGGCACCCTACGGAGTCATCTGTGAAATTCTCAATCCGGATGGCACGATGGCACGGGTACCACAGCTTCAGGAATTCGTCAAAAAATTCGATTTAAAATTTGGTTGCATAGCGGATTTGATTGAATTTCGCCGTCGCACGGAGAGTTTGGTCGAGCGTGTAGAGACGGTTCGTCTGCCGACGGATTTTGGTCAGTTTGACTTGCACTGTTATGTAGCCAAACATAATGGTTGCGAGCATCTTGCACTGGTTTACGGCAATGTTTCCGGCAAGGAGGATGTTCTTACCCGGGTTCACAGCGAATGCCTCACCGGAGATGTTTTCCATTCCCAGCGCTGTGATTGCGGATTGCAGCTGGCCGCCGCGATGGAGCGTGTCGTCGCCGAAGGAAGCGGGGTCATCGTTTATATGCGGCAGGAAGGTCGCGGCATCGGGCTGACCAATAAACTGCATGCTTACCATCTGCAGGAACGCGGCCTCGATACCGTCGATGCCAATATCCGGCTGGGCTTCCCCCCCGATCTGCGCGAATATGGAATTGGCGCGCAAATCCTCGCCAATCTCGGCATCCGCAGCATCCGGCTTTTGACCAACAATCCGAAAAAGCTGGTTGGCTTGGAAGGCTATGGCTTGCGTGTCACTGGTCGGGAACCCCTGGTTATCCCAGCCAATGAACACGATAAAAAATATCTGCAGACGAAGAAAGACCGTATGGAACACATGCTGTAATTCGGGTTCCTCTCACTACAACAGGAGAAAACAATGACAGGCAAATACAAGACTTACGAAGGGAAACTGAGTGCAACGGGATTGCGTTTCGGGATCGTCTGCGCCCGTTTCAATGATATTTTTGTTTCGCAGCTCAAGGACGGCGCGGTTGACTGCCTGCTGCGTCATGGTGCCCGCGATGCCGATATTTCGATTGCCTGGGTGCCGGGCTCGTTTGAGATTCCACTGGCGGCTCAGCGCATGGCTGACAGCGGACAGTTTGATGCCGTCATCTGCTTGGGCGTAGTGATCCAGGGTTCGACTGCCCATGCCGGCTACATCAATGCCGAAGTTTCCAAAGGCCTCGCACAGATTTCCCTCAGCCGGAAACTGCCGGTTATCTATGGTGTGGTAACCACTGAAAACATTGAACAGGCCATTGAGCGTTCCGGCAGCAAGGCCGGAAACCGCGGCTCCAGTGCCGCTGCTACCGCCATCGAAATGGTCAACCTGCTTAAACAACTTCCCTGAAAAGGCATTCCATGATCCCCGATACGGACGCTCCGGCACCGGAAACCCCCGAAGATGCCTTTCGCCTTCAGCGCTCTTGCGCGAGGGCCTTTGCTATTCAGTTCCTCTACCAGCTCGATTTCCAGAAATCCTGGGACTGCACACCCGAAGAATTGATCCTTTTCCGGGAAAATTTGGGTGGCCTTGACAAAGGCTTTCCGAAGCAGCATCATCGCAAGGCCTGGAGTACTGCCATCCGCATGATCGAAGGGGTCTGCGAGCATCGTGCAGAAATTGATCAGAAGCTCACTGAGGCTGCAGCAAACTGGGATCTTTTCCGCATGAGTGGTGTTGACCGCAGCATCCTGCGTCTAGGGGCTTATGAAATTGCCTTCAGTGGAAAAGTCACGCCGGCGACTGCTATCAATGAAGCGATTGAACTGGCCAAGAAGTTCGGACATTCGGATTCGCCGCGTTTTATCAATGGCGTACTCGATAAGGTCCGCCGAAATTGCATGGCCGGCGATATTTCCAATCAATAAGGGTACTACGTCAGTGAAACCGAGTAGCAGAGGATTTTTTTAACCACGAAAGGCACGAAATGACACGAAAAAAAATCATGGCAAGTACAACACAGGCAAGCAGTTAACGCAACTGCAATGATTTTTTTTCGTGTCCGTTCGTGTTTTTCGTGGTAAAAAAAATACCACTGCCACCCAGGTTCACTTGACGCATTACATAAGGAGTTCGGGAAACATTGTCTATTTTATCGATTTTTCAGCGTGGTTTGCAAAAAACCAAGACGGCTCTGGTACGCGGGATTCAAAGTCTTTTCAGCGATGTCAGCAAGTGGGATGAAAGCAGTTATGCGCGCCTCGAGGCGGCTCTGATTGCCACGGATCTGGGCGTTGCCATCAGCAGCCGCATCGTTGCGGACGTGCGCGACAAATATCAACGCGGCCTGATTGAAACAAGTGAAGATATTCTTGACGCAGCCCGCGCAAAAATTCTGCAGATTCTCAACAAGGATGGTCATCCTGAAATCCGGCGCAATCCTGACGGCCCGACAGTAATTCTGCTGGTTGGAGTCAACGGCAGCGGCAAAACCACCTCCGCCGCGAAACTGGCCTATTATTTCCTCAAACAGGATCAAACGGTTCTGCTGGGAGCTGGCGATACCTTCCGAGCCGCAGGAGTCACCCAGTTGCAACTCTGGGGGGAACGTTTGGACTGCCCGGTGGTAGGCGGCCAGAAGGGCAGTGACTCAGCCGCAGTCGCCTTTGACGCCATCAAATCCGGGATTCAGCGCAAGCTGGACTATGTGATCATTGATACAGCAGGACGGCAGCATACCCGCACGGATCTGATGGCGGAGCTGCAGAAGGTCAAGCGCATCTGTGAGAAAGCGATGCCGGGCTCTCCTCACGAAATCTGGCTGACGGTTGATGCATCGATCGGTACCAATGCTTTGGTGCAGGCTCGTGAATTCGGAAAAATCTTTCCGATCAGCGGTTTGATTCTAACCAAGCTGGATGGAACCGGCAAAGGCGGGGTGGTAGTGGCCATCAAGGAGGAACTGGGCTATCCGGTGCAGTTCGTCGGACTCGGTGAACAAATGGGAGACCTGCAAAATTTCGACCCGGACATGTTCGCCGGAGCTCTGTTTGAATAATTTTTTAACAACGAAAGACACTAACGACCCGAAAAAATTTCATGGGATGAACAACGTATTACTGCAATCAAAG
>Ga0265294_10010699_pt1 | contig 10397 bp, 9 predicted proteins | sample MunlanPumphouse3_FD_192504 | JGI IMG/M metagenome (GOLD analysis project Ga0265294, IMG submission 192504) | Groundwater microbial communities from a municipal landfill in Southern Ontario, Canada - Pumphouse #3 | ecosystem: Environmental > Aquatic > Deep subsurface > Groundwater | place...
CGATGCTGCCGGACATAGTTTTTACCCCGGCAAAAATTTAGGAGCTTTTGGTGATGCAGGCGCAGTAACTACTGATGATGATGAACTTGCTCGCATAATTAGAGTATTGGGCAATTATGGGTCATCAGTAAAATACCAATTTGATTATAAAGGATTAAATAGCAGATTAGACGAAATACAAGCTGCCATATTGGGTGTGAAACTTAAATACATTGATCACGACAATAGTCGCAGGAAAGAAGTTGCTCGTTATTATATTGAAAATATTAAGAATGATGAAATAACCCTACCTGTTGTGCAAGATTGGGATGCTCACGTGTTTCATCTATTCCCAATTTTATGTAAGCAGCGTGATGAACTTCAACAGCATTTAAAGAATAATGATGTTGAGACGTTGATTCATTATCCAATTCCTCCACACAAGCAAATTGCATATATTGAATGGAATAATATACTCTTACCTGTGACAGAAAAGATTCATGCTGAAGAATTAAGTCTACCCATAAGTCAAATTGTAACTGATGATGAAATAGAGATTGTAGTGAAGGCCGTTAACTCTTTTACAACCTTCATAACTTAATCTACTATGAGTGAGCAGCAAACATCATATCGACAAATCATGAAAGCTACTTCACTTTTTGGTGGAGTACAGGTGTTTCAAATAATTATCTCAATAATACGCTCAAAATTTGTGGCCGTGTTACTGGGACCTGCCGGTATGGGGGTTGTTGGGTTGCTTACTTCTACTACGGGTTTTATATCAGCGTTATCCAATTTTGGTTTGGGCACAAGTGCCGTAAAAAATATTTCAGAATCAAACGCAACACAAGATGAACATCGCATTGCAACTGTAATAGCTGTGATGCGCAAAATGGTGTGGATTACAGGATTGTTGGGTGCCGTTCTGACCTTAGCACTGTCTCCTTGGTTGAGTCAAATTACTTTTGGCAATAAAGATTACACCATAGCGTTTGTTTGGATTTCAATTACACTGCTTTTTAATCAGTTAAGTACAGGACAGATGGTGCTATTGCAAGGATTGCGGAAGTTGCAATCCCTTGCAAAAGCTAACTTGTTTGGGAGTATTGTTGGCTTGTTAATAACAGTTCCATTGTATTACAAATTTGGTGTAAAAGGAATTGTCCCTGTAATTATTCTAACATCTGTAACTACACTTTTCTTTTCCTGGTATTTTGCAAAGAAAGTGAAAGTGAAATCCGTTAAAGTAACAAAGGATATAACCATAAAAGAAGGAAAGGAGATGCTTGTTATGGGGTTTGCTATTAGTTTAAGTGGCTTAACCACAGTTGCATCTGCCTATTTGCTACGTATTTATATAAGCCGAACCGGTAATGTTGCAGATGTAGGATTATATACAGCCGGCTTCACTATTATTGGGACTTATGTTGGAATGATTTTTACAGCTATGGGAACAGATTACTATCCTAGGTTAGCAGCTGTAGCACATGACAATGAACTTAGCAAGCAGAGTATGAACCAACAAGCCGAAATAGCATTGCTTATTCTGGCTCCTATATTAATTGCTTTTCTGGTATTTATAAACTGGGCAGTTATATTGTTATATTCTACGCAGTTTGTAGCAGTTACAGGTATGGTTTATTGGGCAGCATTAGGTATGTTTTTTAAAGCAGGGAGTTGGGCAGTAGCATTTGTGTTTTTAGCAAAAGGTGCCAGTAGATTGTTTTTCTGGAACGAGTTTATAGGAAATGGCTATACGCTGTTATTTAATATTTTAGGCTATCATTTTTATGGATTGACAGGATTGGGATTCTCTTTTTTGATAACATACATTATTTACTTGATTCAGGTATACGTGATTGCTAAGATGAAATATGATTTCTCATTTGAAAAATCTTTTTTAGTATTGTTTTTCATTCAATTTGCATTAGCATTAATAAGCTTTATTGCCGTGAAGTTTTTAGATCAACCCTATCCCTATATAGTGGGTGTTATATTAATAATTATTTCAAGCTGGTACTCGCTGAATGAATTAGAGAAACGAATTGCAATGAAGCAAATAGTCAGAGATTTTTTGAGAAAAAAAGGAAAAAATTGCAGTAATTAAAATGGAAGAATCAAAAGAACCTTTGGTATCAATAATAGTTGTTACATACAACAGCTCGAAGTATGTTTTGGAAACACTGGAAAGTGTAAGAAAACAAACTTACCAGAATATTGAATTAATAATAACGGATGATTACTCATTAGATAATACAGTTGCAATCTGTAATGAATGGGTCAAAGAAAATAATAAGAGGTTTGTTAGAACAAAGATTATCACTACACAAAATAACACTGGAATCCCTTCTAACTGTAATAGAGGGGTAAAAAACTCGGCAGGTAAATGGATTAAATTAATTGCTGCTGATGACCATTTATTGGAAAAGTGTATTCAAGATAATCTATTATTTATAAAAGAAAACCCTCAAGCTAAGTTTGTCGTTTCAAATTTATTGGAAATGAATGATAAGGGTGTTTTAATTGAAAATGAGAGTCACGAAAATAGAGGTTTAAAATTTTACTTTTCAGCTAAAACTGCAACCAGTCAACTCAAGGCTTATACTCGTTGGCCAGTATTCTTAAACTCTCCAACTTTCTTTATTAATAAAGAACTGTTTGAAAGAATTGATTATTTTGATGAATGTTATAGGATTTATGACGATATGACCTTAATATATCGGGTTAATTCTAACAATTATAAGATTTATTATTTGAATAAGACAACTGTAGTATATAGAATTCATAAAAGCTCTATATCAAGGGATTCAAGAATAGATAATGATAGAGTAAAAGAGTCATTAGAAATATTTGAAAAATATAGAAGAAAAAACCTTACTAAGTTTAATCTTATTGATTTATCGATTTATTATGAACACTGGTTAAATAATAAATGGAAAGGTATTAAGGGTCATAAAGGACTTAGAATTCTAATTAAATTTAGTTTATTTCATTGGTATGCGAAATACTGTAATTTAAAATTCACAAAATGAAAACACAAAACACAAAAGTACGGGTACTATGGATAACACATGACGTGTTTGAACCTTTTTATTCTTTCGTGAAAGGAAAACCCACAAGAGGTGGTTCTTGGATAACTCCCCTTTTTTATGGCTTATATAAGGAAACTAACATGGAAATGGGTTCTATTGTTCCTATTTTAAAAGGAAATTATCAAAAAAAAATAATCAATAATATTCAATATTACTCTATTCCTATTGACTCGGGTGATAATACGAAACAATTTAATACAAAGCTAGTACAAAACTATCTACAAGCTATAGATGACTTTAAACCAGATATAATACATATACACGGTGTTGAGAAGAATTTTGGTTTATTGAGAAAACATATTGATGCAAACATACCTATTGTATGTTCAATACAGGGTTTAATAAATCCTTACTATCTTTTTTTAAAATACAGTGTAGCAACACTACATTTCAAAAAATATATGTCACTCAAGAACTGGTTAGGAGTTGGAGGGATAAAAGTGGTGTTGAAAAACTGGAAAAACTATTGCATTATTGAAAAAGAAATATTAGAGATTAATACATACTTTATTGGTCGAACATTGTGGGATAGATCTCAGTTAGCTGCTTTTAATTCATCAGCAATATACTTTCAAGGAGAAGAATTGTTGCGAGAACCATTTTACAATAAAAAATGGAGTATTAAGGATTGCACACGCTATCGGGTATTTATTTCATCTTCTGCTTATCCAATAAAGGGATTTCATGTTTTGTTGAAAGCTGCAGCAATACTTAAAGATAAATATCCAAACATTCAAATTGTCTCACCGCTTTCAGATTTAAATCTTAAATCGGTGAAATTTAAAGATTATCTAATAGCTGAAGATTATAGCAATTATTTGAAAAAGGAGATAAGAAGATTAAACTTAGAAGACAATCTGGTATTATTAAAACGACTTAATGATGAAGAAATGTCAAATGAGTTCACTAAAGCTCATTTGTTTGTTCTTTCTTCGTTTGTTGAAAATAGTCCAAATTCATTAGGTGAAGCTATGATGATAGGTACGCCATCCATTGTTACTCCTGTAGGAGGTGTTATGTCTATTGTAAAAGATGAAAAGAGCGCATTGTTTTTTCCATCGGGTGATTATTCAATGTTAGCTTATCAAATATCACGTGTTTTTGAAGATGATGCATTAGCAATTAATTTAAGTGAAAATGCGAAGTTAATTGCATCAATAAGGCATGATGTGAATAAAACAACCGAGCAATATAAACAGATATATAGCAACGTGATAAAACTACATAAAGATAAAAAAAATGACTGATTATTGTATATATGATTGAGTGATTTAGGGATTGTGGCGAAATAACTTGACGCTCTAAACTTGCTCTTTTGTCCTTTAACTTCCTTGAAAATTCATTAAATTGCCCGCTATTCGCAGAATTTCAAGTTGTTAACGAATAAAATAGCTTCGTTTCAAACAGTCAACTTATTTCATTACAAACCCTTAGTTAAATAGGAGATTCATGGAAAAGAGAATCATTAATTTGCAGATTTTGATTACAATGAGAGCTAAAACATGAAAATAGCACATATACTTTACGAACTAAAATTTTCAGGAGCAGAGATAATGTATGTTGATGCAGCACCTGTTTTTCAGAAGAAAGGGTGCGAACTTATGGTGGTAGCTGGTTCACCTCAATTAGGTGAATATGCTCCTTACTTTGAGCGTGCTGGGTACAAGGTTTTTCATAAGCCTTTTCCACGTTTAAAAAATTATGGAGGTCGCATAAAATATTATCGAAGGTTTATAAAGTTTATCAAGGAAGAGAAGATTGATGTTGTTCATATTCATTCGCATGATTCTATGTGGGGAATGTCTTTAAGTGCTTGGTTAGCGGGAGTAAAATCGGTTAAAACATTCCACGCTATTTTTCCTACTAGTTGGTATAGTTATTTTTATCATTGTTTATTACGATGGTCAGCAAAAGTAATATTTAAATGTAAGTTTCAATCTATAAGTGATTCCGTTTACAAACATGAATTGAAACTCTATGGCAATAAGACCATGAAATTAAACAATTGGTATGGAAGCAATCGCTTTTATCCTGCAATAGATAATGAAAAAAATGAAATAAGATATGAATTAAGTATCCCCTCTGATGCTATGGTATTAATAACTGTAGGTGGATGCAATGATAACAAAAGACATCACGATGTGATTAAAGCTATTCCACTAATTTTGGAAAAAATACCTAATTTAATTTATTTACATTTAGGGACTGGAGATACTGAAAACGAAGAGAAGAAATTAGCCCAGGATTTAGGAGTTTATCAATATATTAGATTTTATGGTAATCAGAAAGATGTGAGAAAATATTTAGTAGCTTCTGATATATATTTAATGATAAGTCGTTTTGAGGGAATTTCTATTACAACTATTGAAGCAATGGCTTGTAATATACCTACGATATTATATGACGTGCCGGGTTTAAGAGATTTCAATTTGAAAGGACAGAACAGCATACTAATACCTGAGAATTACGAGATATTAGTTGAAAAAGTAATAGATTTATACTTAAATCCTAGTATCGGAATAGAAATTGCAAAAAACGCCATGATTATGGTTAATGAAGAGTATGATTTGGAAAAGAACGCATCGAAAGTATATGAATTGTATTTATAATATTCAATTAATAAAAGAGAGATTTTGAAACCTACATTAAAGCATTTTGTTACAATCGCATTGCCAATTACCATTGTTTTAATTGGCATATATAGTGTGATAGCATTGTACACTCCAAATTTTCCTGTTTTAAAATATTTAGACAACACAGCTTTATGGTGGTTTATTTCTTTTGTTATTCTATTTCTTTTCTTTTTTTCAAAAAGATACTTCTTTGACAATGAAAACAAAAAGAATTTAATTGTCTTAAAAATTTATTTATTTTGGATGGTTATATGTATTATCCGAGGTATGCTTGTTGCTGAAAACTATTGGGATTGGAAGGGCTTAGTTAGTAATTCAATGGCTTTATTATTGCCTATTGTCGCTTATTCTGCTACTAATAAAGTTGTAGTACAGTCAGTTCTGGCTTTCTATATTAGATATGGGTTGCCCATTTTTCTGATTCTTATGATTCTCATCCGTACTGATTCTTATGGATTCTATCTAATGCCTGTAAGTTTTTTACTGTTATTCCTTCCGGCACTAAGTATAAGACATAGAGTCATCTTATTAGGTTTTACTGCTATTGTTTTTTTTGCAGATTTAGGGGCTCGCAGCAATATAATAAAATTCGGTATGCCTTTTCTTCTTTTAATAATCTATTATTTGAGAGATAAGTTATCTATTAAAACAATTGAATTTATTCGTTTGACAATGATAATAACTCCTTTTATTTTACTGACATTAGGTGCTGCAAATATTTTTAATGTCTTTGAAATAAGTGAATATATGGGGGAATTAAAAGGATCTGGTTTGGATGATGAAGGTAAACGTGGGACAATAGATGTTACAGCCGATACACGGACATTTATATATGAGGAGGTAATTCAATCAGCTATAAATAATGAGTATTGGATATTTGGTCGAACACCAGCAAGAGGGAACGACTCACCAACCTTTGGACCCTTTTTATATGAATTAACCGGAAGATACGAAAGATTGGGAAATGAAATAGGAGTAGCCAATGTATTTACTTGGACTGGTATTGTGGGCGTGATACTTTATTTGTTTGTCTTTTACAGAGCGAGTTATTTAGCTATCAATCGTTCTGAAAATATATATGCTAAAATATTGGGAGTTTATGTCTCATTCCGATGGCTTTATTCATGGATCGAAGATGTCAATAATTTCTCCATAAATTACTTTATGCTTTTTATTATGGTTGGATTATGCTTTTCTTATTCATTTAGATCTATGACAGATAATGAAGTTACTGTTTGGGTTAGAGGCATTTTTGATAATCGATACCTAAATTATGATAAGCATAGAAAAAGAGAACAGAATGAAAAATAAAAATATAGCGGTTTTACTTACTTGCTTTAATCGTAAAGAGAAGACTTTGTCCTGTTTGCATTCATTTTTTGAAGCAGATAAGCCAAAAGGATACATGTTCGATATTTATTTAGTGGATGATGGCTCAACTGATGGAACAAGCGAGGCAGTTAAAGTGAATTATCCAAATGTGAATGTGATTCATGGCACCGGAAATCTCTTTTGGGCAGGAGGAATGCGTTTGGCATGGAGATCGGCATTAGAAAGTAAAGAGTATGATGCTTTTCTTTTATTGAATGATGATGTGGTCTTATTTAATGACTTCCTCAATAATTTGATAGAGACAGACAAACATGCTCTAACAAAAGATAAGAAAACAGGAATATATTCAGGAGCAACGGTTGATGATACAACAAAAACAACAACCTATGGAGGTTATAAAATAAAAACAAATCATTTTGTTGTACGAAGTCAACTATTAACTCCGAAAGAAGTTCCTCAACAATGTGAATTGACAAATGCCAATATATTGTGGATAAGTAAAGAAACAGTAGATGCTATCGGTATATTTGACGAACATTATACACATGGAATTGCAGACTTTGACTATTCTTTGCGAGCTGTAAGAAAGGGAGTTCCTGTATATATAGCCCCTAACTTTGGAGGTGTTTGTTTACATGATCATGGAAAGCCCTGGAAGACAAGTGATGTGCCTTTGAAAAAACGTATAGCATATCTCAAAAGTCCTAAAGGCATAGCATATAAGGAATATCTTTTTTATATACGAAGACATTTTCCTCTTTTTCTACCTTATTCTTTTGTTATGCTTTGGTTAAAAACATTTTTCCCTTCTATATGGGAGAAATTCAAGCAATAAACTTTAGAGTTATGAAGAAAAACAATAATATACTTTTCTTGCTTCATCTACCACCTGCTGTACATGGTGTATCCATAGTAGGAGAGTTAATTAAGAACAGCAGAATAATTAATAGCTCTTTTGAAGCACGATACATCAATTTGCTTGTCTCACGCTCGATTGATGAAACAGGTAAAACAAAACTCTTAAAATTATGGCGTTTTTTTGTTTCTTGGTTTAAACTGCTTTTTGAACTGATAAAAGAGAAGCCAAATCTTTGTTATTTCGCATTATCAAATTCCGGTAGTGCATTTTATAAAGATGTGTCACTTGTTTTTTTGCTAAAACTGTTTAGAGTGAAGACTGTTTTTCATATTCATAGCAAAGGGATAAAAAAGAATGAAGTAAGTAAAATAAATTACTTGATGTATCAGTATGTCTTTAAAAAAAGTAGTGTGATACTTCTCTCTAAATATTTATATGATGATTTAAAAACATTTGTTTCAATGGAACAAGTATATATTTGTCCAAATGGAGTTGAAGACCTTTTGAGAACTAAAAGACCTAAACTGGAGAAAAGGTCTGAATCGATTAAAATTCTTTTTCTTTCTAATTTAATTAAATCAAAGGGTGTTTTTATATTGCTTGAAGCCTGTGAAATACTCCAAAGGAAAGGATATGTCTTCTCCTGTGATTTCGTTGGTGGAGAAGGGGATGTAAGTGCTCATCAATTTATATTAGAAGTAGAAAAAAGAGGTTTGACAGAAAATGTAAAGTATTTAGGAAAAAGATATGGAGAAGATAAAAACAAAGTTTATAAAAGTGCAGATGTTTTTGTATTACCAACCAGTAATGATTGTTTTCCTTTGGTTTTATTAGAAGCAATGCAATTTGGATTACCTGCTATTTCTACTATTGAGGGTGGGATACCTGATATAGTTGAAAATAATGTAACCGGATTTATGGTGGAGCAAAATAATCCAGTAGATTTGGCCGATAAATTAGAAATTTTAATAAATAACGATACCCTACGTTCACAAATGGGTGAAGCCGGCAGAGCAAAATATGAAAAGGAGTTCACATTGCAAGCCTTTGAATCTAAACTACAAGAAATATTAAAGCTAATATTGATAAAAAACATATAATATATACTTTAAACGGGTAATAATTTGATGTTTCTGAACGACTGAAGATTAGTTGTCAACAAGCTTCCCCTTTTTTTTCTTTATCTTTTATAAAAGCATTAGTTATGCTGCACTGATCAATACCTCGTTTAAATGCTATGTAATCTTCATAAAAGTGGAATATACTTATCAGCATACAAAATCTATAATTCATATTCTTTTGTACGATTTGTTAGTTTGTTTATACAATTTACAAGTGTTTTTATTCATGTTTTTCATCAAATTTGGAAAAAACTGATAAATTGTATTATGAATCTGAATCCAAAAAACAACCATCTTGTCAAATATAAAAGGAGATAGCAGAGTTATTATTATTTACGCAGTTTTCATATTGTTTTTAACTATGACTATCAATAGCTGTAGTAATCCAGAAGAGGAAGTTGAGATTACGGAAGAAAGTTTCAACAGATGTGTTTTTTGGGAAATAAAATAGAAGTTTTGTTCGAAAACAATCCTCTTCGTCTATAAATATGCCATAAAGGAGGGTCTAAAATGAAAATGAATTTAGATTACAAACATTTGAGACGTAATTACAAGAAATCCCGCAACATATTTTGTTAATTAGATTGAAGGACGGTAAAAATAAAATTTAATTTTATGCTAAGTGATATTATTCGATTTAAGGAAATTCATAATTACACTTCATCATTTTTACGCACGTTTTTATGGAAAAACGTTAAACATTAGTTTCATTTAAACATTGCAGAAATGTAATTGTTATTTAAACGCCTTTGGTATGACATGTGACTTCTTCCTTTTAAAATGTGACTTCTTCCTTTAAAATGAAAATCGGCTGATTTTGATGACAGCATAAGATTACAGGCATTTTATTATTTTAATATTTAACTTTTATGTTACACAAATATGACTTGTTCAATGGCTTATTAGGCGAAATAGCTTCGTTTAAAACACCCATCAATACTCTGAATACACATTTGTTTAATGCTGTTCGAAAGGATACTGACTTCCGCCGAACGACTCTTAATGGTAGTAATGTCTTATTACCTGGCGGCACTAACGTTGTATGGGCAACAAAAATGTTTGCAGGTCAGAAAATGAAAATTGTCGGAGATGGTCTGTTTTCAAAGTATATTTCTCCAAAATATCTTGAGAACTAAATTTACATCATATTTGATTGTAAGAGTTTGTTATTTTTATATAGATAAAAACATACATTTATGGAACCAGAAAATAAAGGATTGAGGTTTTTATTCCTTGTTTTAGATTTATCGTTGCTTTTTATAGCTATTTTCATTATAAATACTATAAATACAACAGTAAAGTTCAATCAAAATATATACATATTGCACGCTGTTGTCGCGGAGATAATAGCTTATACATTGTATTCAAAAAGAAATTATTA
>Ga0265294_10010703_pt1 | contig 10395 bp, 6 predicted proteins | sample MunlanPumphouse3_FD_192504 | JGI IMG/M metagenome (GOLD analysis project Ga0265294, IMG submission 192504) | Groundwater microbial communities from a municipal landfill in Southern Ontario, Canada - Pumphouse #3 | ecosystem: Environmental > Aquatic > Deep subsurface > Groundwater | place...
CATCGGATACGGTGATTGGTGAAGGCATACATATTGATAGTGGTGATATTGTTGAAAAGGATCGGAGGTAAGTATGGGCACTTTAGGATTAATATTTTCTAATATTCATAATCAAGAAAACTTTGATGTTACCAAAGAGCGGACTATTGCTTCAACTCCGATTGGGGGACGGTATCGATTAATTGATTTTGCCCTTTCTAGTATGGTAAATAATAACATTTCTCACATTGGAGTGGTGACTAAGAATAATTATCAATCGCTTATGGATCATGTTGGTTCTGGAAAAGATTGGGATTTGGCTAGGAAAAGAGGAGGATTAACCATTCTTCCTCCCTATGGAACCACATGTGATTTTTATAACACTCGTCTAGAAGCACTTAAAACTATTATTCGCTTTATTGATGTTTCTCCTGAAGAGTTTGTTGTATTGACGGATTGTTATCATGTGTGTAACATTGATTATCGACCAGTCTTTCAAAAACATTTTGATTCAGGGGCTGATATCACGTGTATGTATCATAATCACGTCATCAGGGATGATGATTATAAACCGATTAATGTCTTTACTATTAATGAAGACGATCGCATTATTGATATGAACTCCTATCAAACCTATCAAGGCATGGCCTCTCGATCCATTGATACGTGGATTATGAAAAAAGAATTGTTATCAAAATTGGTTCATGATGCCATTGATCGAGGCTTAAAGAGTTTTAATCACGATATTATTAAACAAAATCTTCAAAAATTGGTGATTGTTGGATATGCTTTTACGGGATATTTTGGATCCCTCAGTTCGATGAAATCATATTATGAACTCAATATGGAATTATTAAATCAAGATATACGAGATGAATTATTTAATCAACAAGGATATAGTATATATACTAAGGTCCGTGATTCTGCTCCGACTAAATACGGAATGAATGCGAGCATTAAAAATTCGCTTATTGCTGATGGATGTTTGATTGATGGAAACATTATGAATAGTGTTTTATTTCGGGGAACGATTGTAGAAGAAGGGGTCAGTGCTCAAAATACGATTTTGATGCAAAGTACGATGATTGAAGCAGGGTCGCAATTATCCTATGTCATTACTGATAAAAACGTTAGGATTCGTCGAGGAACCATTCTTCATGGAACAGCTGATCATCCAATCTATATTGAAAAAGGAGAAATAATATGAAACAAATTTTATTTGTCGCTTCAGAAGTCCATCCGTTTGCTCAAACAGGAGGGCTGGCAGAGGTTATTGGCTCTCTTCCTCAAGCCATTCAAGCGATGTCTTCGGATTATCATGTAGCCGTGGTCATGCCATTGTATCGATTGGTCCAAAAACAATATCACGATCGTTTAAAATTAATTGCTTCTACGGATGTTGCATTGGGTTGGCGAAATTTATATTGTGGATTTTTTAAAATTGAAGATGCTGGAGTGGATTATTACTTTATTGATAATCAATATTATTTTGATCGGGATGAATTATATGGTCATTATGATGATGGGGAACGGTTTGCTTTCTTTTCTAAAGCCGTCTTTAGTTTAATAGAGACGCTTCATATTGTTCCAGATATTATTCATTGTCACGACTGGCATAGTGCGATGGTAAGTGTATATTTAGATATTTTATATAAAAAAAATGGAAAACTACTCGATACTAAATCCGTGTTTACTATTCATAACATTCAATATCAAGGAATATTCTCTTGTGATATATTAGAAGATGTTTTAGGAATTCCTTCTCAATATCTTCCTATTATGGAGTATAATGGATTAGTTAACTATATGAAGGGTGCCATTGTTACTAGTGATTTGGTAACAACGGTGTCACCACGGTATGCAAAAGAAATTAAAACTTCCCAATATGCTTGTGGATTGGAATACATTACTCGCTTGCATCCTGAAAAATTGGAAGGAATCTTAAATGGGATTAATACTCGTTTTTATAATCCCGAAGAAGATTTGAGTCTTCCGTTTACGTATTCATCAATCGATTTTACTGGAAAAGCAAAAAACAAACAAGATTTACAAACAACCTTGGGATTAACGGTTGATCCATCTGTTCCCGTTCTTGCTATTATTTCGCGATTGGTGACACAAAAGGGATTAAATTTAGTCGTAGATGTTTTTCATGAAATAATGAAACTTCCCATACAAATTGTCCTATTAGGGAAGGGTGATGATTATTATCAAGAAAAATTTGTAGAGTTAGCCAAAGCCTATCCAGGGCGGGTTGCGACGATTATTGCATTTGATATTAATTTGTCTAAACGAATTTATGCTGGAAGTGATTTATTCCTTATGCCATCAAAAATGGAGCCATGTGGGTTAAGTCAAATGATTGCTTGTCGTTATGGAACGATTCCGATTGTTCGCGCTACGGGAGGACTTTTTGATTCTATCAAAGATTATCATGAAAAAAATGGAAATGGATTTGTTTTTAAAGATTTTGAGGCTAATCAAATGTTTGACAAAATTAAAGAAGCAGTCACACTGTATTCAAACTATCCTGCTTTTCAAAAACTTGCAAAACGGATCATGACAATTGATTTTTCATGGAATGCGTCTGCAACTCTCTATATAGAAAAATATAATCGATTACTTAAATAATAAAGGAGACTAACTATGAATGATTACATCAGGGAACTCGTCGAAGAAAATCTAACAAAAAGCTTCGGCGTTCAATTATCAGAAGCCAATTTAGAGCAAATTTATAAATCATGTGCGACCGCTGTCAATGATATTTTACGTCAAAAACGTAAAAATTTTAATGGACAAGTCAAACAATTCAAAGGACGACGTATCTATTATTTATCAATAGAATTTTTAATGGGGAGATCTTTTAAAAATAATATTTATAATTTAAACCTTGTCAAAGAATTTTCAACTGTTGTGGAATCAATGGGTTATTCTTTGGAAGATTTATATGAATATGAACCCGATGCCGGACTTGGAAATGGAGGGCTTGGACGATTAGGCGCATGTTATATGGATGCCCTCGCCTCAGGTGACTATCCAGCCATGGGCTATTCTTTGCGATATGAATATGGTCTTTTCAAGCAAAAGATTATCAATAATTGGCAAACTGAACTTCCTGATGTTTGGTTACCAGGTGGAGAAGTTTGGTTAACGGTTCGGTCCGATAAAAATTATATTGTTTCGTTTGGAGGTCATATTGAAACCCAAAAAGTGGGTGAAAAGACCGTCTATCTTTATCGAGATGCTCAAACCATTGAAGCGGTTCCTTATGATATGATGGTCTCAGGAGCAGATAGCGAGGCTATTTCTGTTTTGAGATTATGGAGAAGTAAAAATATTCATCGATTTGATTTAAATTCTTTCTCACAAGGAGATTATTTAAAAGCGATGCATGACTCGAATGAAGCGGAACTGATTACTAAAGTTTTATATCCATCTGACGACCATCCGGGAGGAAAAGAACTTCGCCTCAAACAACAATATTTTTTAGTGAGTGCATCAGTTCAAAATATCATTGCCGATCATATTCGCTATTATGGAGATATTCATTTGTTTCCAAAATATGTTGCGATTCATATTAATGATACGCATCCTGCCCTTTGTATTCCGGAATTAATGCGAATCTTTATGGATGAATACCAAATTCCATTTGAAAAAGCCTGGGAATATGTCTTGAAAAGTGTATCATATACTAATCACACGGTTATGGCCGAAGCCCTTGAACAATGGAATGAAGGACTTGTGAAACAATTGCTTCCACGAATTTATATGATTTTACAACAAATCAATGATCATTTTCTATCAGAAGCCAAGTGTCTTGGTGGAACGAACGAATCATGTGAGCAATTATCCATCTTTTCATCTGGGCAAATCCGTATGGCTAATTTATGTGTCATTGGGTCACACATGGTTAATGGAGTGTCAAAACTTCATAGCGATATTATTAAAAAAAGTATCTTCAAAGGATTTTATCAATTAACTCCCCAGAAATTTACAAACGTAACCAATGGGATTGCATATCGTCGTTGGCTTTATCAATCAAATCCATTACTATCTCAATTCATTGAAGAAAAAATCGGACATGGTGCTTATAAAGATGCATCTCATTTAAAAGAGTTGTTAGCGTTTGTTGATGATGAAGATAGTCTTAAGAAGATTGAAGAAATTAAATTTAGAAACAAAGTTCAATTTTCTAAATATTACTATGCAAAAACAGGAATCGTTATTAATCCTAAAACTCGATTTGATGTTCAAATCAAGCGAGTTCATGAATATAAACGGCAATTACTCAATGCGTTACGAATTGTGGCGTTGTATCTTCAACTTGAAGAAAATCCACAACTATCGGTGACTCCACAAACGTTTATTTTTGGAGGAAAAGCAGCTTCAGGATATTATCAAGCCAAAGAAGTGATTGAACTTCTCAATGCGATATCTTATGATATTTCGAAGCGCCTTGATATTAAAGAAAAGCTGAATGTTGTGTTTGTTGAAGACTACAATGTGTCAATTGCTGAACGGCTGATTCCTGCTTCCGAAGTCAGTGAACAAATTTCCTTGGCTGGTAAAGAAGCTAGTGGAACGTCAAATATGAAATTCATGATGAATGGGGCATTAACATTTGGAACCTTAGATGGTGCAAATGTGGAGATTAGTGAACTGGTGGGTGAAGACAATATCTTCTTACTGGGAATGAAGGCGGATGAAGTCGAGACTTTATGGACAAAAGGGTATCGCTCTATGGATTATTACGAGCAAAATCCCTTATTACAAAAAGTTATTGATCGGTTGAATCGTGGATTTTCAGGTAAAACATTTTCTAATATATCAAATTACCTATTAAATAAATATCCTGTTGCTGATCCGTTTATGTGTATTGCTGATTTTGCTTCCTTTATGAAAGCATATGAGGCGATGGATAAAGCGTATCAAAACAAACTCAATTGGAACAAAATGGCTCTCGTAAACATTGCATCTTCTGGAAATTTCTCTGCTGATCGTAGTATTAAAGAATATGCGAAAAAGATATGGCACTTAAAAGCCATTAAATGCAATGAAACCCATTCAGTTTAATCCTTCGTTTTCATTTCATAAGAGCCCTTTAGGGGCTCTTAATATGAAGGAGGAAGCGACTCTTAGACTCATTATTTCTAAAGAATATCACTTTGATTGGATGAATCTTTTAGTTACAAATGATCAACGCGATATTCTTTATCGACTTCCCATGGAGCCATGTGAAGAACAAGTGAATCAACTGATTTATGTAGGACGGCTATCTCTTTCTCAGGAGGGCCATTATTGGTATTATTATGAAGTCCATGATGTTTATGGAACCCATTATTTAATACCAGACGGCGGATTTGATGCCATTCTTTCTGATGCTCTATCTAGTTACTGGTTTTTAGGGGTTTATGATGGAGCGTCTATACCTCCAAAGTGGCCTCTTGGAAAAATAATGTATCAAATTATGGTGGATCGTTTTCATAAAGGCCGGGATATTCCTTGTAAGGTAGGCTCAATCGTGCATGATGATTGGAATGGGACTCCTTTAGCAGATATAAACATTGGTCGTGATTTTTTTGGAGGAAATTTGGATGGAATTATTAAAAAGCTGGATTATTTACAATCATTGTCGGTTGGAATCCTTTATTTAAATCCAATTTTTGAAGCGGCAAGTAATCACAAATATGATACAGGAGATTTTTTAAAAATTGATTCGATGTTTGGGACGGAAAATGATGTTCATCGGTTAATAGAAGAAGCCAGTGTACGGGGAATTTCCATTATTTGGGATGGTGTCTTTAATCATACAGGTGATGATTCTCTCTATTTTAATCGCTATCATCATTATCCAACTATAGGTGCTTATGAATCGGTAGATTCTTTGTATTACTCATGGTATTATTTTAGTGATTATCCAACGGTGTATGAATCGTGGTGGGGATTTCAAAATCTGCCTCGAGTTCGCCAAGATCATCCATCTTATTTAAAATTCATTACAGGGCCTAAAGGGGTTTTATCCCAATGGACTACCTTTGGTTTTCGTGGAATTCGTCTAGATGTGGTTGATGAATTGCAAACACCTTTCGTTGAGCACATTCAAAATACGTTAAAATCCATAGATTCTGAACAATTTATTATTGGTGAAGTGTGGGAAGAAGCCTCTACTAAATGTGCTTATGGTGCAAGGCGGTCTTATTTTAATGGACATGAACTAGATTCTGTTATGAATTATCCTTTAAGGGATGCTATTTTAAACTTATTAGAAACCAGTGATGGAACGCAGCTAAGAAATACCATGCGATTACTTATTAGTCAATATCCCAAACGGGTTCTTGATCGCTTGATGAATATTCTTGGAACCCACGATACAGAAAGACTCTATACGATGGTATCCTTGATGAATAAAGACGAGGCGTTACCCCTTTTAAAAATTGCTACGTTATTACAATACACTCTTCCAGGAATTCCTTGTATGTACTATGGAGATGAAATTGGTCTTGAAGGGATGAAGGATCCTTTTTGTAGAGGAACTTTTAGGTGGGAGCGAGTGGGTAACCAAATTAATCAGTGGTATAAAGATTTGGGAAAATTGCGAAATAATCCTATATTTCAAGAAGGCATTTATCGAGAAAAATTCTTTTATAATGGAAAAATTGGTTTTTCGAGGACTTGGATGAACGAAACCATTCTCGTTCTTATTAATATGAGTGAGGATGCATTAGCTTATTCGATGCCTAGAGATCGAGGAACTCTGATAGAATGGTTTACAAAAGAAAAGATCGGTGAGGAATTGGTTTTAGGACAGTATGAATTTGCTGTGATAAAATATAATAATCAATAACCTTATAAAAAGTTTATGCTTATCAAAAATAAAGCACATAGTTTTATGGTTTATCACATCAGTGGATGTGATGTATCATAAAATTTTTGCTTTTAAAGCCATAGCCATGAAAAGAGACGGATGATTATTATCTATTGAGGATTCATTGACATCAAACAACATCTACATGGGTTCACAATTGTTAGAAATAAGTATTAACTCTTTTCTTTTCATCATTTTTTCAGTATAATGTATTATGAGGAATGAATATGGAAGAGACCAATGCCCCTATCTTAAATAAGCATCAAGAGATTATCCTCGCTGCGAATGAGTTTTCATTTCAAGATTATTTACTAAATTTTGAAATTGGACGTTATTCAAAAGTGGGTATTTTTGCACGCCAAGATACCACCATCCACGAGTTTTTATTAACTCTGAGTGGGATTATTCGCTCCAAGGGCTTGTTTTATCAAGGAGTCAGTTGTTATGATGCCCCGAAGTATTTTGCAAATCGAATTTATGCTGATACTTCTCTTTCCTATTTTTCTACTTTATCTACTAAAACCATTGCTCTAAAAATTTATCAAGAATTTCATAAGGAAGTTGATGAAGAGCGATTGAATCGTCTCGTTCGTTCCTTATATTTACGTAGAGAATGTGTCGTACGCGATGAGGTGGAATTTACCCCAATGGGGAAAACCATGATGTTATTAGCGACTTTATTGTGTATTCAAAATAGTTTGATTATTCGTAATCCGTTACAAGATTTGAATCAAGAAATGAGTAATTATTTTGTTTCCGAATTGGTAAAAAAGGAAGAAGCCCTTTTTATTGGGGGTGGATCTTTAAAGCCATGGCAAGGACGACTTGATGCTCTGCTTATTTTAGGTGATAATGGGATGGCAACCTTAATGGATCCCACTATTCAAGCCTTATACTTAGCAACGGGTCCTGTTATTTTTTCAGATAAGACATACTTCATTTGTGAACAGCACAACAAACATATTATTCTTGATATAAATAAAGGCAGTAAGGTTGTTTTTGACCGCAAGCACCCCAAAGCCATTCAGATTAATCCCTATGAACTTGAAAAATATCTCATATAAACAATCGCATCAAGAAACCCTTGTTGTGATAGGGTTGTTGCTGGTTTCCTTATTTCTTGTGGTCGTATTAGGAAATAAAGAACAAGTGATTATGTGTATGATGCAAATTCAATGGGCCTTGGCAACAGGAATATATTTATTTGCTCTGCGTGAAATGACCAATGTTATGCGACTTGGATGGGGAGTTCCTCGATCGAAGATCCATGCCAAGTTTTTAAGAGGATTTGTATGGATGATTTTTATCATGTTGAGTGTATGGGGCATAATTCTTGGCTTATTTGCTTTGCGAGATGAAGACTTTAGTATTCATTTATTGATTTGGAAACAAATTGTATGGGCTCTTGCATCGCTTTTTTTCCTTTCAGAAATGGGACTACTTTTTGGAAATTGTCGACTTCCAGAAGGAATTCCTTTTGTTATGCTCGTTCTCTTATTGGTCGGACTTGTTTGGGGAAGTATGTTCATATCATGGGTTGCCTCCCTTTGTTTGCTTTTGGTTGGGGTCATAGTAAATATTATCAACCATCGGCTCGTTAAAAATATAAAAGTCATGAGGTTTTTATCATGAATCACACTTTTTCAAAAAGCATTATTCGGATGCACATTATTTATACTGTCCTCTTTTTCATTCTCAATATTGCGAATGGATTTTTGGTCAATTCAACCATTTTTAATGAATACTTAAGTACGTATAATCGCGATTTATTCATGATTGTGAATTATATCTTTGGTGATCTTGGATTTATGATTTTTCTTTTTGCATTTGGCGTGCTATTTTTTCGAAAAGACCAAGCGCGTATGCGATATATGATGATCATTACCATTGTTTTATCACTTCTTTGTATCATGAGTTCTATGTACATTTATAATTATGGGACAGTCTTCGCCTTTAGTAATTTACAAGCCGTTGCCAATCCAGCGGGGGGAATGGCTATTGAATTTATTTTATCAATGGCAACTGTTCTATTTCGTCATGCTCAATATTTAACATTGATTCCTGCCATTATTATGATTAGTTTATATATCGTGTATAATAAGAAATATCGCGTAACACTACGGGGAGTACCGGTGGTTGGATATATTCGATCTCGGCTATATATGGGATTTAGCTTTATTTTAATTGGATTTTTGCTTATGGCTAATTCTCTATCATCCTATCGTAGTGATATTGAAGAAACATGGTTTGAAGAAAATGGGTCAGTTCTTTATGGAATTGAAACCATTGGAATGTTTAATTATTATATGTATGATATTTATGCAACGTATCTATCTAATATTAGTGATTTAAAAGGTGAAAAGGTTCAAGAATTAAAAGACTATTTGAATGAAGCGAGAATATCTGATCAAGCAAGTGTGGTCGATGGAGTAATCTATGGAAATAGTGAGGCGACTCAAGATGCTTACTTAGGGAAGAATTTAATTTTAATTCAAGTCGAGTCACTAAGTAATTTTGTCATTGGCCTTCACATTGATGGGGTAGAAGTCACTCCTAATCTCAACCAAATGGCCTTAGCGGGGTCTTATTTTAATCAATTTTATACGACTGTTGGGATAGGAAATACCGCTGATGCTGAGTTTAGTGTGATGACGGGATTGTATCCCGATGGAAACCATGTGACGATTTATGAATATGAGAATTCTACTTTTGATACGTTAGCTAAGGCTTTTACAAGAAGTGGTTATCATACTTTTTCTATTCATGGTAATGATTCTGCCTTTTATATGCGCGGAACAACTCATTTAGATATGTATGGGTTTGATACTCATTATGGGATGGAAAACCTTGAAGCTAATACCGGTCTTGTTCATCAATGGATCAACGATTACGACTTGCTTATGGCTACTATTGATAAAATGAAGGCAACCCCAGCGGCTGATTTTGCTTTTCCCATTACCATTTCCTGTCACACTCCTTTTTTGAGTGATCCGGTTATTCAAGCAAAATGTGAGGAATTGGGATTTGCGGTTGATGGCATTGAGGATGACGTATTTAGAGGATATTTAGAACATATGTTTTATGTAGATTGGGCGATTGGAGAATTTCTCCTCGCTTTAAAGACAGCTGATCTTCCTGAAGAAACCATTGTTGCCTTATATGGAGATCATGGAGCAGGAATTGATGCCAATGCTTTGATAGATTCTTTTACAGATATGACCAACGAGATTAATCCGATGCTTCCCATTTTAAGTGATGTATTTAATCCTGATCATATTTATTACATACGAAAAATTGGACGTGAAATTCCATTTATTATTTACGAACCAACTCTGAGTCCGGTACTGACTCCGAAAGTTTATTCCGAAGTGCATAGTGAAGTTGATATTTTCCGGACAATAGCCAATTTATTTGGGTTAGAACCAGACTACTATTTTGGGGTGGATTGTTTTAGTGATGAACCTGGACTCGCTTATAATCCGCGGAATATGGACTGCTTTAGTGATGAGGGAATGATTATTTTTCCATCTGAGGAAGTATATGGATCATTA
>Ga0265294_10010704_pt1 | contig 10395 bp, 6 predicted proteins | sample MunlanPumphouse3_FD_192504 | JGI IMG/M metagenome (GOLD analysis project Ga0265294, IMG submission 192504) | Groundwater microbial communities from a municipal landfill in Southern Ontario, Canada - Pumphouse #3 | ecosystem: Environmental > Aquatic > Deep subsurface > Groundwater | place...
ATTTTTTGTTTTGCAACTGTTAATTCTGTAATATCTTGAACTGTTCCATGTGATATTAAAGCTTTTTTATTCTCATCAAAAATTGTTTTACAATCCTCTTTTACATATTTAATCTCTTTGTTGCTTAGCTCTACTCTGTGAACTATTGAGTAATCTTTTCTATCTTCTAAAGATTTTAAATATGCACTATTTACAAGCTCTCTATCATCTTTGTAAACTAAATCTAAAAATAACTCATAACTTGGTTTTATATTTTTATCTAAACCAAAAATATTATAAATCTCTTTAGACCAAATAAGTTCATTACTCTTTAAATTAAGTTCCCAAAATCCTATTTTTGCTAGTTTTTCAATAGACTCTAGCTGATATTTATATGATGTTTTTCCCATCTCCTTGTATTTATCCTAGCTAAACTTCAATCTCAAAAAACTCTTCATCAACTTTTTGATAAGTTGCAACCGAACATGAAATTTTTGTAGCATTTGAATAATCTTTAAACTCTTGTAAAAATAGCTTTTTTAATTTTTCAATATCTGTTGCTCTAAATATAAAGTACCCTAAAATATTACTTTTTCTCTCACCAGCTTTTTCAATACCAAAACTATCAAACTGCCAATCAACACCTCTTGTAAAGAAAAAAACTTCACTTATTCTTTTTTCAAGTTCATCTCTAACATTTTGATTAAACTCTTTTAAATGTATTTTAAATGCAACATTACAGTTAAACTCCGATTGTGTTAAACTCTCTAAACTTTTATCCATGATATTCCTTTAAAAATTGTAAGCTGTTATGGTAACTAAATCTTAATTAAAAAATAAATTTTTTTATTTTATATTTATTATTTTAAGTTATAATTTTCGTTATTTTTTTTCAATGTGGGAGGTATTAGTTGGATTTAGTATTTAAAAAACTTTTTAAAAAAGGGGTTTCTTTAAAGAGTACCATCCTTCTACTTTTCTCAACAATTGGCATCTTATTAATTTTAGTTTTAGCTTATCAACTACTTTTTTATAGTAAAAAACTAGCAATTTCAAACATAAATTCAAGATTAGATGGAATTGCTTTAAATATTCAAAATTCAATAAAAGATGTCAACAATACTAGCTTTAGTACAGTTAATACTTTGGCACTTTTAAATGATCAAGATAGAGTAAAAATTTATACAAACTTTTTAAAATCCTATCCAAGTTTATATGCAATTTATACAGGATATGAAGATAATAGTTTTTATGAATTTATAAATTTAAGAGTTGATAAGAATCTTATTAGCTCTTACAGTGCAAAAGATATTGATAGATGGCTTTTAATAAAAATCGATGGAAAAAATAGTACAAAAAGAGAGCTATTTTTTTATGATGATGACTTAAATCAAACAGATTATAAGATTGAGCCTAATTCATATCTTGCAACAAAAAGACCTTGGTTTAAAGATGCAAAAAATTCAAAAGAGGCTATAAAAACCAAACCATACACTTTTTCACATATTGATTCAATTGGAATAACTTATGCAAAATCTATTAAAAATGGCAAAGAGGTTGTTGCTATTGATCTACTAATTGCAGATTATCTTAATAGTTTCAAAAATCATGTAGATATAAATAAAACAGAGCTTTATTTGTTTGATTCAGATAAATTAATTCTATCTTCACTTTCAAAAAACAGTAACTCTTTTAATGATTTTATTCTAAATATATCAGATTTAAAAGAGTTTGAAAATACGCAAATTGTAGAAAAAGATAATAAAAAATTTCTTATTAGAATAATAAAAATTGATAATAACAAACAAGATAACTATTTAGCTTTAATTGCAGAATACAAAAATATTTTAAAACCATACAATCAAGAGATACTTTGGCTTCTTTTTGTATTTATTTTTACAGGATTAATTACTATTCCTTTAATATTGTACTTCTCAAGAGTTATTTCAAAGCCAATCTACTCTTTAGTAAGACAGAGCAAAAAAATAGAGAAACAAGATTTTAATATCTCAAAAATTGATACCTCTATTCAAGAAATTTCACTTTTATCTTCTGCTTTTTCAAATATGTCAAAATCAATTTATGATTATCAAACATCTCTTGAAGAGAAGATTCTTCAAAGAACAAAAGAGCTTTATGAGAAGAATGAAGAGTTAGAGAGATTATCTATTACAGATAAACTAACGGGACTTTATAATAGAGCAAAACTAGATAGTGTATTAAATACAGAGTTTGAAAAAGCTATAAGATACAATGATATTTTTAGTGTAATTATTATGGATATTGATTTTTTTAAATCTGTAAATGATAATTTTGGACATCAAATTGGAGATGATGTATTAAAAGAGTCTGCAAAAATTTTAAGCTCTTGCATTAGAACTAGCGATACTCTTGGTCGTTGGGGAGGAGAGGAGTTTTTAATAATTTGTCCAAATAGTAAACAAGAAGATGCTATTAAGCTTGCAAACAGAATAAATATTGCAATTAAACAACACACTTTTTCAACTTATCCAAAAAAAGTTACTATGAGCTTAGGTGTTGCTTCATATTGTAGCATTTTTAAAAAAGCTGAAGATATAGTTGCATCTGCTGATATTGCACTTTACAAAGCAAAACAAACAGGAAGAGATAGAGTTGTTGGAGAAAATGATATTTAATATTAAGTCTTGGTTAATATTCATATTATAAAATTACCAAAAAATTTGGGAAAATCATTTGAAACTTTTTAAAATCTTTATAATATTTACTGTTGTTTTGTTTTTTGCATCTTGCGAAAAAAAGGCTCAAGTAGTAGAGTCAAAACCAGTTGAAGTTGGATTTATAAATCCAAAAGAGCAATCTTTGAATTTAGAGATTGAACTTTTTGGAAGAGTAAAAGCTAAAGAGATAGCACAAATTAGACCACAAATAACTGGAATTATTGAAAAAAGAGTATTTACAGAGGGCTCTTTTGTAAACAAAGGTGATATTTTATACCAAATTGACAAACTTGATTATATAGCAAATGTAAATAGTGCAAAAGCATCTTTAAATAGTGCAAAAGCGACACTTCTAAGCACTAAAGCAAAAAATGATAGAGCAAAAGAGCTTTTAAAATTTGATGGTATTTCAAAACAAGAAGCCGATGATATAGAGGCTTCATATCTTCAAGCTTTGGCTTTAGTTAATCAAAGAGAGGCTGAACTTCAAAGTGCTAATATAAATCTACAAAGATGTGATATAAAAGCTCCAATAAGTGGATATATTGGAATTTCAAATGTCACAACAGGAGCACTTGTAACTGCAAATCAAACTCAAGAGCTTGTAGATATAAAAGATAGTAGTAGTGTATATTTAGATCTTACAATATCATATAAAGAGTATTTAAATCTAAAAAATATTGTAAGTTTTGATACACAAAATAGCTCAAAAGTAAGATTAGTTCTAGAAGATGATTCAAAAATTGAGAAATTTGGAGTTTTACAAAGCAAAGAGTTAAGTGTTGATCCAAATAGTGGAACAGTAACTTTAAGAGCTGTTTTTGAAAATAGTGACAATAGCTTACTATCTGGAATGATGACAAAAGCTTATGTTCAAAGTAGTAAGAAATTTGATGGATTTTTAATCCCTCAACAAGCTGTTTTAAGAGATCAAAAAGCAAATCCAATAATAACTTTAATAAATGATGATTTTACAACTACTCAAAAAAGAGTTAAGATTTTAAGAGCTATTGATAATTTTTGGTTGATTGAAGATAGATTAAATCCTAATGATAAAATTATAGTTGAGGGACTTAATAAAATAAATAGACAAAGCAAAGTCTCTATAAAAGATTTAAACACTATTTATGAAGTTAAAAAATGATTGCAAAATTTTTTATATTTAGACCTATTTTTGCTTGGGTAATTTCACTTATTATTATGATAAGTGGTGTTGTAAGTCTTTATCTTCTTCCAGTTGAACAGTATCCAGATATTGCACCACCTCAAATAAATATTTTTGCAACTTACACAGGAGCATCTGCTCAAACTGTTGAAAATAGTGTAACTCAAATAATAGAACAACAACTAACAGGTCTTGATGGAATGTTATATTTTTCTTCAAGTTCAAGTTCATCTGGAAGATCAAGAATAAGCATAGTTTTTAATCAAGGAGTTAATCCAGATATTGCTCAAGTTCAAGTTCAAAATAAAGTTGAACAAATCTTATCAAAACTTCCTGATGATGTTCAAAGACAAGGAGTTAGAGTTTACAAATCTCAAACAGATTTTTTAATGCTTGCATCTGTTTATGACTCAACAGGAAAAGCAAATAGAACAGATATTAGTGATTTTTTAGTAAGTAATCTTCAAGATAGTATTGCAAGAATTGATGGTGTTGGAGAGGTTACTGTTTATGGTGGACAGTATGCTATGAGAATATGGCTAGATCCTTATAAACTTGAAAAATATAATCTAATTCCTCTTGATATTCAAAATGCTATAAATGCTCAAAACTCACAAGCAAGCGCTGGAAGACTTGGAGCAATGCCAACTTTAGATAATCAACAACTTTCAGTTACGGTAACTGCAAGATCTATGTTTGAAAATGTTGATGAGTTTGAAAATATTATTTTAAAAACCTCTTTAGATGGAAGCAGTGTAAAAATAAAAGATGTAGCAAGAGTTGAGATTGGTGCTCAAAGCTACAACAATGTAACAGCTCTAAACGGTTACCCAGCAAGTGGTATCTCAATACAACTTGCAAGTGGTGCAAATGCTGTATCTACTTCAAAAAAAGTTAAAGAGTTTTTACAAAATGCTCAAACTTTTTTCCCAGAAGGGTACAAAGTAGCATATCCAAGAGATACAACTTTATTTATACAAGCATCTATTAATGAAGTTGTTAAAACTTTGATTGAAGCTATTATTTTAGTTGTTTTTGTAATGTTTTTGTTTTTAAAGAATTTTAGAGCAACTTTAATTCCAGCAATTGCAGTTCCTGTTGTAATTTTAGGAACATTTGCTATTTTAAATATTTTAGGTTTTACAATAAATACCTTAACAATGTTTGCTTTGGTTTTAGCAATTGGACTTTTGGTTGATGATGCTATTGTTGTTGTTGAAAATGTTGAAAGAAATATGAAAGAGTTAGGACTTAGTGCAAAAGAGGCAACAATTATATCAATGCAAGAGGTAACAAGTGCCTTAATTGGAATTACAACTGTTTTATCGGTTGTATTTTTACCTATGGCATTTTTTGGAGGAAGTACAGGGGTTATTTATCAACAATTCTCAGTTACAATAATCTCATCTATGGTTCTATCTGTTATTGTTGCACTTACATTAACTCCAGCACTTTGTGCAACAATTTTAAAACCTCATAGTGAAAAAAGTAGTGGGTTTATATTTAAATTTAATCAATATTTTGAAACTTTTACAAAAAAATATACATCTTGGATTGAAAAAATTATAAAATTTCCAAAAAGATGGGCTATTTTTTATCTTATTATTGTTGTAGTTGCAAGTTATATTTTTATAAAACTTCCAACAAGTTTTTTACCAAAAGAGGATCAAGGAAGCCTTATGGTTCAATACACTCTTCCTGTTGGTGCAGTTGCAAGTAGAACAGTTGATGTTGCAAATATTATTAGAGATTACTTTTTAAATGAAGAGAAAGAGGCTTTAAATACAATATTTACAATCTCAGGATTTAGTAGTAGAAGTAGTGGTCAAAATGTTGGAACAGCATTTATCTCTTTAAAAAGTTGGGATGAGAGAAATAGCAAAGAGTTACATGTAGATAGTATTAGTAAAAGAGCTATGATGGCATTTAACAATCCAAATAGCAAATATTTCATAAGAGATGCTAGAGTTTTTGCAATAAATCCAAGTGTAATTCAAGGATTAGGAAGTAGCGATGGATTTGAGTTTCAGCTCTTAGCTAGTTCAAATATAAGTAGAGAAGAGTTAAGAGATGTAAAAGATGCTATTTTACAAGAGGCTAAAACAAATTCAAATATAAACTCTGTAAGAGCAGATGGTACAGAGGAGTCACCTCAGCTAAAAATATCTTATGATGTTCAAAAAGCACTATCTTTGGGCTTAAATCTAAGAGATATTGATACTACTTTAAGTGCTGCTTGGGGTGGAATTTATGTAAATGATTATATTGATAGAAATAGAATAAAAAGAGTCTATATTCAAGGTGATGCACCGTTTAGAAGTGCTCCTGAAGATTTATATAAATGGAAAGTTAGAAATAGTGCTGGAACTATGACTCCTTTTAGTGAGTTTTCAAAATTCTCTTGGGAGTATGGACCTGAAGAGTTAACACGATTTAATGGATTTATGTCTTATGAGATTCAAGGAAGTGCTGCAACTGGAATTAGTTCAGGAGTTGCTATGAGCGATATGGAAAAAATAGCAAATAAAAATGCAAATGGAACAATGTATGCATATAGTGGCTCTTCTTATCAAGAGAAAATTGCAAGTAATCAATCACTACTTTTATATGCAATTTCAATATTAGTTGTCTTTTTATGTTTAGCAGCTCTTTATGAGAGTTGGAGTGTTCCATTCTCTGTTTTACTTGTAGTTCCTTTGGGCGTTTTAGGAGTTGTTTTAGCTGTTTATTTTAGAGATTTAAGCAATGATGTATATTTTCAAGTTGCACTTTTGGCAGTTATGGGACTTGCAAGTAAAAATGCAATCTTAATAGTTGAGTTTATAAATAGTGCATATAAAAATGGTATGAATTTAGTAGAAGCTTCAATTTTAGGAGCAAAACTAAGACTTAGACCAATAATTATGACCTCTTTAGCATTTATTGCTGGAATCATCCCACTTGCTATTTCAAGTGGAGCAGGTGCTAATAGTAGAATTGCAATAGGAACTGCAATTTTAGGTGGAACATTAAGTGCTACAATTTTGGCAATATTTTTTGTACCACTATTTTATATATTTATAAAATCAATATTTAAAAAAGAGGCAAAAGATGTTTAAATATCTTTATATCTCTCTTTTTGCTCTAATTTTTACAGCTTGTTCAATGCAACCAAAACTAAATTTAGATGAAAAAGAGTTGATTCAAAGCAGCTTTAAAGATTACGAAAAGAGCGACAAAAAGAGTTTTGAAAAGCTTGATAGTAGTGATTTTATTTTGGATGAATCATTAAAAAAGATTGTAAATCTAGCACTTTTAAATAATAAAGATTTAAATATTGCCCTACTTAAAATAGACAGAGCCAAAGCTTTATATGGAATTGAGACTTCAAAACTTTTTCCAAGTGTTAATGCAAATGGCTCTTTAAACAGAAGCGATAGAAACAACAATATAAGTAGCAATTATGAGGCAAATTTAGCAGCCTCTTTTGAGCTTGATCTATTTGGTAAAAATCAAAGCCTAAACCTTGCAGCAAAAAATAGCTTTTTGGCTACAAAATATGCTTACAATAGTACAAAATTAGTTCTGATTTCGCAAACAATATCTAGCTACTTTAATCTTTTAAGCAATATTGAAAATAGAAATTTAGCTACTAAAATATTAGAAAATCTAAATGAAGTCTACACTCTAACTTCAAAAAAATATAGTATTGGAGCATCAAGCAAAGATGAGATGTTAGCATCGCTGGCTAGCCTAAAAGAGATGGAAAATAGGATTTTGGATTTTGAAAATGAGATAGAAAAAAGTATAAATGCTCTTGAGCTTCTAATCTCTTCTAAACTTCCAGATGATATTTTGAAAAATAGTTTTTTGGACTCTTTATATCTAAAATCTTTAGACTATAATATTGACTCAAATGTTTTACTAAACAGACCTGATATAAAAGAGTATGAGTTTAAATTAAAAGAGAAAAATGCAAATATAGGAGCTGCTAGAGCTGCATTTTTTCCAACTATTTCACTAACTGCAAGTACAGGATATGCAAGCTCTTCTTTGGATGGATTATTTAATAGCAACAATAGTTTTTGGGAATTTAGACCATCAATTACTCTTCCAATTTTTAGTGCAGGTGCAAATATAAAAAGATTAAAATACTCAAAAGTTGAGCAAGAAATTGCACTAAAAGAGTACCAAAGATCTATACAAACAGCTTTTAAAGAGGTTAATGATGCTTTGGCTATAAGAAAAAATATAGATTTAAAAGTAAAAAATCATAAAGAGCTTTTAGAAGCTTTAGAAAATAGTTACAACATAGCTTTAAACTCTTATAAAATAGGACACGGAAGCTACTTAAATATGCTTATATCTCAAAGAGCATTTATAAATGCAAAAATAAATCACACAAATTTATATAAAGATGAGTTAGAAAACAGAGTTTTACTATTTAAAGTTTTGGGTGGAGAGTTAAATTAATAAGATTTTCTTACCAATTTACACACTTTTATATTTTATTATTATAAGAGTTTTAATTATTTATTATTAAGAGATTATTAACAAAAATATTTATAGACTTTGAAGTTTTGAAATATACACAAGGGGAACATTAAAAAATTATTTATTTTATGGATAATAGAGTAAATAAAATTATAAATTCCAAGTAGTATATCTTCTTAATCACAAACAAAAAATAAATAGAAAGAAAAATGAAAAAATTAGTTACAGCTGGAATAGTTGCAAGTACACTATTACTTACAAATGCAAGCGCAGATACAAAATGGTATGCAGGAGTTGAAGTAGGAAGTGCTTCAAATACAACAGAACTTGAACTAGAAAGATATGGTATTTCTGCTAGTGTAGATGTGGATAATAACTATAAAGATATTAAATTTGTTGTTGGAAAAGGTACAGGAGATGACTGGTACACTCAACTATACCTATCTAAAATAACTTATGATAAAGGGCATTGGTTTTCAAAAGATGATAAAGCACTAGAGATTGGTTTTGAAACTATGAAACAGTTTAAAGTACATGAAAAAGTTTACCCATTTTTAAAATTTGGTTTAGGTATTGCTAATATGGATACAAATCAAACTAAAATTGTTGATAGCTTAATCTCTGCTGTTTCTTTAACTTTAGGTGCTGGAGTTGATTTTAAAGTTACTGAAAATATCTCTATTTTAGGTGGTTTGGATTATAACTATAAATCATGGCAAGATGCAGAAGATGGTACGGATACTATATCAACTTCAGATAGCGGTACAAGATTTTATGTAGGTGCAAACTATAGATTCTAATCTATTATAAAAATAAGAGATAAATCTCTTATTTTTATTATTTTAAAGATAAATTATTTCCCCTAGCTCTTTTTTTAAAAGCTCTCCCATTCATCATCTTTTGATTTTGTAGCTTCTATTTTATTTGCAACAAACTTTTCAGTTTTTTTAGTTTCATTTTTTAAAATAACTTTTTCTTCTATATTTAAATTTTTTCTACTCTCTTCAACTATCTTATCTTTACCTAAAAATCTTTTTTCTAAAACATCTTCTACAATATGTTTTGAGATACTGTCAGTTTCATTTGCTATATCGTGAGTTTTTGAAGCTACAATTGCATTTTGTTGAGTTTTTTGGTCAAGCATTGTAACAGTATCGTTGATTTGAGAAATTCCAGCTTGTTGCTCTTTACTTGCATCTGAAATCTCATTTATCATTTGTGATGATTTTTCAATATTAGTTAAAAGCTCTTCGTAATCTTTTATCATCAAATCAGAGATATTTTTTCCCTCTTGTGCTTTTGAAGTTGCCATCTCTACAATATCTTTAATCTCTTTTGCAGCTTCTGCACTTCTTGTTGCAAGATTTCTTACCTCTTGCGCAACAACAGCAAATCCTTTTCCAGCCTCTCCAGCAGTTGCAGCTTCAACAGCAGCATTTAGTGAAAGAATATTTGTTTGGAAAGCAATTTGGTCAATTACTGCTATTGCTTCATTTATATGTGTTACTTGATTTGTAATTTCATCCATAGCAACAGCAGTATTTCTTGCCATCTCTTGACCTTTTTTAGCTGAGTTGCTTACCTCATTTGAGTAACCTGACATTTGAATAACATTGCTAGAATTGCTTGTAACTGTGCTTGTAATCTCTTCTAGTGCAGCTGCTGTCTCTTCAAGACTTGCAGCAGCTTCGTTTGAACTTTGATTTAGGATATTTACATTCTGTATTAGATTTTTTGAAGAGCTTTCAAGTCTTATACCATTTTCTAAACTATCTTTTAACATTGAAACAATAGCTTCTTGAAGCGCATTTATCCCATTTATCATTTTTTCAAGAACTCCACCTACTTCGTCTTTATCACCAAGTTTTAATACAGGTCGATAATCATAAGCAGAGTAAGAGGCTAAAACTTTATTGATATCTTCAAATCTATCTTTTGTGTGAATAATCATCTCGTTTAACTCATTTTTAAACTCTTCAAGAGAAGCATTTGGAGTTGATTTATCTATTGTTTGAGAATACCAACCATTTCTCACTCTCATCATAACCTTTTTTGCTTCATCTATTAGTTCATTATCTT
>Ga0265294_10010706_pt1 | contig 10395 bp, 14 predicted proteins | sample MunlanPumphouse3_FD_192504 | JGI IMG/M metagenome (GOLD analysis project Ga0265294, IMG submission 192504) | Groundwater microbial communities from a municipal landfill in Southern Ontario, Canada - Pumphouse #3 | ecosystem: Environmental > Aquatic > Deep subsurface > Groundwater | place...
CGCTTGGAACCGCTGGAAAGTCGTTTATATTAATAACCGTTTCTTTCATGCCCTCTGCAGTTGAATTATATGTTGATTCGGTAGACGAACTCCAAACATTGCCTTCCGACTCTACATCTTCAAGCAATATATAGAAATCTTCATCGTCCATCGCAAAGCTAGATGTGTGGATGACCTCACCAGTCAATATCAACTGAACAACGCTTAATGATTCACTATCAAATTCATCAGATTTAACTTGTATATTATATGGTGAGCCATTAATAATAGGAGCGCGCCATACTAATCGATATTGGTACACTTCTTCTGTTGCTACGTCGTTATCTTCTAAATCATCAGTTACACTGGACCACACGGCATTAGTTGCTAAAATGTATGTATTAATAATTTTAATGAAATCTTTTTGATAATATGCTGGTATCTGAAATATCAATTGCAAAGGCGTTTGGACGGCTTTAGTACCTGGTATTTGCGTAAGAGTGCCTTGCCCGCTTTGAGTAACCGCTTGGATATCATATTTATCATTATTCTTACTTTGAGAATTCAAGTTATCCGTTAACAACAACGTGTACTTAGTTTCTCTATTTTCTAAATTAAGGAGATACTGGATATCTTCTTTAATTAGCGGAGTAAGTAATTGTTCGATTGTTTTCATTTGCTAGCACCTCACAGTATATTTGCTAAGACATCAAATTGACCTTGCAATTGCATATTATTTTTCATTTGCATTTTTTTATAATCTTGTTCCGAAATTTCACCCGAAAGAATTCCAATCAAAACAGGAGTTGCTTCAACACAAGCTTCTTGTATCCACCCTTCGTTAGGATTAACTCCAGGTCGATTGATCCATATACCATTCGTATAAACAGCGTAAGGAGCAAGTTCGCCACCGATAACAATGTCCCATGTACCAATTTCCGGATTCCAAACTTTCTTTATGGCGTTAATCGCTAAATTGCCGCTTTCTTTTGGAGCTTTTATTTTAAGCCAAAGAACTAAATAATCAACAGCTTGTTCAAATCTAGCCTCATAACTAATCACGTTAAAGCCACCATATATATTTCTTTTAGATCGTCATACTCAACGTATGATACTTGATATTTCTTGTTTTGAAACAAAACCTTCGCGCCTTCTTCAATGCCTATAAGTTTTGATACATTTGTGCTGCCTAATATCATATTGACTGTTTTGCCTTCAATCCCTGATCTAAACTGTTTAGAAGTTCTGCTAGCCGATGTTTTAGTGCACCAAAACTCCGTACCTTCTAAATCATAACCTACAATTTGCCCGTCATCAGATACAATCTGTTCATGCCATATTGCATTAAACGGTTGACCAGCTCTATTTTCCATTAGTGCCACCCATTAGTTATAATATGATTTGCCAAGATATTCTTAGCACTTCTACATATCACTATCTTATCTATTTCTTGAACCGGTATCATACTACCTGTGAATGCGTTAAATCCAGACATATGAGTATAATCAGTTTCGTTTAATTCGTACTTTAATTGCTCCATCGCGGCTTTGTTGACATAAGCTTCTTGAGCTAATGTAAGGTTGTCGATATCAAAGTTAGGCATTCTAGAATAAACATATTCTTCGATTTTCTCGACAGTCAATAATATCCTTCTATCAACTTTAGTTCCCGGTTCTTCATCATCAGGAATGGCATCACTTAAACTAATACCATAACGTAATCTGAAATCTTCTTCTGTAAATTTTGTGAAAGCCATATTAGTGCCCCCTTATGAAAAAAGAGGGTGGCAGCATAAACCACCACCCGGATTTTTTATTCTTTTGAAGTAGTTGTACTCTTAACTGTGGCTTTTGCTACATTCTTTTTCCAACCGTCTTCTGTCATTTCTACTTGTTTACCCATTAAGCATCATCAGTATTAGGCTGCTGTATGAGCATAGATGCCTTTTATTTTGTTAGACTTAACAGTACAATAACCATATTTGTGGTTACCAACTCTGTAAGCATCATAGTCTGCGTTAGGAGCATCAATTGAAGAAACAACTCTCTTCATAGCTTGAACTACAGCTGTTGGATGAATGATCATAAAGTTGATTGCTATTCCTGAAGTTTCTTGGAAGGTGAACACGAGAGCGCCAGCTCCGTTTGTTACTGTACCGGATGTTGGCCATGTTGGAGCTGTTGAACCTGATGTACCCGCAGTTGTGACTTTATAAATCTTGCCATCTGCTTCGATCATGTCATTGAGTGAATAAGCATGAGAAGCTTCAAACTCCGAGTACTGAGAACCTTGACGAATGAATCCACCAACTGTTTGGCCTTGAGTCGTGCCGTCATTTAAGTAGACTTTTGTATAGAATCTACCTTGTGGAACTGGAATAATCTGAGCAAACTCTTTTAAAGTTTCTCTTGATTTTGTAGTATCTAAAGCTTGAATGGCTCTGTATTTTGAAGCTTCTACATAAAGGATTCTTCCTTCTGTTGGTACTTCGTTAGTATCTTGAACGCCTTGAGCCGTATTGATCGCTGTCAAAAGAGCAGTTGCATCTGCTAAATTAGCCGCTACAGTGGTGCCTGCGCCTGCTGCATATTTTGCGAAACGATAAGCATCGACTTCTGGAATTGAAGCTGTTCTTTCATACTCAGCCGCTACATCCATGTAGAGACCGCCTAATTCTAACTCATCAGTTGCTTTGATAAAGAATTTACGTCCTCTATCATAATCAGGCGTAACGCTTTGCCACGCGACTGTTACATCACCGGAAGCGTATGCTGCATTAGTGCCCATCGCACCAGGACCTTGAACTGATACCTTTTTAATTTTAAACTCATTACCGACCATAGTCGCTTCTGCGTTATCTAGAGCAGCTGTTAAAGCTCCTCTTTTGTACATTAAATCTAAAGCCTGTAAATAACTTACAGGTAATGTGATTGAATTTGCCATTTGTAATTACCTCTTTCTTTTTTAGTTTTTAGTTTCTGGATTACCAAAGCCATATTTGGCTGCTAAAGCTTCGGCTTCTTCTGCGGTTGTGCCGCCATTTGATTCTTGAATTGGATTGCCAAACTTATCTTTCTTTGTTTGGTCATCTTTTTGCTGATTGTTAATTTCAAACAAGTAAGCATCAGAAGCCTTTAAAGATTCTAACTGCTTTTCTAAACCGTCAAGTTTTCCATCGATTACTTTAACTTCATCGATATTTAATAACGCTCTCGCCGCTTTGGGGTTACGAGCCCCAGCACCTCTTAAAGCATCGCTTATTAAGTAATCTCTTTCGCGCGCTAAAAGGTCGCTTTCGTATTTTTCTTGAGCAAGTTTGTTATCTTCTTGAAGTTTGTTGATTGTCGCTTGCAACTCTTCGCTGTTCTTTGAATTTTTAACAGCGTTTTCTAAATCGGCTGCAAGTTTAGCATTATTAGCTTTTAACTCTTTCGCTTGATTGCTTACTTCATCAAATCTAAATTTAGGTATGAAGTTTTCCTTGACTTCGAGCACCGCGTTTGTATCTTTTAACGCTTCTTCTAGTGCCTTTGCTACTTCATCGCCTAATAGTTTTTTTAATTCTTCATTAACAGTTAACATAATAATTCTCCTTCTCATTTTTTATCGAGGTTCAGTCCCCGGTCTGAATCGGTAATTTGCGCATTACTGCGAAATATAAAAAGGCCACAAGGGCCTAATTAATAATATTTTTCTTCGTCGCTTAAAATTCTTGTTCGCCACTCATAAAAAGCTCTACCATTATTAAGTGAAAATTTCTTATAATTAGTGTCTAACCGTTGCCAGCGCTTTCTTAACTTTGAAGCCTCTGCGTTATCACCATTGATTCTTAACGCTCGTTCTTCGAGTTTTAAATTGCGTATGCTTCTTTCATAAAGCCTTTGGCGATTATTGAGTTCGTTCTCTTTTTTAACGGTTGCTTCGTCATAATCTTGAGGTGGTCTTGATTTTGGCGTATAAGGTATTAATCTATGTCTACAGTTATAACCGTTTATAATACCGTTACCATCACCTTTAGGGCCCTCTAGCGCTTCGGATAAAGGAGTAAACGGAATTCCGTCTATAGTTCCTTTACGGCCTTTAATAGAATAAAGCTTGCCTTGATAAGGAGCACATCTCATTGATGAATCAGGATGACTTGAAGTCCAAACCAAATCTTTGTCATCCTCAGCGTACTTTGCTAATTCTCTTTGATTAGCCTCATATCGAGTTCTCATTTCCGCATAGTTTCTAAGATTCATTTTATAGGCATTGCCGTTTCTATCTGTTCGATAAACATTGGCTGGGTCAGTTGCGAGTTTCTTTACTTCACTCTTGACGATGCTTTCGTAACTTTCAATAACAGGAAGCCCTCTAGCGTCTTGTGTTAACACATTTCTAAAATTGCCTATGATTTGATTTTGTTGTTTTGGGTCTAATCCCAAGTAATCGGAAAGACTTACATTATAAGACTTAGCGATATTGCTAATTTTTGGATTGGCTTTCGAGAGCCGTTCAATTGTCTTTAAAGCAGTAGCATTAATAACTTTCAAGGATTGTCTATAAGTATATTCCCACCGTTGAGCGTTCTGTGCTAAAGCGTATTGAACTTGTCTTACATCTTCTCTAGAGATGCTTGCTGTCGCTTTTTTAATGATTTCTTTAATTTCAAGTGATAATTGCTCTTTTGGAATATTCAACTTATAAGAGCTTATTATAGCCTCTTTGATAAGAGTCTGAGCTTCTTGTACCGCTATGACTTGGTTTTCTGCGATATTCTCTTTTGGACTTTTGAAGTCTTCCATGAGCTAGTCCTCGAATATCAATTTAAGTTGTTCTTTGTTTATTTCTTCATAGTTAGTTAAAAGGCTAGGGTCCATTTGTACTATAAAAAACATCTCTTTATCATTGAGATATATCATGCCGTCAACGGTTACTTTTTCAGGAGCGTAATATAACGTCTCATTCTCGTTTAGCAATTTCATATGCGTAACCCAGATGGTTTCTTCAATAACCAATGTTCTAGCTTGAAACGCAGTTGGTTCTTCTAACTCATCCATCTGCGCTAAGTAATTTTTTGTTGGTGGTGAACAACTAACTAAGAAAACCATTAGAGCAATTACAACGATTAACATTATCTTTTTCATTCTTCCTCGCCCCCATCATTGTTGATATTTTGATCTATTAAATCTTCCATTCTCAAAGACTCTGGGTTATCTAACGTAAGACCGTTCTCAAGTTTTATTCTATCTACGATTTCTTGTTGTTGATCGCTTGATAAAGTTCTGTAAATTCTTTCAACCGCCGTTTTTATATCAGCGACACCCATGTTCTTAGCTTGGCCCCAAGTAGTAATAAGTTCCATGTCGCTCGCTTTAGCATAGTCAGGAAATTGTACTCTTACATTGCAATTATCAAAATCGACATCAGCCATAGTCTCAATACCGGGTTGTTCATCGACATAACCGTTATTAAGCAAGAAACTATTTAGTTCTAGAAGTTTCAATAAGATACTTTCTAGATAAGGACCCCAACGCCCTATCATTTCGTTTCTTGTATCAATAGTGTCTTTTTCTCGCTCTTGCTGTGACTCTGGTCCGGCAACTATCGATTCAAACCCAGCCGCTAAACCGCCTAAGCTCGTCGGTGATATATGAGCATTAGCACATATCATCCCAACTTCCATTCGCCACTTCTTGACAAAAGAGTCTGTTCTGTCGGTTCCCGAAAGGACTGTTGCCGCAGGTTCTTTGCCTTGTGCTTGGTCCATATCAACTTTAGGACTAACATAATTAGTTTTAAATTTGTCTTTACCGGTTACTTTGCCTTGATCGTCTTTATCCATCCATTCGATTGGGTAGACATAAATCGATTTGTTTTCTCGTACTTCGCTAGTGTTTTCTGAATAGAGTTCATCTAGTTTGTCAAAAGAAGATAGAACTCCTGAGTAATCTGATTCACCGTACCATGAACCCGGGAAGTCTTTGTTGGGTAAGCGGTTTGGTTTTTCAAAAGCCAACATTCCTTTAAGGCCAGGAAAGACATATGTTTCTTGTGCGATTCCACCCATAAGTTCAGGGCAGTGGTTATTCCAATCATTAAACTTGATTGGTATTTCTTTACTGTCTTTTAGTTCGTATAAGTCGTATGTAATAATTGCATCGCCTAGCTCAACAGCATTTCTTTGCTCTTTGTAAACCCACTGTCTTGCGTACGCTAATATATCCTCATCGCTTGGAAATACAGACGTTGGCCTAACAGTAGTGTATATTTCATCTCTACGATACTTTTTATTTTTCTTGGCGTTGCTATACCATTCATGGAAAGTAATTGCGGTAGTATGCCCTCTTTCTTTTGTTACACTGAATAATCTAGCGTCTGCTGTTTCAACAATTGGGAAAGGCGATATCTGTCTATCAAAAGATAGTTTAATCGCATGATGCCCTGAATAGCTTTCTTCAACAGTCGCTTTCTTAACATTGTCTATCAAATTGACTTTAGGTATGATCACATCAACAAGGATACTTCTTAATTTTTTTGAAGCTTCTTCGTCAACATCTTCGGTAACATTACCGTTTTCATCGATTTTAAACACTTCAACATCGATTGTTACTGGTTGACCCCATAAGAGCCTAGACTTCTTGTTAGATATCAATGATGGCATCCCTGTATGTACTTTGATAATGTCATCAGGTGCTACTCGCCAAAACATTTTAGTGTCAACAACTGACTCTTGCCCTAATACTATTTTTTGATTTTTGTAATAGTTTGAGAGGATGTATTCATCGCCCATAAACCACACTAGGTATTGCGTTAAAAGTCTTGACCTACGTTCTGAGGTCATGTATTCAGCTCCTAACCTGGAAAAGTCAGGGTTATATTTTATCTTATCATTCAATCTCAAAAGCCCCCTCTCAAGCTTAGCATCATAGCGCGCATTGAAGTAATCTGAAATTTTAGTTAATATTCCCATACCATCAACTCACTCTCTTAGCCGCTAATAATAGTTTGTTCATATGTCTTGTTTCTCCGTACTCGACCGCATCCATGATATCGTTCATTGGAAGGTTGTTGTCTTCTCTTTCTTTACCTTCTTTACCTTTAACCCACACAGCCGCCATATATGCGTTGTAAGCAGCTATCGCCTGGTTATGTATGTACAACCTCTTTAGTGTAAATAAGATGATGTTAAGGTCCACACGCTCTTTAATCGTCGCCTTGTAACTAGGAGCTATCGCTATAGGTAAGCCTGCGGTTTGTAAGTCTTTAATATAGTTGCCTTCTGCAGAATCAACAAAAGCTCCATCGATAAGATTCAAGATATTGCTGTGTCTAGTTAAGAAAGCTCTTAACCTATCAGTTTTATAACCATATCCAACAGAGCGACCGTTTTGTTCTGAATTGAAAACTTCAATATCAACAATAGCGGCATATTCAAAATTCTTCGAAAAGCCTAATAATGCAAATACGTTTGTTGCTCGATTCTCTGCGATGTCGACACCGATTGTAAATCTAGATAATGGATACTTAAGTTTTCCGTTTTCATCTTTTGCGTAAATATCAACAATGCAATCAGGGTTCATGTAATCAGCAAATATCATCTTGCCCCATTTGCCACGTTCGCCCAAAGTTCTAGTCTTATGATAAAAAGAACCCACCGGGTAAAGTGTCCTTAGGTTCCGTTTTTGTTTTTGGTTAAGTGCTGGGTTATCTTCAAAATCCCAATGCATGTAATAATAACCGCGCTTTTTTGTTTTGACTGAATTCATATCGCTTATGATGGAAGCTGGTGCATTTCCAATAATTAAACATTTGTTGATGCGGTTCTGATATATAGGATGGTTAGGATCATCACCGTTAAGAGTACATATTGTTATTGGATGTTCTGTTGCTCCTTGTCGAGCAAATGTTTCGTTTACAAACAATTCATCCGCAATATTAACTTCATCGATAAGAATTGTTTCAATATCCTTACCAAGTATTTTCTTCCATTTAGAGGTATCAGCATAACCGGCTAACAATATCTTCTTATCGGTTCCAAGTACAGCTACATAATAACCACCAATCTCATCTTTCTTAATTTTGTAATAATCAGGAAACATTGTTAACAACCCTAACTTTGCGTTAAGAATGTTATCGTTAATTGAGTCTGTATCTTTTGCGGCTATCAAAGCGAACTTAGCTTTTTGAGATTGAACTCTATGATGAAATCCAACTATTGCTGTTACTGATTTTGCAGAACGTATAGTTCCTTCAAAACAAATAAATCTTGTTTCATAAATTGTTTGCCCAGTCTCTTGATCGTATATATCTTTGCTTAATCCAATCCATGATAATGCATCTAGTATCTTGTTATTAAACTGGATATCAGGAGCGGCAGTAAGAACGCTGCTAATCATCGTCAGAACCCTCGATTACTTCTTGAGGTTGTTCCTCTTCGTCTTCTTCAAATTGGATTGAATTATCTACTTGTTGCAGTTTACTAGCCGCTGTAACCCTTTCTTTCATCGCTTCTAGTAATTTGTCTTCTGTTGTTTTAGTTCCGCTAGCAACATTATCGTTACTCTTATCCATGATGTTTATAAGAAGTTTTGACGCCTCTATCTGATCTCGCATCGATATTCTTTTATCAATGAGTTTTGGTTCTTCAACTTTTGTAACAATTCTTTTACCGTTGCGATAAGTTACCTTCTCGGTCTTTACCATAACAACAACTTGCTCAGTAAGTTCACCGCGCAACCCCATTGTCATTCTACGTTTAGCTTCATCGATGCTAGCCATGATTTCTGTATCTTGTTCGCCAATCAGGAATTGTATGTACGCACGAACCTTGTCGTTCCTGTACAGTCGGCTTCCTTGCCAACTCGCAGAGTTGGCACTATAACCTGCCTCGAGTGCCGCTTTTGTTTTAGTACCATATATAACATAATATTCCGCAAACCTTCGTTGCTTAAAATTTAATCCTTGCAATATGCCCGTCTTGTATTGAGCTACATTTGAAGGCTTCGGCTGCATTTTCTTTTTAGGCATGAGTCAAAACCCCTCTTTCAGTCTTAAAACCAATAAATGCTAAATTCTTTTCTTTTAAAAACGAATAAAACAAAAAAAGACTTTTTTAAAAACAAAGTCTTCTCTCTTAATTAGTAGTAATATATATAATTACTCTTTTAAATACTTAATATATAATAACTAGTATATATATGATATAACTAGGAAAAATGCATTCTTCTAGAGAGTCGAAAGGAGTTAAGAGCTCTCTAGAAGTATAGGAGAAAAGTATGGAATGAAAACAAACCAGGAATGAATAAACATAAAAAAAGAAGCGTTTTTACACACTTCCTTTACAATATCATTATATCACGTTGTTTTTAAATAGTTACTCCCGAGTTACTCCCGAGTTTGTTACTAAAGTGATTTTCTCGTATTATACCATTTAACTCTGTTTTAACATTCCAAATTGTCTTTAATTCATAGCCGGGGATTTCGTCCATTATTTCATCGTTTGTTTTACCGTCTATATACGCAAGTATAAAAACTTTTAGTTTCAAATCTTCTTTCCCTCTAGACTCAACTCTTTTTAACATCTTAGACCCTAAACTTCTTAACTTATTCAAAGTCTTTTCTTTGTCAGCAATAATTATTCTATATCTTTCAATGTAGCTAGTGAGTTCAGCTATTCTAGTTAATATCTGTTCATCTGATTGTCTTGAGCTAGACCCTTGTACTCTCGGTTGATCGTAAGTAATAGCTTTGTAAGCTGGTGGGCCAGATATTTTTATTAAATGTTCTCGCTCTTGTTCGTAGTTTTTAAGGATTTCTTTGTTGCTATTTATTTCAAAACGTACTCTGGTTACATTCCCGTAGTAGTCAAAAGCCATTATAATCCCCCGCTTTCCGCTTGTTTAAGTTCGTTGTTTTGCTTATTTCTTTGTTGAGCTTCTAAATTTATTAGAGCAACAACTATAACGTCCAATAAGGTTTTTTGTTTGCTTTTTAATTTAGAGTAGTTTAGCTTTAATACCCCGCAGACTTCCTTTGTTGTTTCTTGAATGAGAATCTGCAACTCTTTAGATTCTATTTTTGTTGTTATTTTTTTCATTTTACCTCATACCTCCTCATAATATCGCCGTTGCGTTTCCAGATGGCTTTAATATAAACTTTACGATATTCATAAAATCTATATTCTTCAGTGCTAGATGATGTTCTAACCATGCAAACCATTTCATTATCTTTATTAAATCTTAAAACTTTTAATATTTCCCATTCATTGTCTAATTCCACACAATCCCCCACCTCAAGCAAGTCGAGAATGTTGTCGCTTGTCTTATCAATGTAAGCGTCATAGTCATCATACTCGTTCGATAATCTTATAATTTTATCTTTTGTTAATACATAGCGTTTCATTGTTGAACCTCGATGTTATAGATTGTAATTAAA
>Ga0265294_10010707_pt1 | contig 10395 bp, 7 predicted proteins | sample MunlanPumphouse3_FD_192504 | JGI IMG/M metagenome (GOLD analysis project Ga0265294, IMG submission 192504) | Groundwater microbial communities from a municipal landfill in Southern Ontario, Canada - Pumphouse #3 | ecosystem: Environmental > Aquatic > Deep subsurface > Groundwater | place...
GCCACTGCTGGAGGAAAGGATGAGTCTGGTCTTGAAAAAGCATTAGAAGTCGGTGAAAAAGAGATTTTAGGAAAATTAGATTTATAAATTGTTATACAAAAACTTAGATTATGAAAAAATTATTTTATGTATTATCTGGATTGGCTTGTTCAGCCATGCTAGTGACTTCGTGTTCTTCTTTGAAGAAAATGAGGAAAGATGTTAATGAGATAACTTATAAAGTTACACCTACAGTATTAGAAGCTAAAGGTGGTCAAGTAGCTTTAAGAATAGATGCTACTATACCTCAAAAGTATTTTGCAAAGAAAGTTATACTAACTGCTACTCCAATGTTGAAATCTGTTGGTGGCGAAGCAAAATACACTTCAATGGTAATGCAGGGAGAAAAAGTTCAAGGAAATAATACCGTTGTTCCTTATAAAGAAGGAAAATCTTTAAATTATTCAAGTATTATACCTTACACACCTGAAATGAGAAAATCTGATTTGGTGGTTAAATTTTACGGACAAAAAGGTTCTAAAGAACTAACGTTTATTTCTCCTAAAATTGCTGAAGGTGTTAATTCTACTGCATATCTTGTTAATGTTAATCCAAAATTAGCTATAGCAGGAGACAATTTTCAAAGAGATATAGATAAATCTAAAGAAGGTGATATTAAATATGAAATTAATTCATCTCAAATTAGAAGATCAGAAGCTAGAGGTCAAGAAATGAAGAATGTTAAAGAATTCTTGAAGGAAATAAAGGCCAATGAAAGATTAAAATTGAATAATGTAGAAATTCGTTCATATGCATCTCCTGATGGAGCTCTTGATTTTAATGAAAAAGTTTCAAAAGGAAGAGATAAATCTTCAACAAGCTATGTAAATCGTAACTTCAAGAAAGATATAAAAGCAAGTTCTAGCGATGCTAATGTACTTAAAAAATATATAGTAGCAGAAGATTGGGACGGTTTTAAAAAGGCATTAGAGGCATCAAATATTCAAGATAAAGATTTAATATTAAGAGTTCTTTCTATGTATTCTGATCCTGAAGTAAGAGAACGTGAAATTCGTAATATATCTTCAGCGTTTACTTCTGTTGCTAAAGATATACTACCTCAACTTAGACGTTCAAGATTTATCGTGAATATTACAGAGTGTGGTAAAAAAGATAATGAAATAAAAGAATTAATTAAGAATAATCCAGAAGCACTTAGTTTAGAAGAATTATTGTATTCAGTTAATTTGTTTGATAATGATAACGAAAAATTAGATATTTTTGATAATGTAATTAATTTATATCCTAACGATTGGAGAGCTTATAATGATGTTGCTGTACTATTATGCAAACAAGGATCATTTGATGATTCAAAAAAATATTTTGTTAAAGCAAAAGAATTATCAAATAATAATCCAATAGTTATGAATAATTTAGGAGCTCTTGCTTTAAGAGATAACGAACTAAATGAAGCAGCTGTATGTTTTGGAGCTGCATCTTCTTTGGGCGAAACTGTTGAATATAACAAAGGTATTTTAGCAATTTTGAATGGTAAATATGCTGAGGCTGTCAATTGTTTTAAAAATGACAAATCGGCCAATGCTGCTTTAGCTAATTTACTTGATGGTAACTTGGATGTAGCTTCAAGTTTACTTTCTGCTTTAGATTCATCAGCTGATACGGACTATTTAAAGGCTGTTGTAGCTGCTAGAGCTAAGAGGTTTGATGATGTTATGTTAAATCTAAATAATGCTATAGAGAAAAATTCTTTATTAAAAGAGAAAGCTGCTAGTGATGCAGAGTTTATGACCTATCGTCAAAATTCTGAATTTATATCATTGACAAAATAAAACATTAATTTCCCCCTTTTATTTTAAAGGGGGAAATTAATATTTAAAGCAATAATATATTATAATGCTAAAAGACTATTTTAAAAAAACATTGTTCTTATTGCTAAGTTCTGCATATTTATTTATCTCTTGTTCTTCTAATAAAGTTGCAGTAGGAGGTTGGGTAGAAAATGGAGATACTATTGTAAATATATTAGTTCAAGATAGTCTTTATGTTTTTTACTTAGATTCTAATAATTATTTTTCAGGGAATATAGAGCTCTCCAAAGCTTCTTATGCTCAATTTTCACTAAATTCTTTAAATCTATATTTAGCTCCAGGTGAAGATCTTGAAATTTATGTTAATATGCTAAATTTTTCTAGCTCTTTAAGTTTTAGAGGAAGTTTGGGGAGTATCAACAATTACTTAAAAGAGCAAGAAGTTGCTGTGTTTTTTGATAAAAATTACTACAATCTTGATGAAAAAAAGTTTGTGGCACAGATGAAAAATCTTACGGATGAAAAAATAGCTTTACTCGAAGCTAAAAATTTTGGTTATTCCTTTACTGATTTAGAAAAAAATAGAATTCGTTATTCTATAGCTTCACAAGCAGCATTATATCCTGCATATAGAAAAAACACCAAGGGAAATAAAAGCTACAAACCTCATAAATTATTTAATTCTTTTTTAAAATCATTTTCTCTTAACGAGGAACAATTGATAAATACGAGAGTATATCAAGATTTTTTGTTTAATTATCTAAGATTAAAAGGTAATGGATTTCCTCCAAGTGTACTAAAATTAGTCTTGAGTAATGTAAAGAATACAAAGATACGAGATTTCCTTCTTACACAAATAGTTTATAAGCTCGTATTAGATAACAATGGACCAGAAGGGCTTTCTGATTTGTTATATATTTTTAAATTGAATTGTACTAATAAAGAGAATATAAATTATATAGATAAATTTATAAATAAATGGAAAAATATCTCTCCAGGTTATAAAGCACCCTATTTTCAACTTAAAGATGTCAATGGACATTTAGTAAAATTAACGGATTATAAAGGTTCTTATCTGTATATAACAGTATGGGCAACATGGTGTATCCCTTGTAAAAAAGAGTTACCATATCTGAATATATTGGCTAATGTGTATAAAAATAATAATATTAAATTTTTAACTGTTTCTGAAGATGGTGATACTCAAGTTAATAAATGGAAAAGTTTTTTAAAACGTAATGTCGTTGTTGGAAATCATGTCATAGCTGATATAAAGAATGATTTTAGTTTAAATTATTTAATTTATAGTGTTCCACGTTTTATATTAATAGATCCTGAGGGACGTATTGTTTCTGCTAATGCTCCTCGTCCGTCAGGGGCAATAATAAATTTTCTCAATAATTTATTTGAAACTAATAATCTAATAAGACATTAAGGGATTATACCTACAAAACTATTCTCTTAGATTTTTTGGGATTTTAACATTTCTTTTATACATTTGTGAGGAATTGTTTATAAATAATTGCTGTTTAGTTATCTATAATATGTTTTTTGTGTATTACATTTTATCAGAAATTCAAAAATATAAAACGGATATGAATTTTTTTTAAAATTAACTCTAGCTGATATTAAACAATATTTTAAAGAGCGTAATAATTTTACGTCCCCTATTTTTGCAAATTTATTATAACTAAAAATTAAACTAATGAAAAGAATAAGTGTTTTACTATTTGTCTTAACTTTATTTTTAACCTCGTGCAATACTAGTAGAGTAAAAATTAGAGGTCAAATTATGGGTTTTACAGGAAATGTAAAGTTAATGGCTGAAATGCCTGGTGAAAAAGGATTGGTTATTCTCGATGAAAAATCAGTTAAAGATGGAAAGCTTGAATTATACTCAGATGTACTAAATTTACCAGCAAGAGTTTGGGTAGATCTTGATGGTAAACGTACTATAGAATTTATAGTCGATTCAAAAGATCAAATTTGGATAGAAGGTAAAGCTCAATTTATAGATCAAGTTGAAGTTAAGGGTTCTGGTTTAGCTGCAGATTATAAAAAAGTTTTAGATATTTTAAAGAATAAATATGATAATCCTATTAAGGATAATATGGCAAAAATGCAACGTTTACAGAATAAGGAAAAACCTGGAAAAATGGATTCTCAGTTGATTGATTATCTTATTATGCAAAGAACGAACTACTTGAGAAGTAGAGCTAAATATGCAAAAAAGATGGTAGAATCTAATCTTTCGAATGAAATATCCCTATTTCTTATAACTGATCAGCTAAAAGATAGTTTAGATTTGCAAAAAAGTTTATATAAAATGCTTACTATTTCTAATAAAGAGAGTAATATTTATGTGACTTTGGGAGAAAAGCTAAATAATTAATATGATGTATTAGGGCGACAACGTAATTTAGTTCATTAAACAAATGTATAAGAGCAATTTACTTTCTTATTTTTAAGATTTAATTGCTCTTTTTTTTGTATTAGAAGTTTTAAATTTTAACTTTACAGGCTTATGTAATATATATGATTAAGAGAATTATTATAAGAATATTATTGGTAATAATGGTTATAGCCTTTTTAGCTATAGTTCTTGTGCAATGGCTATGGATAGAACATGTGGTGGAGGAGAGAAAAAATCGTTTTTCTACATCTGTATATGAGGTCTTAAATAGAGCTGTAGCTAGAATTGATGAGGTTAATTATACTATTTATTGTAATAATATGTATAATCAATTGGAAAAGATGCAAGATTATCAAAATAAAACATGTAGTAGTGCTTCTTTAGCATCAAAATTTTCTTATGGTTATTTGTCTGAGATGATAAGCCATGATATTCTAAGGAACAATCCTATTGATTCTAATTCTCGACAATCCTATCTTATATGTGGTCCAAGATTGAATAGAAAAAGTAAGACTATTAATAAGAACATGATGACAGGCATTATAAACTCGATGAAGATTAATGATACAATACAAAATAATTATAAGATAAATGCAAAATTTCAACAATTATTTTATAGACTTATTCGGGAAAAAGATCCTGAGAATATGGCAACAACTCAGCGTTTAGAAAATATTAATATTAAAAATGAGTTGAGTCGTTCTTTTAAAAGATATTCTATAAATATACCTTTTACATATTCAATTTTTTCTAATAAGGATATATTTAGAAAGGTAAAGAGCAAAGATATAGACAATCTTTTTTATGTAAATTTATTTCCCAGAGATTTAGTAAAAAAAGATATTTATCTTGCTGTTCAGTTTTCGTCAGTGGATTCTGTGATTCTCAATAATATGGGTTGGATGTTTTTAGCTTCTACTTTTTGTATACTAGGTTTATTGGGTGTCTTTATTGTTAGTATAATAATAATTATGCGTCAACAAAAATTGTCTGTAGTCAAAAATGATTTTATTAATAATATGACACATGAATTTAAGACTCCTATTGCAACTATATCATTAGCAACTTCGGCTATACAAAAAGATAAGGTAATAAGAGATAAGAATGCAATACTTAAATTTAATTCTATTATTAAAGTAGAAAATAATAGGATGAATAAATATGTTGAAAGGATATTACAACAAGCTAAATTATCTAAAAAGGTAATGAATTTAAATTTAGTGCAAACAGATTTAAATCAACTTGTTAGAGAATCGGCTGAACTTTTTTCTTTGCAGATTCAAGATAAGGGAGGAAAACTTAAATATGATATTATGTCTGAGCCATTTTTAATAGAGGTAGATGAAGTTCATATGATGAATTGTATATGTAATCTAATTGACAATGCTATAAAGTATTCTAAAGATAAACTAGAAATATTAATATCGACGAAAGTTTTTAATAATCAGTTTGTTATTTCTGTAAAAGATAATGGAATAGGTATAGATAAGGAAGATCAAAAGAATGTATTTAAGAGGTTCTATAGAGTACATAGTGGTAATATTCATACTACTAAAGGTTTTGGATTGGGGCTTAGTTACGTGAAAGCTATAGTACAATTGCATCATGGTAATGTTAAATTGAAATCGAAAAAAGGCGAAGGTACTTTAGTTCAGATAATTTTAATGAAAGAAATATAAAAAATATATTATGTCAAAGAAAATTTTACTCGTAGAAGATGATCCATGTTTTGGATCTGTTTTAAAATCATACTTAGAACTTTCTGATTTCGAAATTACATTATGTGTAAATGGTGTGGAAGGTTATGAAGCATTTAAAAATGACACTTTTGATATATGTCTTATGGATGTAATGATGCCAGAGATGGACGGATTTACTTTAGGCAAGAAGATACGAGAAACCGATACAACATTACCATTTGTTTATATAACGGCAAAAAATCTTAAAGAAGATGTTAAGGAAGGTTATGCTATTGGAGCTGATGATTATATTGTCAAACCATTTGACTCAGAAGTATTGATTCTTAAGATAAATGCTATATTAAATAGAAGGGCTAATATGGTTGATGAAGTTGAAAAACCTAAAATTATGAATATAGGTTCTTTTGAATTTAATTCAGAATTAAGAACAATTACAAAAGGTGATGTGATGATGAAACTTACTCCTAAAGAAGCTTCATTACTTGAATTATTGTATGAATATAGAGATGGACTTCTCTCAAGAGAAGTTGCATTAACTACAATTTGGGGTTTAAATGATTATTTTACTGCTAGAAGTATGGATGTTTATATAACTAAATTAAGAAAATATTTCAAAGATGAACCATCTATTAAAATAGAAAATGTACATGGTTCAGGATTTAGACTTATTTTTTAATTGGCTACATCAAATGTATTGAAATTTATTCTTAGTGTATATTAGCTACTTAAGTTGTTTACAGCTTACATCAGCTGTAGTTGATTATATATTATTTTAGTTGCTTGAGACGAATACTTTAATTATAGCAGCTTTAAGATTAACTGTATTGCTTGCTACTAATACATTAACTGTAGTTGATTTATATGTCAACTTCAGTTACTTGCTTACTTATAGAAAAAAATAGCAGAACCTTATATTCATTTTATAAGATTCTGCGACTTTTTTTATGGTCAATATTAATCAATACCAACCAATGATAGCTTGTGATATTTATTAAGCTTTAAAATTTTTAAAATCTCCAGCTTCAAGGAAATCAATACTAGCATCTATATCCTTATACATTACTCTATCTTTATCGTTAAATTTAACTACTGTTCTATATTCCTTTAAGAAATTTTCAAGATAAGGAGATGTTTTAGTAGGTCTTTGTAAATCTATCGCTTGAGCAGCATTCATAAGTTCTATGGCTAATACTCTTTCGGTATTATCTACAACTTTTACAGTCTTTGTTGCAGCATTTCCACCCATACTAACATGATCTTCTTGTTCATTAGAAGAAGGAATAGAATCGACAGAGCATGGTGTACATAATTGTTTATTTTGACTTACAATAGATGCAGCAGCATATTGAGGTATCATAAAACCTGAATTAAGACCAGGATTTGCAACTAAAAATTCTGGAATATTGCCACGGTCTCCTGAGATCAATCTATATGTTCTTCTTTCAGAAATACTTCCTAATTCTGCAACAGCAATACTTAAAAAATCTAGTACGAGAGCAAGAGGTTCTCCATGAAAGTTACCTCCAGATATAATAAGATCATCGTCCACAAATATTGTTGGATTGTCAGTTACAGAATTAATTTCTCTTTTAACAACTGAAGCTACATATCTAATACTATCTTTACATGCTCCGTGAACTTGAGGCATACATCTAAATGAATATGGATCTTGTACGTGAGTTTTGGTTTTAGCTTGAAATTCAGATCCTTTTAATAAAGTTATAATGTTTTTTGCTGTTTCAATTTGTCCCGGATGTGGTCTTGCTTCTTGAATTTGTGGATAGAATGCGTCAATACGACCATCGTAAGCTTCTAAAGAAAGAGCACCAATAATATCAGCATATTTTGCAATTTTAAACGTTTTAAGAAGAGCAAATACAGCATGAGAACTCATAAATTGAGTACCATTTAATAATGCTAAACCTTCTTTTGCACCTAAAATAACTGGCTCCCAACCTAATATTTTATTTATTTCTTCAGTAGGATGAATCTCTCCTTTATACCATACATCCCCTTTTCCTAGAAGTGGTAAGAATAAATTTGCAAGAGGAGCAAGATCTCCAGAAGCACCTAAAGAACCAAGTTCTCTTACTACTGGAAGTACATTATTATTGAACATGTCAATAATTCTTTGTACAGTTTTTACTTGTATACCTGATTTTCCAAGAGAAAGAGCATGTGCTTTTAAAAGTAACATAAGTCTTACGATTTCTTTATCGATGGGAGTTCCTATGCTACAAGCGTGAGACATTACTAAATTAGCTTGAAGTTGACTCAAATCTTCTGTAGAAATACTAATTTTACACAAAGAACCAAATCCTGTGGTAATACCATACAAAGGCTTTGTTGATTCTTCTATTTTTTTGTCAAGATATTCTTTACATTTATTTATTAAAGCAATACTTTCTTTTGAAAGTTCAAGAGTATAATTTTCACTTAATATTGTATCTAATTTCTCGAATGTTAAATCCTCTGGACTTATATAATGTATCATTTTTGTAATCTTAATTTATATTTGCAATAATGCTTATTTAAAAATTTTGTATAGACCCAATTTTCTTAGGTTTATTGTAATGCTAACGTTTACGTGGTTTTTTCAAGGTTCTCTATTGTCGAAACCTTGACCCAAAATAGGTCTAAGTTCTTTTTTATAAATAAACATATTGTTTTTATAATGTCATTGTTAGAATAGTTATGTCTAACAATGACGGATTAGTTATTTATTGAAATATTCAACTATTTTATCTTTACTTATTTCTGTTTGTTCTCCAAGAATCATGTTTTTGATAGTCACGGTATTTGCATTTATTTCATTATCACCAATTAGTATAACGTATGGAATAGCCTTTTTGTTGGCATATATCATTTGTTTTTTTAATTTTTTATCTTCTGGATACAATTCAGAATTGATACTATTTTTACGTAATTCTTTAATTATAGGTAATATATACTTAACCTCTTTATCTCCAAAGTTTGTAAATAGTATCTGTGTTGTGGAATCATCGTTTTTAGGAAATAAATCTAATTGATTCATAACATCAAAAATTCTATCGGCTCCAAAAGATATACCAACTCCTGAAACATCCTTAAGTCCAAATATTCCTGTTAAATCATCATAACGACCACCACCCGTAATACTTCCCATTTCTGTATCTAGAGCTTTAACTTCAAAAATAGCACCAGTATAGTAGCTCAACCCTCTAGCTAAAGTTAAATCCAAGTCGATTTGAAGATCTAAGTCTAATATTTTTATATTATCTAAGACCGTAGAAATTTCTTCAATACCTTTTTGTCCTATTTTACTAACTTTTAATACCTCTTTAAGTTTTTCCAATTTTTCATCATTTGTACCAGTTAGTAAGAGTATGGGTTGAAGTTTTTCAATGGCTTCTTTACTTATTCCTTTAATCTCTAATTCTGTGTTTACATTTTCAAGACCTATTTTGTCCATTTTATCTATGGCTACGGTAATATCAGTAAATTTATCTGTGTAACAAATAGCTTCAGCAATACCCGCAAGAATTTTTCTATTATTGATAAGTAGTTTTACGTTGATATTAAGTTTTTTGTAAACTTCCTCCACTATTTGTATGATTTCAACTTCATTAAGTAAAGAATCACTACCCACGACATCAACATCACACTGATAGAATTCTCTATATCTTCCTTTTTGAGGTTTATCAGCTCTCCATACTGGTTGTATTTGATATCTTTTGAAAGGAAATGATATTTCATTTTGGTGTTGAACTACAAATCTGGCAAAAGGAACAGTCAAATCGTACCTTAATCCTTTTCCACTAATTTGATTAGTAAGCTTAACGCTATTTTTTGCCATTAAATCTTGATTATCAACTTTTGATAAGTAATCTCCGGAATTTAGTATCTTAAATAATAATTTGTCACCTTCATCTCCATATTTACCCATGAGTGTAGATAAATTTTCCATTGCTGGAGTTTCTAGTGGCATATATCCATATAATTTAAATACTCCTTTTATAGTGTCAAATATATAATTTCTTTTCACCATAATCTCAGGTGAATAATCTCTTGTTCCTTTAGGAATTGAAGGTGACTGTGCCATTCTTATAATATATTTTTTCTTTTTTAATTTTCCCCTCTTTAAATTAGGAATTTCATCATACAAATATAATTATATTTTTTTTTGAATGCAAGAATATCTGATAATTAACAATAAGTCCTTTGTTGTAAATAAGTTACTATAGATATTGTGTTTGAATTTATAGTAATATGATATATAAATTAAATATATTGTATATTTTAGAGCATTCCTTTTAAATAAAATTCAAAAAAAAGTTGGATGTATTTGGAAGTTTAAAATTAATATTCTACTTTTGCATCCGCTTTAGAGAAACACATCAACGATGTTTAACATATCTAAAACGCAAGTTATTTGAAGAAATGATATAATAAAGATAAAGTTTAAGCATCTAAATAAGGAGGATATTTAATAGTA
>Ga0265294_10010709_pt1 | contig 10394 bp, 10 predicted proteins | sample MunlanPumphouse3_FD_192504 | JGI IMG/M metagenome (GOLD analysis project Ga0265294, IMG submission 192504) | Groundwater microbial communities from a municipal landfill in Southern Ontario, Canada - Pumphouse #3 | ecosystem: Environmental > Aquatic > Deep subsurface > Groundwater | place...
TATTCCAGCAGCAGCAGCAATACGCGTAGCAATATTTACCATCTGGCCAACCAATGCAACATCCTTTTCGTTCATTACAGCTATTGATTTGATGTGTTTTTTAGGAATGACCAAAAGGTGAACCGGCGCCTGGGGATGAATATCATTAAAAACAATGATTTGATCGTCCTCGTATACTTTATCACAGGGGATTTCCCCTTTAACTATCTTGCAAAAAACACAATCCTTCATAATCGCCTCCGTCTGTCTTTAAACTAATCTTTACAGGTACAACGGTATTTTGTTCTCTCCTGTTCAAAAAGATCCCCTCCCCGGCAATCATAGGCAACAAAAGCCGGGAAATCTTCTACTTCAAGCCTCATGACCGCTTCAGCACCAAGGTCGGCGTAACATATCGTTTCGGCTTTTTTTACACACTCTCCCAGCAGTGCACCAGCCCCACCCAGGGTAACAAGGTAAACGGACTGGTATTTAATGAGACCGCGTTTGATCTCTGCAGACCGTTCCCCCTTGCCTATCATAACCTTCAACCCCTGTTCAAGCAGGGGAACTGTGTACCTGTCCATACGCCGGCTGGTGGTGGGCCCGCAAGCCCCGATCACGGCTCCCGGCCTTGCCGGGGAGGGCCCCATGTAATATAAAGTCTGTCCGGTTAGATTCACCGGCAAATCGTGGCCTTTAGCAAGCAATTCCACCAAACGTCTGTGGGCAGCGTCACGTGCCACCAGGATTGAGCCGCTTATCAACAGGCTGTCGCCAGCCTTTAATTCGAGAACTACCTCTTCTGAAAAAGGTGATGACACACAAATCTTTCCCATTAGAGCACCACCTCGGCGTGGCGAGCGCTATGACACTGCAGGTTTACTGCTACCGGCAGGCTTGCCATATGGCAGGGGAATGCAAGAATATGCACCGCCAGCGCAGTGGAACTGCCACCCATTCCGAGTGGCCCGATACCCAGGCAGTTTAACCGGTTCAATATTTTTTCTTCCAGGATTACCAATTCCGGATCCGGTCCCGGCTGGCCAACTGGCCTCATAAGCGCTTTTTTTGCCATTATGGCAGCTTTTTCAAGGGTACCGCCGATCCCGATACCAACTATCAGTGGCGGGCATGGAGCCCCACCCGCACCCCTGACTGTTTCCTCCACCACATCGATGATGCCCTGCTCCCCATCTCCGGGAGAAAGCATCGATACCCTGCTTGTGTTTTCTGCTCCTCCTCCCTTTGGCATTACCACAATTCGCAAATGGTCCCCAGGTACTATATCGTAATGAATTACAGGGGGCGTGTTATCACCGGTATTCACCCTTTCCGAAAACGGTCTGGATACCATAGATTTTCTTAAATAACCTTCGCTGTACCCCTTTTTTACACCTCGCTCAATAGCATCAGACAGATTCCCTCCAGTGATATGAACATCCTGTCCAATTTCAACAAAGACAACAGCCGCACCACAATCCTGGCAAAGCGGTACACGTTTGTTTAGGGACTTGTCAGCGTTATCCAGCAGGCTTTTCAGGACTTCTCTTCCTATTGCGGATTGTTCTTTTCCCAGAGAGTCTTGCAGGGCTTTAATCACATCTGCGCCCAGTTCAAAATTGGCTTTCTGGCACAATCCGGCAACGGCCTTTTCAGCGGCAATAACATCTATTTCTCGCATCGTCATCAGGTTAGATTTTAACATTCTGACAGGGGGATTTACCAATAAACGACGGCTTTCTATTTTACCCACTGGCAGCCGGAAGAGTATAATCATCATATTATGGACAATCTTTTTACCGGCACGGATGATGGCGAACTTGAAAGTTTTGAAACCCTGGTAAAAATAATTGCACGGCTTCGAGGCCCCGATGGATGCCCCTGGGATCGCAAGCAAACCCACCAGTCAATCCGCGATTCCCTGCTGGAAGAGACCTATGAAGTGTTAAGTGCCCTTGATAATGACGATGCTGTTTCCTTAAGAGAAGAACTTGGCGACCTGCTTCTCCAGATAGTGCTCCACTCTCAAATCGCACACGACAGCTCTGAGTTCGACATATCTCAGGTGATAAGGCTTATCAACGAAAAACTTATTCGCCGTCACCCGCATGTATTCGGAAATACCCGGACAGAAAGTGTTACTGAAGTTCTTGCCAATTGGGAAGAAATTAAACAATCGGAACGCAAAGAGCGCACATCGATGCTGGATGGGGTTCCTGCCGCCATGCCGGCTCTTTCCTACTCCCAGGCTATACAGAAAAGAGTGGCAAGGGTTGGCTTTGACTGGGAAGATGACTCGGGTGTGGTTGAGAAGGTAGCAGAAGAAGCAAGGGAGATAATCACTTCTGCCTCCAGGGAAGAGGAGGAAAAAGAATTTGGCGATCTGCTGTTCACGCTGGCCAACCTTGCCAGACGCCAGGGAATAGACCTTGAATCAGCTCTGAGAGGGGCAAACCTCAGGTTTTACCACCGTTTTTCCACAATGGAAAAACTATGTTTCGAAAGAGGTCTTAAAATTAAAGACCTATGTTTTGAGGAGCAAAATAAATTATGGGAAGAAGCCAAAAGACTGGAAGTGTAACATCGGGGCGAGTGGATTCGAACCACCGACCTCAGCGTCCCGAACGCTGCGCGCTAACCAGGCTGCGCTACGCCCCGTTGTATTACCCATTATTATAAGAGGAAGAGGTTTTTTAAAGCAAACTCAATATGAAATATGTAGTTTTGATACTGGACGGAGCCGCCGGTTTACCATTGCCGGCACACGATAACAAAACCTGCCTTGAGATCTCTTCAACCCCCAATCTCGATCGGCTGGCAAAGCAGGGCCAGCTGGTAATGGCCGCCACTGTTCCGCCGGGTATGGAGCCTTCCAGTGCGGTGGCGTGCATGTCAGTGATGGGCTATGATCCACTCAAATATTATAAGGGTCGAGCCGCTATTGAAGCTACCAGTCTTGATATCCCCATAGGGGAAACAGAAGTCGTATTCAGGTGTAACCTGGTTAACACCGAGGGCGGCATAATGAAAAGCTATTGTGCCGGACACATAACCTCAGAGGAATCTGGCGAGCTTATCAAAGCCCTTAACGAAGCGCTTGGCAATAATGCCATCAGGTTTTACCCGGGTGTAGGATATCGACATATTCTAAAATTGCAAGGGCACCTCGATACCCTCAACGCAAACACTGTTCCTCCACATGATATATCTAATCTTCCTGTAGCTGACTATCTGCCAAAGGGCGAGGGAAGCGATTTTCTGCTCAGGCTAATACAAGATTCCAGAAAGGTACTGCAAAACCACCCGGTCAACGTCAAGCGCCGCAAGGAAAACAAAATCACCGCAGACAGCATCTGGTTGACCTGGGGTTCAGCAAAACCGCCCCTTCTTCCAACATTCAAGGAAGCTTACGGTATCACTGCTGCTATAACTTCCGGGGTTGACCTCTTGCGCGGCCTCGGGAAGATGATGTCTATGGAGATTCTTGAAATCCCGGGTGTTACCGACGGACAGGATAACAATTGCATCGCTCAAACCGAGGGAGCGATAGAAGCTCTTGGCCGTAATGACCTGGTTATTGTCCATTTTGAAGCTCCGGATGAAGCTGGCCACGCCGGATCGATCGAGCAAAAAGTTACTGCGATTGAAAAAGCAGACCGCGAAATGATTGGTACTCTTGCCAGTTACCTGCAAGGAACTGGAAGACTGCTCATTATGCCTGACCACCCCACTCCAATCGAGCTGCTGACTCACACTTCCGACCCGGTTCCCTGCTTGTTATGGGGTGAGGATATTGTTGCTGGTAACGGCTCAAGATTTACGGAGGCTCAAGCAAGACAAGCTGGAACCATATTCGATCCAGGGTGGCATCTGATGAAAAGGCTGGTAAAGGGATAAACCTGATGGCAAACAGGGAAGATGAATATTACCGGCAACATTATTACGGGGGCCATCCTCCTGCCTGTACCTGTGTGACGTGCACAGAAAAAAGACTGGCGGGGATAAAAAATTCGCGCTCTGGTGAGAAGGCGTGGATCTACGTACTGGCAGGACTCGGGCTGGTAGCAGCCGGATGGATGGTTTACCTTTTGGCTGTGCCCAGGATAGACACCGGCATCGGAATGACCTTTACTGCCATTTATCTGGGGGTTTTTATCTGGGCGATTTCTTTTTTTAACCGGCCATGGCCGATCTTCAAATCCAGCCTGTTATGCCTGGTAGTGGTACTTTCTGCAATCATAATAAGCATCGCAAACTGGTAGAAGGTATCACTCAAGCCTTTCGTCTTGCCTGAAAAAGTTCTATTTTTGCCAGTTTGTCCCAGAAGCGCATACCGTGAACAACCAGTACAGCGGCAACAAATCTTACAATTATCACAACCAGGATACCGGAGCCCACTATCGTGGAAAGGGCTGCGGAATGTTCGATCATTGAATGGTTAATACCGATCGACGCATGAAAATACTGAAGCTCCACGGAAGAGATAGCGCCTCTGCGGCATTCTTCTATTATAACTGCAGAACCGATGGTAACTCCTCCAAAAATTGCCACCAGCCATGGCACCATGGCTTGGTCAGAAAGCCCCATAAATCGCATCAGTGGTGAAAATACGATTCTTGCTTTTTCAATGATTCCATAAGACATGGCGATTTCCTGAAGAACCAGGATAAAAGTGACCACCAGTACGATCTGTACTGAAAGCAATGAGATATTTTTCAGCCAATCAAAAAGAACCTGCCCAAAACTGGCCATGGCAATCGTATCAACCGCCGCAACACTTTCCCCGGTTGCTGGATAAAAAAGCGATGCGGCCCAAACGACAATAACAGAAGCAAACAATCTGATAGCAGTGATTTTAAAAAAGTTTATTCCGGAACGCCATTGAATAATACCTTCGACTATAAGAGAATGTGAGATGGCAGTAAAAAGAATAATGAGGACTTTCTGGGCAACCGAAAACTCCATAACCGCCATTACGGCAACGCTTCCGTAAACATCTGCCAATACCCCGGCAACCAGTGGGAAAAAAGCCTCCGCTGGCAGGTTAATCAGGGACATGACTGGTCTGAATACCGGCGCAAGCATTTCTACTACTCCAAACCATTCAAGGAGAACCGCGAGCAACGATAAAGGTACCAGCAGTTTTAATATCCAGATGGAACTTTTTAGACCTTTTTTTGCACCGATTGCTGAATTTTTTCGGATACGGCTTATATCAAGACTACTCAAAAACCAACGCCTTCACATTGAATTGCTTTTCATTGTAATGGTTTCGGTAAATTTGGTCTATCACAAATGGGATGGTAAAAAAAGAATACAAAACCCAAACGCTTGTCAGCCTTAAAAGTCTTATTGTATACTAGGATATCATTATTTCCGGCTGGGAGGAGGCTACCGTGGAACTTTTCTGCTTTCCAAAGTGTCCTAAGTGTGGTGATCAGGAGGGGGTTTTAGTACCATTGTCTGACTTCGGCTCCAATGGCGCTTCATTGCTCTACAAGGCCTGGGTTTGTACTAACCCGGAATGTGGCTACAACCTTAAAATAAGAAACGGTGACATTTACGTCAACGAACCAATTATGAACGGTGCGGGGAACCATCGCGCCCGCCCCTCGTCCTGACCTGGTAAACAAATAAACACCGGCCAGGGGTAAAAGTAAGATGTTGACCCATCTGGGTAAAATCAACCGGATGGCGCTTGATTTTCTTTTTCCGCCAAGATGCATTAACTGCGGGCAGGAAGGCAATTATATTTGTGCCGATTGCCTGCAGACAGCGCCTTGTATAAAACCTCCGGTTTGCCCTGTGTGCATATTACCCATAACAGGAAACCGAAGGTGCGATTGTCGTTTCTGGCAATCGCTTGACAGGCTGAGCGCCCCATACCTGTTTCAGGGGGCGATAAGAAAAGCTGTTATTGAATTCAAATTTCATAACCTCAGGGCGATAGCGCCATTTTTTGCCAGGCTGCTCGAGCGCCATCTTTCAACAAGGCCGGTTTCATGTGATCTGCTTGTTCCAGTGCCTCTCCATAAAAAAAGATTCCGGCAGCGAGGTTATAACCAATCCCTCCTGTTAGCGAAAGAGCTCGGCAAACTGACTGGTTTGCGACTCGCTGCCAACCTCACCAGAAACCGCTACAGCCCTTCACAGGTCGATTCAGAAAATGCACGCCAGAGAAGGGTTAATGTGACCGGAGTTTTCACCTGGAGCAGTCAAACGCTTACCGGGGAAAAGATCCTTTTAATAGATGATGTAGCTACCACAGGAGCTACTCTGGATGCGTGTGCTTCCGCGTTAAAAAAAGCAGGCGCCTCAACCGTGCAGGCACTTACTCTGGCTAGAGAGAATTAACGAAAGGCAGGAATTAAGAATGGACATCATCATTGGCAGTAAAAACATGGAACTACCGGAAAGGGCCAGGGCGTATATAGAAAAAAAGCTCGGCAAGCTCAAACGAAGACTTGATGACATAAAAGAAATCAGGGTAGACGTGTCAGAAGAAAAAACCAAGGCGAAAAAGGACCGGTTTATAATCCGCATCGTCCTTGATTGTCATTCTACACTCTTGCATACCGAAGAAAGAGGTCAAACCATCCAGTCAGCGATGGACAAAGCTCTGCCGATAACAGAGCGCCAATTTGAACGCTGGAAGGGAAAACTCGAGGACCGTGGCAAGAATGCTCTACCAACCGGAATCGCTATGTCTCCTCCTTCAGAAACAGAAGCGGCGCCCCCGACAGAACACAAACCCATAGTCAAGGTTAAACACTTCCCCATCAAGCCCATGCCGCTTGAAGAAGCTGCTGACCAAATGGAGCTTTTAAACCACGATTTTTTCCTGTTTACCAACTCGGAAAACAACAGGGTTAACCTTCTTTATCGCAGGAAGGACGGTGATTACGGCCTCATTGACCCCGATTCACAATAATTGTCTGCCCCTCGCTTATAGCGCATTTTATACCTCTCGGGGGTGGATCGGTATTCTGGCATCCTCACGAGGCATCCGAAAACTGATTCTACCCCGGGAATCACGTTTGCTGGCATTATCAATGCTGGGGGATTTGAGCAACGCAATGCACGATACAGACTGTTTTAAACAGCTGGAGCAAACTTTGCATGCTTATTTTAATGGCGAAATAGTTATTTTTGACCAGAAGATCGATCTTGAAGGTTATACCGCATTTATGCAAAAGGTTTGGGAAGTAACCCGGGAAATTGGTTACGGGAAAACAGCTTCTTACCAGGAAATAGCCGCCAAAGCAGGCAGCCCCAGAGCTTTCAGGGCAACTGGGCAGGCATTGAAACGAAACCCGGTACCCATAATAATTCCCTGCCACCGAATTATCGCCAGCAGCGGACAGGTTGGAGGATTCAATGGAGGAATTGCATTAAAGCAAGATTTACTCCAGATGGAGCAGGCAGGGCTTCTCAAAGTTAAGCCTACAAGCTCAAGAGCCAGGCATATTTAATTTTATGTATTCAGACTCCCAGCGTTCAACCAGGCCGTGCTCTGCAAAACTGTAATAACCATCCTGCGTGATTATCAGGTGGTCAAGCACCTTTAGCTGCATAAATATTGCAGCAAAAACGAGTGTACGTGTAAGGTTCTTATCCTCCGGGCTTGGCTCAAGGCAACCTGATGGATGATTATGCGCAAATATAAGAGCACTGGCATGTTCTCTCAGGGCATCCTGCATCACTTCGCGCGGATAAACAGCACTACGGTTAACAGTCCCTTCAAAAAGAGTTTTTTCTTCTATCAACTGATTGCGATTGTTAAGGTAAAGAACCTTAAAAACTTCCCGGGGTCGTGATGCTATGGAAATCTTGAGATAATCAAATACATCTTCTGCACTGGAATAAGAAATCCCGGTATCGATCGTCCTGTCTCGAATCAAACGCTGGCTGACGTCTCTTATCAGTCGCAGGGCAATAGTACTCCGTTCACCCAGCCCTTCAATCCTGGCCAGCTCCTCGCTGGGTGCCTCCAGAACTCCTTTGAGATTTTTGAACCTTCTGATCGCTTCATGAGCCTGCGGCTTGCAATCCCTGCGGGGAAATCCAAGAGTGAGCAACAGCTCTACGATCTCATGGTCTGCCAGACTGGAGAGCCCCCCGTGTTCAAAACGCGCCCTCAGTCTTTCTCGATGTTTTCTATTGTCATTAAATTTATCCGAAGCCATTTCCCGCAACATTTAAAGATACGACAGTCACACCGTGCGTTCCCAGTATTTCTGCCAGCTGTTTTTGCAGCTTGGAAGAATATTTAACTTCGGTATCAGGAAGATCCATATGATAAATACGACTACCATTGTTGATTATCATCCCAACTCTATCATCACCGGGATGTTTTTTCAGGACGTTTACCAATCTCTCCAGGCGTTCCAAATCACTGGATTCATCTTCCGTCTGGTCAATATGTAAAACTATCCGTTTTCTGTCTTCGGAGATACCAGGCTCATTAACGGAATTCGGAATCAATTCTTTCTCCTTCGGTTTTATATTGGGATCATAAATACTGGCGCTGTCGGCAACCATCTGAACGCTGTCTCCCCTGGCCTTTATCTTCCCTTGCACCAGTAGAATGTTTCCTTCTTGCCACAATTCTTTTGACGCTCCATACACCCTCGGCCAGGCCACCACTTCTATACTTCCCTCCATGTCTTCCAGCATTATACTGACCGATGCTTTTCCATCACGAGTAGTGAGATTGCGAACCGAGGCCACCATGCCTGCGACGCGGGCAATTTTATTTTCCATTTCTTCATCTATCTGGCCGCAAAGATAAATGTCAGAATCCGGGTCCATCTGCTTCACATAGGGGCTAAACGGATGCTGGGACAGGTAAACCCCCATCAGCTCTTTTTCCCAGGCTAGTTTTTCTTTTAAAGCCACCTCAGAGGGCTCCAGCTCGAGACTCGGAAGAGGAGCTTCTGCTTGGGAGCCCCACAGGTCAAACATGGTTGTCTGACCTGTGCTTTTCAGTTTTTGCTGCCTCTCTGACAATGCCATTATACGAGCCAAGCCGGCAAGCAACGCACCACGGTCCCCGAGATCATCGAGCGCACCAGCTTTAATCAGACTTTCCAGCGCCCTGCGGTTTATCGCGCTCAGATTAACTCTTCTGCAAAGGTCTTCAACGGATGCAAACAATCCATTTTTCTTTCTTTCTTCAACCAGGGGCTCGACCGCGTTGGCGCCAACATTTTTAATGCCGGATAAACCAAACCGTATGCCTGCTTCTTCTCCTTCCTGTTCTTCAATGGAAAAATCGAGTTCGCTGTGATTGACACACGGAGGTAAAACCTTAATATTCAGGTTACGACATTCGCCAAAAGCGGTAGCCAGTTTTTCCGAGTGGCCAAGATAAGAAGTGAGCAGGGCGGTCATGTATTCTACCGGGTAATTAGCTTTGAGATAGGCAGTCTGATAAGCTACCAGGGCGTAGCTTACCGCGTGAGCCTTGTTAAAAGCATATCCGGCAAATGGCTCTATGAGCGAAAACACCTCATCAGCGGTCTCTTCCGGATACCCAAGTTTAAGCGCTCCTTCAACAAAGTTCTTGCGCTCTTTTTTCATTGCACCGGCAATTTTCTTGCCCATAGCCTTGCGGAAAATATCCGCCTGGCCAAGGGTGTAACCGGCAAACGCTCTGACGATAAATAAAACCTGCTCCTGGTAGACTATCACTCCATAGGTTTCTTCCAGGATATCAACCAGTGCCGGGTGAGGATAATGGATCGGCTCCAGGCCATGTTTGGACTTGATGAAATGCGGGATCTGTTCCATCGGGCCAGGCCGGTACAAAGCAACCATGGCGGCTATATCTCCAAAAGAAGACGGTTTCAACTCTCGTATGTACCGGCGCATACCGCTACCTTCCAGCTGAAAAACCCCGGCGGTCTCTCCGCTGGAGAGAAGTTTATAAGTTTTGGCATCATCAAGCGGTATTTTAGCCAGATCTATTTTTTCTCCACGGGTTTGGAGTATGATGTCCCGGGCTTTTCCCAGTATGGTCAGGTTAACCAGTCCCAGAAAGTCCATCTTCAGCAACCCGATTTTGGCAATATCCCCCATCGGGTACTGGGTCATAACCAGCCCGTTATTATCTCCCCGGGAGAGCAGTTGAAGCGGGCAGTGATCAGTCAGCGGATCGCGGGCAATAACTACCCCTGCAGCATGAGTAGAAGCGTGGCGGCTTAAACCTTCTACCCTTTTTGCGTTTTCAAGAACATTATTCACCGATGGATCGCGGCCTTTTAACTGACGCAGCTCTTCGCTGGTTTCAAGTGCCCTGTCAATGGTCATGCCCGGTAAAAATGGTACCAGCCGTGCTATACGGTCAACATCACCATAAGGCATACCCAGTGCGCGTCCAACATCTCTGATAGCAGCACGGGCGCCCATGG
>Ga0265294_10010710_pt1 | contig 10394 bp, 10 predicted proteins | sample MunlanPumphouse3_FD_192504 | JGI IMG/M metagenome (GOLD analysis project Ga0265294, IMG submission 192504) | Groundwater microbial communities from a municipal landfill in Southern Ontario, Canada - Pumphouse #3 | ecosystem: Environmental > Aquatic > Deep subsurface > Groundwater | place...
CCAAGCACCATGATCCAAATCAGAGGGAGCTGCATAACCACGATCGCGGTCACGACCAGAAATGGGAGTGTCATGATATCACCAAAAGTGGTGACGATCGGGGCCCCCACCATATCAAGATTCCAGCTTTTCCGGTAACAGACCATCGAGATTATGACACCGACCGCTGTCACTATCAGACCTGCAAGTGTCCCTGAGATGACTGATATTATGATCATCTCAACGATTCCTATCACCTCCGTTCCCGTTATGAGACAGATGAGCTTCCCAAAAACCGCAAGGACTACAGAGATGATCACCGTGAGGATGAGCGATGAGCGGAGATTATCGCCAAGCTCCGTCTCCCTGCCAAACTTTGCCTCAAACGCTCCCAGATGCATCGAGGAGGAGAGGCGCGAGGTGAGGATCCCAGCGATTGCTCCACGCATATTGATCGACGGAGTGACCAGCACCATTAAACCGGGAATCAGGATGAGGACCTGACTGACGTACCCTAAATAAATACCCGCAATAAACGAGAGACTGACACTTATTAACAGTGTCCAAAGACCAATCAAGAACTCATCGTGCCCATGAAGGAGGTAACCCTTCACCTTCCCAGCTATCGCCAACTTCATCCGGGTTCACCTCTTCCAAGCACATAATACTATACTCATTAGTTCTTGCTACGTATGAAGGCTTTGGACCCTCTTCCCGATGGATGGAGAGTCCCATTCATTGTATGATGACCGAACACGGACTGTAACGGAAAAGTGCATACTCACTCAACGTTTTAACATATCCTAGAACCAACAATTAATATAATGGCAAAAAAGCTGCGGATGAACATGTTTCTTTTCTGCTGTGCACTTCTTGGAGCACTGCCCGTCGGTCTGATTCTTCTTGCCTTACTGAATATCACCCTCGGCCAGTTGTCTGACCCTGAATTCTTGTGGCTGGTTGCGACCGAGTCTGAGGTGATTAGTACGATCATTCTGACCTTTTTTGCCGGGTTGTGTGCCGTAGTCATTCTGATGATCGTCGGGACGCCGCTCGCCTATCTGCTGGCACGTTCCACAACAAGGACATCAAAGCTGATTGGCACGATCATCGATTTGCCAGTGATGCTCCCCCACACCATCGCAGGTATCCTTGTGTATCTTCTGTTCATGCCAAACGGCTGGCTGGGGGCACCGCTCTCTGCGGTCGGCATAGCATTTCAGGATGCGTTCTTCGGAATCGTGGTTGCGATGCTTTTCGTTGCAACACCGTTTTATGTCAATACAGTGCAGGAGGGGTTCGTAAATGTTCCGGTGCATCTGGAGAATGCCGCCCGGACACTGGGTGCATCCCAATTCACCGTTTTCCGAACGATCACCCTACCAATGACGTTGCGGCACATCTCAAGCGGCACGGTGCTTGCATGGGGTAGAAGTATCAGCGAATTCTCCGCAGTGATCATGATCGCCTACTATCCAATGGTGATCTCGACGCTCATCTACAACCGGTTTATGACAGGGGGGCTGAAAGAAAGCAGTGCGGTCGCATTCACGATGATCGTGGCCTGTCTGCTGATCTTCGGCGCTCTCCGGTTCATCTCCGGTAGGATCGGAGGGAAGTATGATAGAGTTTGAAGATGTTTCCCTGTCGCTTGGTGAGTTTTCCCTGAAAAACTGCTCCTTATCGATTGAAGAGGGAGAATTTTTGGTGATCATGGGGCCGTCTGGCGCAGGTAAAACGATAATTCTGGAACTTATCGCGGGTCTGCATGATCCCGATACCGGCGTAATCCGAATTAACGGGGCAGACATGAGAAAGATCCCGACGGAGAAACGAGGGATCGGAATCGTCTATCAGGATTATGCACTATTTCCTCACATGAGTGTAGAGGAGAACATCTCTTACGGGATGAAGAGGAAGCATACCCCCCGAGAGGAACAGAAGAGAAGGAGCTTGGAGCTTGCCGATTCGTTCGGAATCGGGCATCTGCTGAATAGACGACCTCTTACTCTTTCGGGAGGTGAAGCGCAGAGGGTCGCACTCTGCCGGGCACTTGCGGTGAAACCGTCGATCCTCCTTCTCGATGAACCGTATGCAGCGCTGGATAATGAAACGCGCCGGGACTGTGTCGCCGATATGAAAAAACTGCATAAAGGGGGTCTGACGATAGTGCAGGTGACACACTCGCTTGATGAGGCGAAGTCCCTCGGCACACGAATCGTTTTGGTGAGGGACGGCCGGGTGGTTCAGACAGGCCCTTCGGAAGAAGTGTTCATGCATCCAAAGGAGGAAGTGACGGCACGATTTCTCGGGTTTGAGAACATCTTCAATGGAAAAGAGGTAGGTCTTGACGGAAGAGTATGTGTACGCAGTGAGGACATAATCCTACACACGGAGGCATCGGAAAAATGTCTCCTGGGGACAGTGCTTTCAGTCGAAACAAACGGGGCGCTTAGGATTTGCCATGTAGACATTGGCACAGTGATCCTGACGGTGACAATGGGAAAAAGAGATGGAGATTACCTAGAAGGATCAAAGGTATGGGTAGACATCCCCAAAAATACCATACGTATGATCGGCGCAGAGTGAGTATTCCCGCGGGGAATAATTCGATCTTAAAAATCAAAGTGGAGCGGGATACCCCACCCCGCCTTCAACGAACGCCGCAAGCATAAATGCCATGAACTTTTCCGCCTCCTCAGGCTCCGGCGCATCATAGGGGATCGTTGCCGCATAGACAACAGGCATACCTGTCCGTTCATTCCCGATCGTGGAAAACCTCTGGAATCCAAGATATACTGTCGCATCATCATAGACCGAAGCATATGCTTCCTCTCCCAGATTCACCTCAGGCTGGAGTTCCACATATCGCAAACCCTGACCGATTGCTACACTCTTATAATCAAATGCATAATCAATTCCCCCGGATTCAAGAAGACTCAGAAGGAACATACTTGCGTCCCTGATTGCGACCTTACTGTTTGTCTCCGGCTGAAGAAGGACAGGAAGTTCGACCGCCAGCCCATCGTCAGTCTTGTTTACGATCAGTTCCGGGTCAAAACTGCTACCGATCACCGCACTGAACAGACCAGGAACCTGCAGCTGTTCTTCGGCAAGCATCATTACGAGAAGCGTCCGATATCCTGCAGCATCCAAGGTCGGATTCGAGAACCCGACCTTCACATCATCCCGCGATAGAATCTCATACCAGTTCTCAGTGGAGATTTCATCGGCATAGGCACTACTGTCAGTGAAAGCAAGAACCATCTCATTGCGGGCAAAAGGTGTGTACCAGTCAGTGTAATTCACTCCCTCCGGCCCCTCCTGATACATCATATCAGGGATAAGCGACTCATCCGCCACCACGACCAGGTCAATCGGCTGGTGAAGATCCGTCACCTGACGGATCGCCTGAATACTCCCGTGCCCCTCAATCTGAATATCTATCTCAGGGTGGAGCGCCTCATACTCCAGCTCAATCTCCTCGAGGGGGAGAAGAAGGCTTCCAGCGGGGACCACCTTGACCACGGTTTTTTCTTCGGCAACACAGCCGGAACAGACCGCGAATACTATTATCAGTAACGCAAAGATCAGAAGGGATTTTCTCATCCATGGACCTCGATCCGATCAACCCACTTGACCCAGAGACTACCCTCTGTAATAACATCCGGCTCAGCAGTCATCGTCGCTACCCGAAGAGGACCGCCGTCGTCATATGGATACGGTACACCATCCGCAGTATACATCAAAATCGGGGTCATGGTTGCCGGGGTCTTCATCTCCTTCAGGTTAACATCCAGACAGAGAAGATCCTCACCCAGCAGTTGCTCATATGAGAATACCCAGAGATAACCATCCGCCGCGAAGACATGTACAGTCTGCCCCTCATGGACCCCGCCTACCTGATCCAAAAGATCGATCAACGGAACGCCGGTAATTTTGTAGGGTCCATATTTGATACCGACCGTCGAGACCGCATATCCATTCCCACTTACAGAAGGTAGGGCAGCAATCTGTGAAACCGTCATCACCTTTTCGGTACCGTCCGCACCAACGAGCGTCAGCGGCCAGTCTATATCCGCATACGGATCACTGACGCAGCCTGCTGCACAGATACAGGCGAAAATCGCGAGTATCAATAAGAGCTGTTTCATACCTGCCTCCAAATAAGGACCGCACCGAGGAGACCAGCTATAATTGTCCCTACGAAAATCGGAGATGCCGCCGCCTTTGTCGGGACAGGCGTCTGAGTCGTCATCGACTTCGCCAGTGCTCCGATCTCACCAGTGTATCCTCCTTCATAAATTCGAATCTCACTGACCCATTTCACCGTCAGACCACTGGTAGAGGGATAAAGACCTTCATAGAAATAGACGGACTTCTCCGGCAGGGCCTCGCGCATATCATTGTTCCCAAAGACATGCAAACCCTCGGCATTCACAGAGTCATCAGCAAGGAAGACAAGACGCATTCCCAGATAGTAACCGTCAGTTCCGGGATACCCGACACCCTGACGTTCTCCGACGCCCGAAACATCCTCACCAACATACCAGCAGACGGTAGCAGGGCCCTGACATGCCGGGGGTTCATAGATCGTTGAATATCCATACTCGACATGATAGCCGTCAACCGCGGCAATCATAACATCATCATCCTCGGACATACCGCCGATAAGGTCGCAGAGATCCATGACAGCAGTACCTTTCACCGCTCCTCGATCCTTGTAGTTGCCGGTTTCGTTCACATCCCAGCGCCCCTCAAGGTCATCGGTGAAAACCGGACCCTGATGATAATAATGTGTAACACCATCACCCTGAACCGGAAGGTTCGCCTCCATCCACTGGTAACTGACTGTCTGCTCCTCAAGAACGGTGCCATTTTCCGCGATACGAATCAGATGCAGCTCAGTGGTCGCACCTGATGGACCTGCTGCAGCAACTGAAACCAGACAGAAGACGGCAAGCAGGGTTAGTAAAATTATTCTGTTTTTCATGAATTTCTCCGAATAAAAAAGGTAGCTCCGCACAGGAACCCAAGAAGGACGCCGACACCGCAGGGTGAAGAGACCGAACCCACAGTGCTGAATGAGTCCCCGACCGTACCTTCTGGAAAGGTCTTGGTCAGGATACTATTGTCTTCAGACGCCTCGGCGACTTTGTAAAAAGTCGAGGTGAACTCCGATCCCGAGACATCGACCCGAACATACCCAAGCGTGTGGTAGATCGAGGCAACGATCTCATCAGCCGGGTCGGTAACCGCCGAATACAGCGGAGCTCCTCCTGCGCCGTTTGTCACATAAGAGACGCCCCCGGATACATACCGTTCATACGCATGCATATGAGCCGAATAGGTCGCAGCAATATCACCAGTCTCGAATATCTCCTGCCAGACTGGGATCTGAGCGGTGGTCAGTCCGGTACGTTTCTGATCTGTTGTGTAAAACGGGTGGTGGAAAAATGCGATCTTCGTCCCATTTACCGCCGTTTCTGCAGATAACCAGGCTGTCTGATCAGTGAACCGGGTCTGGATCCAACCGTTAGTGTTCAAAACAAGAAATCTCATAGAGCCGGCAGAGAATGCATACCAATCAGGCATGCCAAAGATTTCGGTGTAGAGATCTGCATAATCATGATTCCCCTGGACCGGGACGATGATCGTGTTCGCATACAGATCACGTCCCGCTGAAAAGAACTGATCCCACTCTTCGGGATCGTTCGCTTCACCGGAGAAGTCCCCGAGATGCACAACAAACAGCGGACCCTCCTTGAGAATCGCGTAGGCTACGACACCATGACGCTCGATCTGGGTGAACGGCGGCTCGCTTCGTGTATCGCCAGAGATCACGAAGGTATAGTTCTCTGCACCGAACGTCCGAAAAGAGTAGGACTCCGACCATGAACCGTTCACGAGGATACGGTAAGAGTATGCGGTATCGGGAATCAGATCTTCTATCAGGATGTGATGAAAAACTCCTGAATCCGAAGAGAAGAGCGAAGTATTCTCACCCAACGAGAGCTCGACGGCACCCGACGCGTTTTCATACAAACAGTAATGGATAGTTACGGTTTCCTCATCCAATGACGTGATGTATGGACCCCACCGGGGCAGCTCTGCAGCCGAGACCGCAGGTACCAGAAAGAGGAGAAGGAGAAGGAAGACGCCGAAACGTTTCATATCAGAACTTCCTGACGAAAAGCACCAATCCGAGCATACCAAGTATTCCGGTCAGAACTCCAAATGAAGGCGACTGAGTCGCTGTTGACATCGGTTGGACCGCTGAAGGTGATGCGGAGACGATTGAGATGGTCTCAACATTCTGGACCGAGAGGCCGGTGGTCGTTGGGTACTTGCCTGAGTAGAAGTACCAGTCCTGCTCATCCATAGTAGACTTCTCATCCGCGACCCCGAAGATATGGTAGCCCCACGGGTTCAGACTGGTGTCACCGGTGAACATAAGACGCATACCGGTGTAATACTCCGGGACATACCCCTCCTCTTCACTGTACCAGGAAAGAAATACTGCACCCATAGCAGGTTCTGGATTGTAGATGTATTTCTGCGGGAAAGTCTTTTTGAGTCCATCAGCCGCGATGAAGGTAATATTATCTCCCTCAGACGCCCCACCGACCAATTCGCATAGATCTTTCACCGCCGTCCCTTTGAGTGCGCCCATGTCCTTTGTCTCAACATTCACCGACTCGGTCGGATCCCATACGTCCCCTTCAAAGACTGGGCCCTGTAGATAATAATGTGTGTAACCGTCACCTACAACGGGGAGGTTGGATTCCATCCAAAGATAGTCCACAGTGGTCGAGTTAATGAGAACACCTTCAGCGTTGTATTTTTCGATCGTGATTTCGGTCGTAGCGGCACTGACTCCGCCGGCAAATATACATAGAGCCAAGACCACGACGAGGATCTTGCACACATTATTTAGCACATTCATTTTACTTATCTCCAAAACCAAACCACTGCAGGTAAATTATCAATGGCTCATGAAACCATTGACAAATGACCCATATGAAATGTTTGTATGCATATATTTTGGATATGTTAATTAGTTAATGTTTCCTTATGAGCATTGACATAAGCGATCTGTATCTAAATGCAGAGGCCTGATGACATAATCAAGAGGAAAGCTAATAGTAAATATATAGGATAAAAAGGAGAAGATTAAATCAGTTTTTGAAACTGTGAATTGGTGCCGGGATCCTGCCGCCGCGGTTAATGAAGTCTGCACAGGAGAATTTGTTCACCGGCTGGATGGGTGCATAGCCAAGAAGACCACCGAACTCAACAGTGTCGCCTAAATCCTTCCCAATCACAGGGATGAGCCGGACCGCGGTCGTTTTCTGATTGATCATACCGATCGCCGCTTCGTCAGCAATAATTCCGGAGATAGTTGTTGCCGGAGTGTTGCCTGGGATCGCGATCATGTCAAGACCGACCGAACAGACCGAGGTCATCGCTTCGAGTTTTTCGATCGTGAGAGCTCCTCTGTTCACTGCATCGATCATACCCTGATCCTCGCTTACTGGAATGAATGCACCGGAAAGTCCACCGACAAAGGAACTGGCCATCACACCGCCTTTTTTGACCTGATCGTTCAGGAGAGCGAGTGCCGCGGTCGTACCCGGGGCACCGACGGATTCAAGACCCATCTCTTCCAGGATCTCGGCTACACTGTCGCCGACCGATGGGGTAGGAGCAAGAGAAAGATCAACGATCCCGAACGGGATACCCAGTCTCTCTGATGCCTCAAGTGCGACAAGCTGACCCATACGGGTGACCTTGAACGCAGTTTTCTTAATGGTTTCACATAACAACTCGAAATTTTTGCCGCGAACAGCTTCGAGAGCATGCTTGACCACACCGGGGCCGCTGACACCTACGTTGATAACTGCATCGCCTTCTGTTACGCCGTGGAAAGCTCCCGCCATGAACGGATTGTCGTCAGGGGCATTGCAGAAAATAACGAGTTTTGCACAGCCAAGAGAGTTCTGATCCTTCGTTGCTTCTGCGGTCGCAAGCACGATCTCACCCATCAGTTTGACTGCGTCCATATTTATCCCGGTCTTAGTGGATCCGATATTGACGGAGCTGCATATCCGTTCAGTGCATGCGAGTGCCTGGGGGATGGACATTATAAGATTTCGATCAGCTGTGGTCATTCCTTTGGATACAAGTGCCGAGTAGCCGCCGAGGAAGTTCACGCCGACCTCTTTTGCAGCTTTGTCAAGAGTCTGGGCAATAGTGACGAAGTCCTCAGGCGAGCGGCATGCCGGTCCGCCGACAAGTGCGATAGGAGTTACGGAGATGCGTTTGTTAACGATTGGGATACCGTATTCCCGCTCGATGTCTTTACCGACGGCGACAAGATCCTTTCCCACACGGGTGATCTTTTCATAGATCCGGGCATTGAGCCGGTCCAGGTCTGTGTCGCAGCAGTCGAGAAGACTGATACCGAGTGTGATCGTTCTGACATCGAGCATCTCCTGCTCGATCATTTTATTGGTTTCGTTTACCTCAAAGATGTTTATCATGGAAGCCCCTTAGATGCGATGCATCTTTTCGAAGATCTCTTCACGCTGACATCTGATATGGACCCCGATATCCTGACCGATCTGTTCAAGATCGCGGGCCATGTCGCCGAATGGTACGGCGGTGTTTCCGGTGTCGACGATCATCATCATATTGAAGTACCCCTGGACGATTGTCTGTGATATGTCCTCGACATTGATCTTATTATTCGATAAATAGGTACAAACTTTTGCGATGATGCCTACTGCATCCTTTCCAACGACGGTGATTATAGTTTTGTTCATACTTTTCTCCTTATGAGTTATTCAAAAAGTTACTAAGTTATTCTCCGTGTATTGACAAATAGCTTTGTTTGTTGTGTGAGAGAAGGGTCAGCACCAGGAGGTGAAGGTGGTCTGACGGGTGCGGCCAAGCGAGAGATACGGCATTGCCCGTTTCATAATGACGCCGCATTCGCGAAGTATGTCGGGATTTTTGACATTCCGGGCATCCCGGGTTTTGAGGATGGATGCAGCTGAAACCGGGCCGATTCCAGGCACTCTGAGAAGGTCAGCATACTCGGCAGATGCCGGATCCACTTCGGGCAGGTTTTTTGCGAGAAGTATTTTTGGATCGGTGTTCATGAGCATTCCGTTTTCGTCGAAGACGGGAGAAGTCTCGGCTCTGTCATATCCGTAGAGTCTGAGGAGGGCGTCGACCTGATACCATCTGTTTGCACGCCAGAGAGCGGTATTTTCATGATTTTCCAGAGGCGTGCCGTTTACTGCGTAGAATGCAGAGTAATAGACCCTTGCAGGGTTGTACTTTTCATAGCTGGTCATGACCGTCTGGAAGAGCTCGGCATCTGTTTCCCCGGCGGCTCCGAGAACAAACTGGGTGGAGTGTTTACCGGGCATGATCTCGGCAAGCCATTTGTGCCGGGTCAGGAGATCAGATGCATAATCTTTGACGGTGGCAAGTTCGGAGAGATATGATGAACCCGGAGCTTCGAGATTGATGCTGAGCCGGGTGGCATACTTTGCCATTTCAACGATATCGGTGCGGTTTGCACCTGGGAGGACTTTGAGATGGAGGTATCCATTATATCCTGAACTCCGGATGATTTTTGCGGTCTCGGTAAGTTTCTCCATACCGAGGTCGACATCACCGCGGGGGATACCTGTGCTTAATAGGAGACCACCCACCTTTCCCTGGCGGTGAAGCTGCAGAAAACCGTGGGCAAGCTCTTCGGGAGTAAAATGGATGCCGGTTTTTTTTGTGCAGACCTGACAGTAGGCACAGTCAAAGGAGCAGGTGCCTTCGAGAAGGATACGCATTGGGTTGCATTGATGGGTTTTTCCTTCGTTTCGTCCAGTCTGATCGAAGAATTGCGAACTGGTAGCCAGCTCGATCTTTCGCATGAGTTCCGACATTCCATGTAAGTATCGGTATGGGAGATTATAAACCCCAAACCGCGCGGTGCGGTAATGCCCCGCAACTGCGAAAAAAACGGGTTCTCACTCAGAGATATAGGTTAGAAAAATCGAGGGGAAAAAGATGAAGACGAGAAATATATCAATGTCCACTTCTGACAATTTACCTGGCAAAGAGAACTCAGATACCTCAAAGAATTGTGATAAGATAGAGATTAGAGAACGTGGCAGACATTCTCTTGTTTCCACACACGACCATACCTCTCCAAATTGGATTCACGGTAGAATAATCTTTGAAATTCATCTCACACAACAAACCCAAAAAATATAATTCCGCAGCCGGTGTACGTTGTACCCACAAGGGAATACCATGAGTACACCATCGATCATAACGTTTTTGACGGAACATGCAGACAAAAAAACCGTTTCCTTCCACATGCCCGGGCACAAAGGCTCCGCCGT
>Ga0265294_10010711_pt1 | contig 10391 bp, 12 predicted proteins | sample MunlanPumphouse3_FD_192504 | JGI IMG/M metagenome (GOLD analysis project Ga0265294, IMG submission 192504) | Groundwater microbial communities from a municipal landfill in Southern Ontario, Canada - Pumphouse #3 | ecosystem: Environmental > Aquatic > Deep subsurface > Groundwater | place...
AAGGTTTTCACCGATTATTTCGCGGATATTTTCCATGGCTCTAAAGATACAGCAAAAAAACATATTTGACAACTCTAAGGGGCCTTTATTTACTTTTAAATGTTTGTATTTCGTTAAATGGTGTTCCCTAATTAATTGATTTTAACTAAAATAAGAAAGATATGAGTGAAATCACCAAGAAAAAAGTAATAATCATCACTTCCATTTCTTTAGTTGTCTTATTAACAACTGGTATTGGTGGATATATGATTTGGAATAATCAAAAAAATGTCCCACCCTCTTATGAAGATTTTAATCCAAATGATTATCTCGATAATAATGCCGCTCTGTTTTCTAATTTTGAGACTTTTCGTCTTGAATCCCCTTCATTGGGTAATTGCATGGAAAGATATAATCCTTATCAACTCTTCAATTTAGCGGTATATGAGAGCCAAAAAAATGACTTAATCAAATTCCAAGCCAGTGGTCTTGTCGATGTCGGAGGACTAAAACAAGATATTCTTGCCTATCAATTAAAAAATGTTGATCAATACTTTTATGAATCAATTTCTAAAGGCTTAATTAGCACAGCTAAAAGGTTCTATCAAGATGAAGAAATTACTTGGTACCGTGGAAAATACAACCAAAGTAATGAAATGGTTTGGAATCCCGAAAGTGAAACAATAATTCCAATTGAAGAATTTCAAGAAGCTTGGGGATTTGATCTATCCATTTTTTCTCCCTATATTGTTTCAAGCTTAACTTGTTTAGGAACATCAACAGCGGTAATAGAAGACAACCTCATTCAAATATCGTTAGATTTAGATCCGTTTTTCAGCGTCCTAAACTATGTTAAACAGATGGTGAAAATGGGGAATCTAGAAGAAGCTCCAATCTTTAAAAAAATCAATGTAAAAATTACTTTTGATGAAGATTTTTTGATTCAATCGACAGAGATATTCGAGCAGTACAAAGTGAAAAAATTTGGTTGGTTCGATGCGACCGGAACATTAACAGGAGACTTCACCTTTGGAGTCCAAGAGTCATTTCCTCCCTTAGATACTGAAATTATTTACGAATAAATAGCTAAAAGAAAAGCCGCAAGTAGCGGCTTATTTCTTAGACTTTTTCAATTTCAGAGAATTCAACTTCGAGTTTGGTCGTTCTTCCAAAGAAGACGGTTTCAAGTTCGACAGCTCCGGTCTCGCGATTAATGGAAACAATATTACCTTCAGTTCCTTCAAGCGCACCGTGAATGACTTTGACAAGGTCACCGATGCTGTAACGATCATACATTTGTTCATCAATCATACCCATTCTCTTTAGAACTGGCTCAACTTGTTCTCTTGGAACAGGGAACGGTTTAGTTCCTTTTCCAGAAGATCCAACGAAGCCGGTTACTCCGGGAGTATTACGAACTACATACCAAGCATAGTCCGTCATAATCATTTCAACAAAGACATAGCCAGGATAGAGATTTTTCATTCTTGTCTTACCGGTTGGAAGACCATCTTTCATTACGGGGACTTCGTGTTCAGCGACGATAATACGGAAGATGAGTTCTTGCAAACCCATGGATTCGACACGTCGAGTGAGATTATCTGCCACTTTTCTTTCGTGAGTAGAATAAGTATTGACGACATACCAGGCTTTTTCGCCTAGCTTGCTTTGTTTATTTTCGCTATCGCTGACATCGGTCGTCGTATCAGTAAAAGCTTTAATTTCGTCTGACATTATGCCCCTGTGCCTCCCATTGATTTAAAAGCATCACCTAAAATATCGATGAGTCGAGCTCCAGCCGCATCCTCTGCTAAAAGAATAAGAGCAGCTAGAACAGCTATCACTACTGTGACAACAATGGCGGGGATTAATTCATCTCGCTTTGGCCATCTAACGCGTTTGCCTTCTTTGACAACGCCTTTTGCATAAGATTTCATTCCCATAAAGGAACCTCCTATTTACTAATTTTGTGGATAGTATGTTTTCCACAATGTGGGCAATACTTTTTGATTTCAAGGGTTTTGAAGCCTTCTTTTTTCATCATCAGGGTATAGTTGCGAGATAAACAATCTTCACAAATCAAAAGTACTTTTTCTCTCATCTATCTACCCTATCTTAAGTTTGCTTTAATAATGTAGCACATACAATTGTTATTGTAAAATAAAAAATCAATGATTGAATCAACTTACTGAATAATGTGTTTATCTTTAAGATAGTAGAAGACCATAATAAATGTCATTCCAACGACTGCGATGATGATGACAAAAGAGATCATCGTGCTAGAAGATACTTCTCTATTTTCAGAATAAGATGTGTCTGGTTGTTCAAAAAAAGTTCTCATTGTTGAGATTGAATCGCTAATTTTGCTTCCCGCTAAATCGACATAGTCACTAACTATTTGTCGATCGTATTCAGAAAGAGTTTCATATAATTCAATTACTCGTTCGTAAAGCGCGCGACTAATATCGCACACGCTACTATTTTCTTGTGGGCGCACATCCCGATTCCATAGACGAATAAAGCCTTCATCACAAGCATCAGTAAATATGGTATATGAGGTTAAGTAGTTCAAATTGTTCCACTCAATTTCACTACCGGTGTAGTTGATTGTGCTAAAAATAGCATGATTTTCCGGAGCCGTGAAAAGAGGCGAGGGAATGGATGTTATTGTATAGGAAATCATTACAGATTCAAGATTTAAAGCACTATCAAAAGCTCCAGATGCAATCTCATCAACATAAAAATCTTCATTATGATAGATGCGTATCTCTGACACATTAGGATCAGTCACACCAACAAGTTTGTAATGACCATTTTCTTTGCTTTCTAAAATCAAATTGCCATTCTCAACTGGTAGTGTTTTTATTGGAATATGTGGGTTATTAATAAATATGCCACTTGATATAATTAAAACTAGAATTGCATGTTTAATCATGAAACCGGTCCACCAAAAATAAAGATAACAATAAGACAGACAATGATTAAAAGAACAATGACACCTGCAACAATTAGTGAAAACCAAGGGAATGAATAATGTTCCTTTTCTTCTTCAAGGGGTAGATCTTCAGTCGAAATAACTTCCGTTTCACTGGAAATAGGTTTATTCTCATCAATTTCAATGCCGATGGGTTTGTCGATTTCTTTTTTCTTTTTCATAACTCTAATTATATAATATTTAATCTTCACTTTTCTTTAGAAAATGTTTGGACATCACTTTTACCAATATTGTAATGACAATGGTGTTTAAGGGAATGTTTACAAACATGATAATCAATTGACTAAACAATATTACCCAAAATGTTTCAAAACCAAAGGCTATGGCTTTCATAAGTGAACCAAAAATGACCATGACAACAAGTTCAACAATAATTAAGGCGAAGGAGGTTTGAACCGGATATAAGGGCAAATCCTCGTTTTTTGCTCTAACTTTTCGGTTATACAAAATAATAAACACCAAAAGACAGGCAAATAATAAAAGCATTGTGCTTGGGATTACAATACGCATGAGTAAAGTGATGTTATAAGTGTTGCTAAAAAGGGTAAGTGTGTCGTTAGCAAATAGAACCAAAACTACAGCAACTAGGCTAATTGCCATAAAGGAAATGGTGAATAAAAGAGATACCTTGTTATTACGAACTTTTTTAAATAAAGAAAAAACAAAATAGGGCAACAAACCCAATACAGCATAGATCAATGTAATGGTCGGAAAAAAACCGAAACCACTCGCATCAAATAATGCATAGCCAATAATGTCCGAGGCCGCTCCAACTAATAAGCCATACCAAGGACCGAGCAAAATGGAAGCGAAAATAATAATCGCGGGACCACCAGGAGAAATGCGTACAAAAGGAATGATAGGAATATAATTAATCGCCAATACTTTTTGCAAGATGACAGCGATAGCAATAAATAAACCTGCTAACGCAATTTTTGAAATACGGTCGAGAGTGCTGCGTGGAAAAAAGGATTTCATTGAAGACCTCCGCTTTTAAAGAAGTCTCTCATATATCCTGCAAAAGCAAGAGACCCCGTAATAAGAATAATATCTTCTGGGTAATTTTCTATGAGAGTAAGCAATAATTCTTTAGGGTCTTCATAAAATTCATATTCATCAGCAAAGAGAAAATAATCATCTCTGCCACGGGCTCTTGGGTGATCAAAAGTCGTTAGTATAACCTCGCCAACTTGTCCAATAAAGTTCAACATAAGTGGAAAGTTTTTATCCTTAAAACAAGCAAAAACAACATGAATCGGTCGGGTTTTGCTGACTTTTTCAATGGAAATCATTAGGTTTTCCATCGCCTCAGGATTGTGAGCTCCATCAACGATGACCAGTGGATTACTATGGACAACTTCCATTCTGGCGGGAATAACCATTTTATACAAGCCGTCAACTAAAGCTTCTTCATTCATTGGAAAAATGCCTTTTACAATTTGAGTAGCTTCAATGGCTAAACAAGCATCATAAACGCTGTACTGAGCAATTGATTGAATCTTTAAATTGCGAAAGGTGAGATAGTCAAAAGAGTATCCGGTTTCCGAATATAGGACATTATTTGGAATCGAAACACCAAAAATTTTACTTTGCTTATAATTAGCTTCGCGAGAAATGACCGAAAGAACATCTTCACTTACATCGCCCACTAAAACAGGAATTTCTTCTTTGATGATACCGGCTTTATGCTCTGCAATTTCAGTAATGGAGCGACCGAGATATTCGGTGTGTTCCATGCTCACAGAGGTAATAACGGAAAGAATGGGAGTAAAGATGTTGGTAGCGTCAATTAAACCGCCCATACCGCACTCAATGATTGCAATATCGCATTGGCAATTAGTGAAGTGAGTGAGAGCTATTAGAGTTAAAATCTCAAAAGCTGATAATTCGTATTGAAGTATGCTTTGTTTAAATACCTGGATTATATCTTCTATTTCTTCATCGCTAATCAATTCATCATCAACGCTAATCATCTCATTAACTTGATTTAGGCCTGGAGACATAAATAGACCAACTTTATAACCGGCTTCCTTATAAATGGAGGCGAGATAAGAGGCGGTTGAGCCTTTTCCGTTTGTCCCAGCGATATGAATTGAAGGGATTAAATATTCAAAAGAAATATCACAAAGAAAACGATCAAAGTTTTCACGTTGATAGTCTCCCGAGGAACGAACAGGAACAATTAGATCTATGTTTTTCATAATTTATTCTCTTTCAAGATCCCTCTCAAGATCTCTTTTCTTAATGGTTTCTCGTTTGTCATAAAGTTTTTTTCCTTTAGCAAGAGCAATCTCCACCTTGGCTTTACCATTTCTTAAATAAACTCGAGTAGGCACAATCGTGAATCCACCCTTTTTAATTTGATTAGTGAACCAATTGATTTCTTTATTGTGAAGTAAGAGTTTTCTCGTCCTTAAGGGATCGTGATTAAAAATATTGCCTTTTTCGTAGGGATTAATGTGCATATTGACAATTTCCATTTCGCCTTGGCGTATTAAAACATACGCATCACCGATTGAACATGAATTCGCGCGTAGAGACTTGATTTCGGTCCCAACAAGAACGATTCCACATTCGGTAAAATCACTCAAAAAATAGTTGAAATGAGCTTTCTTGTTGGAGGAAATAATTTTTAGGTTTTCTAATTTCTTAACCATACTAAATTTTGTCCTTCACAACCGCTCTTCGCCAATTAAAAAGCCCTTCATCATTGAATTCTTTTGCCATTTTGGTTCGATCCTTGAAAGGAATAAAAGTAAAAGCGAGATAGAAAATTAACAAATTCATCCCTATTACAGTCAATAAAGTAAGGGCATCAAAAGGAATGAAGGCGTTGATGATAATAGTAATGGTTCCGCCAAGAACAGCGGTAAACGGAACTGCAAGTCCGGGAGTAACAACGATTGCATGAATTGTTTCAAATAACCATGCTTTAAATCTTCCACGGAAAATAAAGCGGAAGATCGTCGTCAAAATTAATCCAGCGACAAGGTAACATAGAATTGAGAGAATAATAGTATTAAAAACACCTAAGTTCAAATTGGCATAAAAAGCGTAACCCACTCCACCGCCTATTCCTAGCAGTAAGGTTCCATAAATCACTAGTCTAACGACAAATCTTGTATTTGTACTATGTCCATAAATAAGGGCGACAAGATAGGGTAAGAATAGCAAGTTAGCAACCAAGAAGAAAAGGGTCCAAAGAATGATATTCCTAAATAGAACATTTTCGTAAGGAAAGTTTGTCAAAAACGAAATTGATAAAGTTAATATTAAAGAGACAATAACCAAAGTAATAACGCGAATGATACTCGTAGAACTAACATTGTTTTGCCACACATCATTGTGGATTGCTTGTTTAACGAGCTGTGGCTTCCTCATGTGTTGCCAAACCGCGATGGGTGGTAAGAAGAAAAGCAACATGATAATAGCTCCTGAAGTAGAAACATCAAAGAATCGTGTTGATTCAACGAGATTGTGTGTGAGGATGCAGAAATAAAACATCAAATACATAAGAGCAAAACGGAATTGCTTTCGAATAAACAATCTAATAATGCAATAAAAGCCAAATCCAATTCCAAAAGAATAGAAGCTTAAACCAACAATTCCACTCATCAAGAAAACTTCAACGTAGCCAGAATGACACGTTCTCACGGTGTGCTCAAAGATAGAGGAATAGGTCATTATCAATTTCGAACTAGCCCCATAACCATAACCAAAAATGAGTCTCATTGGTTCTTTTTTAAGCAAATCCAACGCCCAAGACCATATTTCTGTTCGATTGCTAAATGTCTTAAAGTCACTTCGGAAAACAAATCTCCTCAAGAATTCTTTAAATGCAACCATAAATGGCCATTGTTTGGATTCACCAATTAGGTAGACAATAAGAAGACCAATAGCGACTGCAAAAATTAAGATGATAAACACTGAGGAACGTATATAGTGGCGTTGGATGTATCCCTTGATTATTTTAGCTGACAAATAAATAACAAGGAGACCGCTAGAAATTAGCAGCGCGGTATTTGAAAGAGTAAATATCATAATTCCAAAAAAGAACAACATGAGAATATATGACCACCACTTAGAATGAGGAAAATTAATTAAAACGCAGGCCATCATGCCGAGCATTAAACACAAACCAAAAATATTTGGATTGATAAAGAACGATCCCACACCTTTGCCGTTTGGATTTCCTTCGAATATAGTTTTATAAACCCCAATTTCAAAAACCAAAGAAAAAATAGAAGCTAAGACGACAAGAATAATGACTGCATACGCCAACCATTTTAGTTTTGCAAATCTAAGTCTTCCTTTAACGAATGTGAACATCATCATGTAAAGAACAACAAAGCTTATGAAAAGTTGAATGGTATAACGGATTTTTTCATTTATCGAATAAGTGAGAGTGGCATCCTCGCCGGTATTATAATCGATGAAATATGTTGAAGATGGGTTTGTCCAAATGGCAATGCAAATGCAAATGAAAAGGATGATTAAAATGGATAAGACAACCCAGCCGGCTTTGATTTTATTTTTCTTATGTTCAAGGAAGAAATACACCACCATCATGGCTAAAATCACAGCGGTAATGATATAAAAAACAGGATTAGAAAAACCCTCCATTGGCAGACCATTGGAAAGTAGGGCAATGTTCTCCACATAAAAGCAGGAAAGAACGATAATCACCCAGAACCAAAGACTAGATAATATGTATTTGAATTGTCCCATACAAGCAACACGCATTATACAAGCAAATGCGCGAAAAGTCTAAAACTTTGAGAAGGAGCGGACCTTAAAAGGTCCATTTTAAAGATGAAATAAAAACAAAAATAGTTTAAAAAGAAGAAAAGAGATTATTCCTTTTGATATAATCAAAAAATCATTATAATACTAGTATGAATAAATACGAACTATTAAAAAGCATGATTCATGAAGGTCAACAAATTGTTGTCTTCACTGGTGCGGGAATTTCGGTAGCCAGCGGAATTCCTGATTTCCGAAGTGAAAATGGAATATATCATACTGATGAAAACAGCGAAACAAAACCGGAAGATATTTTGTCTCATTCTTTCTTTGTCAAACGGACTAAAGATTTTTATGAGTTCTACAAAAAGAAAATGCTCTATGAAAATGCTAAGCCGAGTCTTGCTCATAAGTATTTTGCCGGATTAGAAAAGCAAGGTAAAAATATCATCGTAATTACCCAAAATATTGATGGTTTGCATCAAGAAGCGGGATCCTCGGTTGTTTACGAATTGCACGGCAATGTACATAGAAACTACTGTCAAGAATGTCATCGTCTTTTTGGGATACAATATATCCAAAAAAGCAAAGGAATTCCCCATTGCGACAAGTGTGAAGGAATTATAAAACCAGATGTCGTTTTATATGATGAGCCGCTTAATGAAGATCTAATTATGAGAACAATATCCGCGATTATGATTTGCGACATATTAATTGTGGTTGGAACCTCTTTGACGGTTTACCCCGCGGCTGGTTTCCTCCGCTACTTCCGCGGTAAATATTTGATTGTAATCAACAAAAGCGAAACATCATTTGACAACATGTGTGATTTAGTTATTAACGAAGATATAGAAAGTGTAATTAAAAAAATAGTATGAAAAAATTAGTAATATTTGATTTAGATGGAACCTTGCTCGATACGCTTGGTGATTTAAAAAACGCTGTAAATTACGCATTAAATGCCAAAAAATGGCCACAAAAATCAAAAGAAGATGTGCGTTTAGCCATAGGAAATGGCGTTGCTAAATTAATTCAAAGAACTGTTCCCAACGGAATTAGCAAAGAAGAATATGATTCTACTCTGGAGATTTTTAAAATCTATTATGGAAACAATTATGATATCGAGACAAAGCCTTATCCTGGACTACTAAAAATGTTAAAAAAATTAAAAAAAGATGGTTTTTTACTAGCGGTTTGCACAAACAAAATTCAAGCCATCGCCACCTATTTGGTCGATCACTTTTTTCCTGGATTGTTCGATTATGTTCAGGGAGATGAAATAGGCATTCCAAAAAAACCTGAGCCTGATATGATTGATAGAATTCTCAACCGCTTTTCTCTAACTGAAAAGGACGCCGTTTATGTTGGTGATACCGACGTTGATCGACTAACAGCCATTAATTCTCATCTTGAATACGCGCTTGTTGAATATGGATACCGTACAAAAGAAGAATTGTCTATTTTCTGTCCCGACAGCAAAACAATACCAAATTCTAGTCAATTGTATTCTTGGTTGAAAACATTCCAAAAAAAATAGGATTTTGTCCTATTTTATTTTTTTAATTCTCTCATCAATGAAATCGTAAATTTGTTGTCGTTCTACTTTGTAGCAAGTAGCAAATTCATCAAGAATAAAGTTATTTGCATACTCGAGCATATCGACATCAGCGGCTCCGAGTTTAACTCCCTCGGGATCTCTTTTAAAAGTGCGGTATTGAGCAAACAAATAGGCCATGTCTTCAACATCTCCTGAGCAAAGTCTTCGCTTAAAAGCGTCTCTTCTTTGTTTGGTGTTAGGATTAAAATCTTTTTCAATGTTGCTAATTCTTTTAAGCAAAAGATCAGCTTCTTCAACGGTCATAATTGGACGAATGATATTGTAAATTGAATCGAAGGGAACATAAATTGTTTCCGCATCGCTTCGATTGGCTTTGACAAGAAAATAAGTTTTGCCACCCATTTCTCTTGTGCCAATAATTACGGATAGACCATCACGGCAGTGCATTACTTCATCATTAACTTTAAATGTTTTCATATAGTATCTTTATTGTACCAAAAAAACGTGACCAAAGATAGGGTTGTGCTAGTTATTGGCGAAAAACTCTAATATTTAATCACATTAAGTTAAGTTAATTCGAAATACCTTAATGAAATAATAAACCAAGCAAATTAAAGTTGTCTATTTTACGTTTTTATTGATATGTGATAAAAAGCCATCAGCAAAAAGTTTTAAAAATCCGAGAGTATTCTCATTGCTAATCTTTCCATCTCCTCCCATGAGATTCATGACATTACTAATGTATGCTTCTGGTTGGCCCATAATAGGCATATTCAAAAATGTTAATACCTGGCGGAGATGATGGTTGGCTCCGAAGCCACCAATTGAACCGGGAGAAACGCTGATAATAGCGGCTGGCTTATTGTTCCACACACTGTGTCCGTATGGACGTGAACCAATATCTAAGGCGTTTTTTAAAGCTGCTGAAAATGAACGATTATGTTCAGGAGTGGCTAATAGAACTGCGTCAAAATTTTTGATTATTTCGCGAAAAGATAACCATTCTTTTGGTTCCCTGTTTTCGGATTCTAAATCTTGGTTATAGAGAGGTAAGTATCCAATGTCTAGGATTTCATATTCCATCTCTTTTGGACTTTGGTTAATTAAAGCCTCCAC
>Ga0265294_10010713_pt1 | contig 10390 bp, 10 predicted proteins | sample MunlanPumphouse3_FD_192504 | JGI IMG/M metagenome (GOLD analysis project Ga0265294, IMG submission 192504) | Groundwater microbial communities from a municipal landfill in Southern Ontario, Canada - Pumphouse #3 | ecosystem: Environmental > Aquatic > Deep subsurface > Groundwater | place...
CTTTTTTGTTCACGAACTTTCCTCTGTATTATGTGTTTTTAGTATAACATAAGATTATATGTTTGGCAACTCAATAATTATGTCCGTACCATGCATATAAGTTGATTCAAACCATACTTTTCCGTTATGATTTTCTTCAACCATTCTTTTCACTATATACATTCCTATTCCCGTCCCTGACTTAGAGGATGCTTTAGTGGTAAAAAAAGGAATAAAGATTTTTGATATATTTTCTTCTTTTATTCCTATTCCGTTATCTGAAATTTTAAAAATATCAAGTTTTTCTTTTTTTATTAAAGATATTTCGATCTTAGGAATAAAATTCAGCTGTTCGTCTTTTTTCAACATAGAAAATTTTTCATCTATAGCTTCATATGCGTTATCTATCAAATTATAAACAACTTCCATCATTTGGGACTTTACCGCAAAAATAACATCACGATCTTCAAAATTATTTATAATTTTTAATTTCTTTGACAAACGATGTTTAACTTTTAAAAGATCATATGCCAAATCAACAATTTCCTTTAATTGAAAAACTTCAAACATTCTGTATCTTGATTCTATTTTTGCATAATCAAGTATGCCTTTAATGACATCGTCCGTTTTTTCCACGTTATTTCTAAGAGACTCCGCCAGCTCATCAAGATAATTAAAAGAATCTTTTAATTTTTTATTGTTTTCCATTGTCAAAACATTTGATTCTTTGCAGTCTTTAATTTCATATTTTAATTCGCCCGATATCATTGAAAACTGGTTTAATCTGTTTCTTATCTGATGCGCAATACCTTCTGCAAGTCCGCCTATTGAAGCAAGTTTTTCTGCGGTAAAAATCTTCTCCTGAGCATGTTTATATTCATCAAAAAACAAACAATTTTCCATCGCCAGAGAAGTTTGTCTGGCAAGCATTTTGAAAATACTTATGTCATCTCTTGTAAAAATATCTTTATTATTTTTTTCTCCTATTACCATAAAACCTTTTACGCCTTCAAAAAAAGACGGAACAACCAAAGCCACTCTGAAAGGCAAAACAACAGAATGCGCTATATATTGAGGCATTTCATCAAACAAAAAAGGCTCTTCTTTATGACGCACAAAGTTTACAAAAGGATGGTCATAATCATAAGAAAACATAAGTTCGTTTGTTTTATTTGAAAAAGATCTTAAAATTTTTATTTCAAAACTCTGTTCATGTTTATTTTCAAGAAAAATAGCTACAAAGCTTACTTTTATCGTCTTCAGAACAATAATAGCTATGAGCTTTAAAAGTCTGTCAAGATTATGCTCTTTAGCCATACCGCTGGCGGCATGAATTAAAAGATTCTGATAATGTTTGTTCTGGGCAAGCAATACTTCTTCGGCTTTGATTATAACTTTCTTATAAACAAGAAAACAGCCTATAGTAAGCATAAAAGACAAGAAATTAGAAATATAAATATTCGTAGAAGAAACTAAAATGTAGTTTGAAAGAATCAAAACCAAAAAAAGCATAAAAATAAAAATCAAAAACTTTATCAAAGTTACTTTAACATTCGTTAAATTGTTGCTTGAAATTATTATAGCGGACGAAATAAGACAAAATAAAGTGGTTAAATACAAAATAGGTTCAAAAACAAAAACATCGTAAAAAAACAAATTATCAAATAAAAATAAAACAAGCGACAATAAGAATACCAGAATCATATATATTACTTTTTGTTTTTTTATTGAAGTTACTTCATCTTTTTGTATATATTTATACGCATTGTACAAAGACCACAAAAACATTAAAATACTGTAAATTATAAACAGCACATACAATTTGCCTGCATGAGGATAAATTCCCCATGAATTAGCGGAAACTTCCTTAACCAGCAAATTTGAAAAAATATTTAAACCGATAAAAAACAAAGACGGGAGCAAAAGCAATACATAATGTATTGTTTCAAGTTTAATTTTAATAAAAGTAAAAATCAAAAGGAAAACCGCAAGAGGAAACAACGCTATGCCGACAAAACCTGTTTTCGCCCATATAAGAGCTTGAGCTAAATTATAAGTCCCGGCCATTTCAGCATATGAAAAAAGCCAAATAAATATCGTAACAGCCAAAGCAAAAAAATTAAATGAAAGCTGGGATTTTTTATTTTTTATAAAGACATAAACGGATAACATAACAGCTGCTGCCGAAGATATATAAAGAAAATTTTGATATAAGCTGTACATACTTTCCCTTAAATACTTTAAAACTATAAATTTTACATCAAAATCTACAAATACCCGCTTATTTTTTAGGTTTAATCACATCAAATCCTGTATATTTTCTTAAAACCTCAGGAATAATTACAGAACCGTCTTCCTGCTGGTAATTTTCAAGTATTGCGGCAAAAGTTCTTCCTACGGCAACGCCTGAACCGTTTAATGTATGGACAAAATCTCTTTTTTTCGTCATATTATTTTTCGATTTAACATTCATTCTTCTGGCTTGAAAATCTTTAAAATTCGTACATGAAGAAATTTCTCTGTACATATTTTCAGCGCTCATCCACGCTTCTATATCATAAGTTTTTGACGAACCGAATCCTATATCTCCGGAACAAAGAGCAACTACTCTGTACGGTATCCCAAGCAATTGTAAAACATTTTCGGCATCGGCGGTCAATGATTCTAATTCATTTGACGATTCGTCAGGTTTAACAAACTTTACAAGTTCTACCTTATTAAATTGATGATTTCTTATTAAGCCTTTTGTATCTTTGCCGTATGAGCCGGCTTCTCTTCTGAAACATGCCGAATAAGAAACATATTTAACGGGAAGCTGAGCTTCATCCAAGACATCTCCTCTGTGTATATTTGTAACAGATACTTCAGCAGTAGGTATTAAATACATTTCATCATCAGGACATCTAAACAAATCTTCTTCAAATTTAGGAAGTTGTCCGGTTCCTTTCATTGAAGCTTTATTTACAAGATACGGCGCCATTATCTCCTGATAGCCTTTTTGTTTATGAGTTTCCAAAAAAAACGTAATAATTGCCCTTTCCAAGGCACAGCCTTCATTTTTTAACAAAGAGAATCTTGAACCTGATATTTTAGAAGCAGTTTCAAAATCCAAAATTCCTAATTTTTCTCCTATTTCCCAATGATGTTTAGGTTTAAAAGAAAATTTAGGTACAACTCCGAAAGTTCTTACTACGACATTGTCATTTTCATCTTTCCCGGTAGGAGTAGTTTCGTCAGGAATATTAGGAAGTCTCATTATAAAATCTTCTATCTGGTTTTCAACATTAAGCAAATATCTTTCTTTTTCCTGTATTCTGTCTCTAAGCTTGTCCAATTCTTCCAACAAATCTTTGTCAGGTTCTTTCCCTTCTCTTTTTAATTTGCCTATTTTTTCAGAATCCGTATTTCTTCTCAGTCTGTCTTGCTCTATTTCTGAAATTATAGCCCTTCTCTCATTATCCCAGTCAATTAATTGGTCTAAATTTATATGTTCCCCTCTTTTTTGCAAACCATTCTTTACAAAATCAATATTTTCTCTGAATAACTTAATATCAAGCATTTTGTCTGCTCCTTATAATAAGAAAAATGCCACCAATGGGATTTGAACCCATGATCTCCGCCTTGAGAGGGCGATGTCCTAAACCGCTAGACGATGATGGCATTTATCATCGATCAATTCTCGTCTTAGATTTTTTATGTTTATCTAGATTATTGTATAAATTGTACCAATTACGGCATATTATTTCAACTCAAAAATTAATCATTTTCATGTATCAATAAACTATTAAATACAAGCAGATGAATACTGCAAAATGTTTAAATTATAAATAATTTATTATAATATTCGGATATTAACTGAAAAAACAAACATAATAAGGATAAAAACATTTATAATCTGATTTTTCTATTAAAAAAATCTTTAACTCTTTGGATTTTAGCGGGATTTATTCTTTCAATAATAATACCGTGGAAAATTAATTTTATGCTCTCTGACACAGGATTACTATATTTAAAAGGTATTTGTATTATCTTGTTTACAGCCGATTATCTCAAGTTTTATAAAACTTCTTTTCTCAAACATCTGTTTCTGATTTTTATTTCTTTCTTAATTTTCTACATTCATAAATCAGGTTTAATTAATCATTCCTTTGAAATATTAATTAATTTATTTATACTTATATTCCTGTATATTTTCATATGGTTTGTAAGTTTAAAATTATTAAAAAAAAATATAGGAATAAGACTGAAATTCATTCATTCATTTTTAGAGTTGATTTTGATATTATCTTTTATATTATTCGGAACAAATGAGTTAACATTAAAAATTCTTGGGATAGGAATGTTTGACGTCATATTTCAAATATTAGTGTTGGTTGTCATAATGCATTTAAGCAAAAAATTTAATATGTTATCGCCTGAAAAAATATAATAAAAGAAATAATATAAGCGGCAACCGTAAAATTAAGCCAAATAATAAATCTTTTGCTGTATCTCGGTTTTGTATTTATTATTTTTCCGTATAATTTAAGAAATAAAATAATAAAAAAAGATATGAAGACAGATGCTGCAAAAGATATCAAAACAATTAAAAAAAACAATATACCTATCGATATTATGAAGTTATTCAATAATCCGATAAGAACAAGCTGTTGATCAATAAAATAATACAATATCAACGATATTAATCCTAGAATAATAAAAAATAAAATTTTATTTTTATAAAACATAGTTAAAAAGTTTTTATCATCGTTCTTAATTCCTGAACAGCATTATCATTTCCGCAGTATGCGGCCGTCTTCAAATATTTTACGGCTTCTTCAGGGATATTTAATTTTTTATAACTCATTCCCATATAATAATTTATTAAATTATTATTACTCTCTTTTTCCAAACCTTTCTTATACCAATTAATTGACTCCTGATAATTTCCCTGTTCATAGTATATATTGCCTATTTTATAATAAGGCACTACATAATCAGGATTTATTTCTATAACCTGGCTGTAATATTTTTCTGCATCCGTAAAATCTTTTTTTATTCTGTAAATTTCTCCCATGCTGCAGTACGCGGAAATATAATTTTTATTATCTTCTATCGCTTTTTTATAATATTCTATTGCATCATCCCATTTTGATTCTTCAAAATATGTATAAGCGATAAATCCGTAAAACTCGCTTATATTCTCAATATTTTCAAATAATGCTTTTTTATACCATATTCTCGCATATTCAAAATTTTTCAATTGTTCGTATATTTGACCGATTAATTTATAAGATGATTTATTCTTCTTATCCAATTCTATGCTTTTTTCAAGATACTTGATGGACTCTTCCGAATATTGATGCACAAAAGACAACTGGGATTCAGCATAATAAGTATAGCCAAGCAGATAATATATTTCAGAAGAAGGCTGTTTTTTCAATGCCTCTTTCAAATATTCTTTTGCTCTTTTATAATCTCCAAGTTTGATTAAAGAATCAGAAATATTTATATAAACATTTTCATTAACAAATCCCATAGAGATAAGTTTTCGGTAATATCTTGCAGACTGCGTAAAATTTTCATTAGAAAAATAACTGTCAGCTTTATGCAGAAAATTATCAATAGAATAATGTTTGTTCTTTACAAAATAAACTGCGGCAGAACTTAAAAAGAAGAAGACAGTAACTGCCAGACTTATTTTACTGTTAAAATTTTTTATATTTGACATGTTGATAATTGTATTATTTTTGCCTGCCTATTGCAAAATTTTTCTTCATTTAAATCCGTTAGTATTATGCCTGTCCAATAATAATTTTCGCAATTCAATATATGCTTCTGTTAAATTATCCTTAAATAGATACGAATATTTGACAACCATAATTTTATAATAACGAACTTCATTTATCTGATTTTTGATTTCCAGCCTTTTTATCTGTTTCAAAAAATCATTATGTCTTTTGAGCAGCATAATAATTTATCCTTAATTTGCTATTGATATTTAATTCAAGTAATTGATAAAATACTGCTAGGACATTAAAGACACCGCAAAATGTTTTAATGCTTTTTTCAGTTTGTTTATAAAAAACAAGCCGCCTAGCTTTTTTATTTTTGTATTTGATGATTTTTCGTGTTTTTTTAAAATATTGCAAATATTTAAATTAGGCACTTTAATCTTCCTTGTTCATTAAAACATTATTTTTTTCATCTTTTTGCGGTATGCGTTAATTTTGTGTTAATAAAATAACATAAAAAGATTATCTTTGTCAAGTATTTTTTGTTTTACGGAACTTTCATGAATGATATTAAAACTTATTTAAAAATTTTAGAAATATTAAGAAAAAAACATATTTCGCAGAAATATCTTGCCGAAAAAATTAAAATCAAGCCCTCTTCTTTGAGCAGAATGCTTTCAGGAAAATACAAAGTTAAATTGGAAAATTTAGAAAAAATTGCAAATGTCTTAGAGATGCCGGTTTCATTTTTTTTAGATTCAAATGATAATATGTATGACAGAAAACAAACAGACAATTTCCATCAGATAAATGAAAATTTCTCTTTATATAAAGAAGTAGATTCAATAAAAAAAGAAATTGATTTTCTAAAAAAAGAAAACGCCTTGTTGAAAAAAGAAACTCTTAAATTAAAATCAAAATTAAAAAAATAAACAATACGGAAAACTTCTTATTTTCAGAACCGCCTAAACAGCATTGATAATATTTTATTCGTTTTTATAACAAAATTTTAATACTTAAAAAACGGTACCTATATAAGGGCAATAAGACAAAAAATACAAGACATTAAATTGAACAATCTCGAAAAAACTTATATAATAAGCCTAATCTTTTTTAAGGAGGATCAATGAAAAAAATATTCATGGCAGCAATGTTTTTCTTTGTTTTCGCAGCAACAGCAGGTGCAAGCAGTTTGGAAGGATTTTATCTAGGCGGAAGTTTAGGCGCTGCCGGAAGCGACAATTTTGATACTGTACAAAATCAACTTACAGAATTAGGCTACAGCACTGATCTTGAAGAGTCAAACTTTTCCTATGGGATACAAGCCGGTTATGAGAAACCGTTGATAAACGAACAGTCATTATTGGGTATACGGATAGGAGTAGACTGGTATAGTGATGTAAGCCTGGAAATAATTAACACATCTGATAAACTTACAAGTAGCGGATACTCCATACCTATAACGGTTTATTACAAATATTTGCTGAATGATTCAAAAATAGCATTTATGGGCGGTTTAGGTTTGACATTTATAAATATGACATTAACAGATAAGGATAACATAGGTTCTACAGATTATGACGATTCTAAAACCTGCCCTCATATAACAGCAGGCGTTGAATACAGGTTTAGTGAGCTTTTTGCTTTATCTCTTGATTTAAAATATGCTATAGATGCAGAAATTAAAAGAGATGTCACGAAAAGAGATTTAGGCTTTCAGGGAGCACTTGCAGCAAGATTCTACCTTTAATTAAGTTTTTTGATTATAAAATAAGCTCGCTTTTCAAAAAGCGGGCTTATTTATTTAAAGAATTACAAATGCTTAAGATTCTATGAAAAAAAGTATTATCTCATTTAAAAAATACAAGTAAAAATCTTTTTACATAATCTTTCTAAAAACAAAATAAGAATCCATATTATCAGTCATAAAACTTTATTATTCTGATATTATAACTCCTGCATATAAAGACAGAAAATATTTTACTAAAAAAACAAATTTTGCCGTTAATTGAAAAATATCAGGAAATTTTTGATATTTATATTGAAACTAATTAAGATATGAAATATGCTGTCAAAGAATGGAATATGGAGCGGGCAATGGGAATCGAACCCACATCTCCAGCTTGGGAAGCTGGGGTTTTACCACTAGACTATGCCCGCAACTTTTATATTTTATGTTTTTTTCCTATCAGTGTCAATTTCGACTTAGCAAGTTTTATTGCTTCTTTTTTTGTATTGATTTTTCCTTCTTGATGAGCTGCATCAACGGCTCTTAATAATTCTCCGACTATTTTACCGGGCTTTATAGAAAGACTTTGCATTAAATCGTTCCCGTCTATAAGTTTTTTCAAGTTTGTTTTGGTAATAAATTCAAAATAATTTTTTATTATCATAGCGACTGCTTTTTCCTGCTGTTTTAAAATTTTTTTTGAATAAACTTTCAAAGATTTATATGAATGCCAGTCTGACATTGCAAGTATTAAGACATCAGGAACATTTTCTTTTAAATCCCTGAATAATTTAGTTTGAGCTCTGTTTGTTATAATATCTGATTTTGCCAAATTTGAAGGTCTCATATGTTGGGCAATAATGCTTTTTACAAGATCAATTTCTTTATTGCCCATTCTTAATTTTTTCATTATTCCAGAGGTCTTTTCGGCCCCAAGTTCCTCATGTCCTAAAAATCTTATTTTTTTATCAATTTTTTTTGCGCATTCAGGTTTTGCGCAATCATGAAATATTGCAGTAAATTTTAAAAGATTTATTTTATTGACGTTATCTGAAAAATTTTCATTTAAATGATTTCTAAGTTTATCTTCTGATTCCGGAAAATATTTATCTAATTTACATAATATTTTTTCCAAAGATTCCAAAGTCTGAAAACAATGCTGGAATAACCCTTTGGGATGATAGTAAAAATTTTTGGCTGATTTTTTCATTATCGCTATAACAGGAAAAATAGATTCCAATAACTTGGAATCATCCATAAGAGAAATATATTTCGATGAATTTTTATTATTCAAAATTCTAAAAAATTCGTTTTTTATTCTTTCAGGAGCGGCAGAATTAATTTTCTTTGAATATTTTTTTACAGAGCTAAAAAGTTTTTCCGTAATTTTAAAGTTATATTCGCTTGCAATTCTGAAAGCTCTAAGCATTCTTAAAGGATCATCCGAAAAAGCTTTTCCGTACACAAGATTTATGCGTTTATTTTTTAAATCCGCATATCCGTTGCAGTAATCAATAACGTTGTTTTTTATATCATTAAAATTTTTTATATTTACTGCCAGCGAATTTACGGTAAAATCCCTGTTTAAAAGGTCATCTTTAATTGTTTTTCCATGCATTAAAGATATATCTATATATTTAATATCAGGATTACCAAAAACTGCGACTCTGTAAACCTGAGTATCTTTGTGAAGAAGAAAGTATTTACCGTTCAAGGCTTCCGCTGTTTTTTTTGCAAAAATATTGGCTGACTTTGAAACAACCAAGTCCAAATCTAAAGAAGCTTTATTTAACAAAATATCCCTTATATATCCGCCTACGGCAAACACGGCAGTATTGTTTTTTTCACTTATAAGCTGTATTGTCTTTATTATATTTTTCATTTTCTACTCCGTCAAATAAGTCGCCTCAATAAGCTCGTTTATATAAACATCCGTTCTGTCTTTTTTTATAGACTCAACGCTGCCATATTTTACAATGCTTCCGTCTTTTAATATCAATATTCTATCAGATATTTCCATTGCTGAAGCAATATCATGCGTAATAAAAATTATATTTGTCTGCTTTTCTTTTTTTATTTTAACAAATATATCCATTATTGTGTTTTGAGATACTGCATCCAAAGACGCAAACGGTTCATCGGCTATTAAAATTTTCGGTTTTTTAAGCAATGCTCTTGCAATCGCAATTCGCTGGCGTTGCCCGCCTGAAAATTGATGAGGATATTTATTTAAGATATCTCTTTCCAATCCTACCAAAGCCAATTTGTTTTTTATTATCAATTCTTTATTATCGATATTATTGTCAAATGCCTGCGACAAAGAAACTCCTATTGTCAGCTTAGGGTTAAAAGACGCATAAGGATTCTGAAATATCATTTGCACCGTTTCGGATAATTCACGTCTTGTAAAAGATAAAATATTTTTACCGTTGATTTCCAGCATCCCCTTATCAAAAGGAATTAAAGCGGACAAGATTTTTGCCAGCGTAGTTTTACCTGAACCGCTTTCGCCTATAATAGACAACGTGCAGCCGTAATCAAGCGAAAAAGTTATATTTTTCAAAACATTAAATTCTTTTTCTTTATGAAAGAAAGACGCATTAGTCTTATATATTTTATATAAATTTTCTGTTCTTATTAACATTTCTAACCTTTATTATATCATTCCGACATGTTTGCATAATAACTTTGTATACTCATGTTCAGGGCTCAAAAATATTTCATGCGAATTTCCTGTTTCAACGACTTCACCGTTTAACAATACGGTCGTAGTATCGGAAAATTTTTTTGCTATTAAAATATTATGCGTAATTATAATTAACGTTAAATTCATCCTTTCTTTTAATTCTGCAAAAAGCTCAAGTATCTGCTTTTGAATCGGCAGATCCAAACCAGACGTCGGTTCATCGGCGATTAAAATTTTTGGACTGTTTATTATAGACATCGCAATCAAAACTCTTTGCTTTTG
>Ga0265294_10010714_pt1 | contig 10390 bp, 9 predicted proteins | sample MunlanPumphouse3_FD_192504 | JGI IMG/M metagenome (GOLD analysis project Ga0265294, IMG submission 192504) | Groundwater microbial communities from a municipal landfill in Southern Ontario, Canada - Pumphouse #3 | ecosystem: Environmental > Aquatic > Deep subsurface > Groundwater | place...
TTTTACACAAGATCTTTTCAATTTCTTCTTTTTTTATTTCGATATTTTTGCCATCATTATACATTTTGGTGCAAAGATTAAGCACCTCTTCTGGAGCACCCATAACAATTAATTCTTTCTTTCCATTAATATTGTGGAGTGATGATTTATATTTTTTTTGATAATCAAAGGCATTGTCTTCTAATTTTGGATATTGCTTATTTAATTCTTCTTTATGAAATCCAATTTTTTGTCCAAAAACTAAAACGGCGGCTTCTGTTGGGTCACCAGAAATATGCCAAAGATCATCTTCACTAGAAAACATTATTCTTGCTTCGGCACAAAGAGATGAAATTTTTGCCAAATAAACTAAATTAGAATCATCAACTGGATTGATATATTCATTATTTAATTTAATACCCCCCTTTGGTTCATAACCGATTCCCTCTATTTCGTAAAAATTATTATTAATAAAAACTTTTTTAATAACAAGCTCATTTTTTGTAATTGTGCCTGTTTTATCAACAGCAATAATATCTGCTTGTCCAAGTGCCTCAACTGCTTGAAGTTTTTTGATTAAAGCATTTCTTTTTCCCATTCTCCAAACACCCATCGCAAGTACTAATGTAATTACAACTGGAAGACCTTCCGGAATCATTGAAACAGATAAGGCAACAACCGACAAAATCATTTCTTCAACAGAATGGTTATGCCATATTCCCACAGCAAAAACAATTATAGCTAAAGCTAAAATAATCCTAATAATAATTGTTGATAAAAATTTAATGTTATTTTTAAGGGGAATTTCTGTATCAATTTCGCTAATTTTATCTGCTATTTTTCCAATGTTAGTATTTTGCCCTGTAGCAAAAACAACCGCTCGCGCATTACCAGAGACAACTACTGTTCCTTTTAATATATCGTCTCCAATATTTTTGTATACCGGTTTTGATTCTCCAGTCATTGCCGCTTCATCCACTCTTAAACCATTAGAAAGTATTATTTTTGCATCAGCGGGAATTTTTTCTCCTTCTTGAAGTATTATTATATCCCCGGGAACTACTTCACTATCAGGTATGATAATTTCTTTATTATCTCTTAATACGGTTGCCTTTGTTTCAACAAAATTTTTAAGAGCAAGAATTGTGTTTTGTGCTTTTCCCTCTTGAAAAGATCCAATTACTGCATTCAACATTAAAACAGCTAAAATAACTATGGCATCTGCCCATTCGCCCATTAAAGAAACAATAACACCTGCTCCTAATAAAATATATATTAAAGGACTCTTAAATTGACTTATAAAAATAGAAAAAAATCCCTCTGGTTTCTTTTCCGGAAGCTCATTTCTTCCATATTTTTCTAATCTTTTTTCTGCTTCAAGAGAGGTTAATCCTTTTTCATTAGTTTGTAGTTCTTCAAAAATATTCATTTTTTTGAATAAATTGTTTGAGTTGGAAAGGCAAACTCTATTTTCTTTTCATTAAATATGTCCATAATTTTCAAATTAATTTCTTGTTGAACGTCCATATATTTATTATAATCAGGAGTAGATAAATAAAAAGATACTTCAAAATCTAGCGAAAAATCACCAAATTTCTTAAAGTGGACTCTGTCTAATCTAGCAATTTCAAACTCTTCAATTATTTTTTTAATTATTTGAGGTATTTCTCTTAATTTTTCTATGGGAGTATCATAGGTAACTCCAAAATTAAAGACTACCCTTCTTTCTTTCATTTTTCTAAAGTTTTGAACAATAGAAGATGTCAGATCTTTGTTTGAAACAATTATTTCTTCTCCAAATAAAGATCTTAATCGGGTAGTTTTAATTCCAATTTTTTCAACCGTTCCTTTTTGATCTCCAAATACTATATAATCACCAACCACAAATGGTTTATCAAAATATATCGCAAAAGAGCTAAACAAGTCAGATAATATATTTTGTAGAGCAAAAGCAATTGCTACACCACCAATACCTAAACCAGCGATAAAGGAAGTAATATTAATACCCAAGTTAGATAAAATAAACAATATTGCTACTACCCAAAGAGCAAATTTTACTGCCTTGGTTAATAAATCAATAGCTGCTTTTTCACCTGGATCATCTGTGTTGATTACTTTTGCTGCAAAATAATTAATAAGTATCTGAACAGCGACCATTGCTTGAGTAACAATCCAAATTAATAAAATTATATCTAATATCTTATCCAAAAAGAATGGGAAATTTAACATCTTTGTTGATAAATAGAAAGATAAATAGATATAAAAAGATGGTTTAATTGAATTAACAATATCTATCAAAGCGTCATCAAAACTAATTTTAGTTTTATTAACAATATGTGAAAGCTTTTTAAGAATTACGTTATTGAATAGCTTAAATCCAAGTATTAGGACGATAAATAAGCCTAAAGATTTTAAATATAAAGATAACTCGTTGTTAAAAATTGTATAGGTCAAATCAATCATATTAATTTTTTAATTATTTCTTCTGCTTTTTGAGGGGTAATTTTACCTTTTGATTTTGCCATTACTTGACCAACAAGAAACATAAAGCTGTTTGTTTTACCTGCCTTATAATCACTTACAGCTTTTGTGTTTTCTTCAATTACACTTTTAACAATACTTTCTATTTCTGAATCATTAGTAATTTGAGATAATTCTTTTTCTTTTAATATATTTGATGGATCTCCTTTAGTTTTGTACATCTCTAGTAAAATAATCTTAGCAATATTACTTGATATTTCGTTATTTTCAAGCATTGAAATTAATTCTGCAAAATTCTCAGGAGTGATTCTTTCGTCTATTGAAATAAAATCAGGGTCATTTTTAATTATTGCTTGCAAGTCAGTAATAATATAATTTGAGCAAACTTTAATAGAATCCTTTTCACAATTTTTATGTTTTTTCCAACAATCAAGTTCAGAAATAACTTTTTCAAAATAATCAGCTAATGATGGTTCATTGATATAAAATTCTATACTCTTATCATCTAAATTATATTCCTCTTTAAATCTTTTTCTTTTTTGTTCTGGAAGCTCAACTAATCTTTTTTTGATTTTCTCTATTTCTTCGTCAGATATGTTTAATGGTGGCAAATCAGGATCAGGAAAGTATCTATACTCAAAAGCATCTTCTTTTTCCCTTTGATCCATTGTTATTTGCTTATCATCATACCAGCCCCTTGTTTCTTGTTTTACTTTTCCACCTTTTTCAATTATTTCTTTTTGTCTTTTTATCTCATATTCAATTGATTTTTCAATTGCTTTAAATGAGTTTAAGTTTTTAATTTCTACTTTTGTGCCTAATTTTTCAGTATCACTTAAAGATATATTAACTTCACATCTCATTTGTCCTTTTTCCATATTTGCTCCCGAAATATCATTATATTTCAAAATTAATTGTAATTCCTGAGCGAATTTTTTTGCTTCTTCCGCAGAATTAATGTCTGGTTCTGTAACCAACTCCATCAATGGAACACTCGATCGATTAAAATCAACAAGAGTAGAAGATCCTTCATGGATCAATCTAGCAGTATCTTCTTCCATATGAATTCGGTTAATCCTTATTCTTTTTATTGTTCCATCATCTAAGTGAACATCTAAATATCCGTCTTTACATATTGGAAAATCAAATTGAGATATTTGATATCCTTTTGGCAAATCAGGATAAAAATAACTTTTTCTATCAAACCTTGAATAATTTTTAATTTTACAATTTAATGCTAATCCCGCTAAAATTATTTTTTCAATTGCACTCCTATTAATAGTTGGCAATGCTCCGGGATGACCCAAGCAAACAGGACAAATATTTTTATTTGGCTCTTTTTCTTCCGGATCATTTTTGCAAGAACAAAACATTTTTGAATTTGTTTTTGCTTCTATATGTATCTCTAATCCAATTGTTGGTTTTAGCATATTATTTATTTTCCATTATTGAAACTCCGCTAGAAGATCCTATTATATCAGCTCCATATTTAATCATTAATTTTACATCCTTTAGGGTTTTAATATTTCCCGAGGCCTTTATCAAGAGTTGAGGAGCATTCTTCCTCATAATTTCCAAGTGGTGCCCCTTTTCTTTTAATTCCCTATTTTCTAAGGGATCTTTTTCTGTTGCAGTTTTTACGCAAATTGCTCCTGCTTTTTTTACCACTTGTGATGCTTTAGCAATGTCATCATCAGTTAAAAATCCACTACCAATAATTACTTTTGTATCTTGAAGACGGCAAATTGCTTTTAGATCTTTTTCTATTTTAGACCATCGGCCATGAATCACATCAGGAATATTTATTACAATATCTAGTTCATCTGCACCATCACTAACTGCCTTTTTAGACATCTTCAATCTTTCTTCATGACTACTATCACCAATAGGGTCATCAAGTAAAACTACTGTTTTGATTCCAGTTCCTGATAATTGATTGCTAACTAATTTAACCCATTTTGGCCTTACACAAACTCCTCTAAACTGGTATTTCTTAGCTTCCTCGCAGGTCTTAATAATATCTTCTTTTTTTGCTTCTTTTTTGATATTAGTGTGATCAATATATTTGTTTATTCTCATATTATTTTATTTATTATATTAATAATATCTTTTGTAACTTTATCTATTGGTCGCTCTCCATCAACTACTTCCCAATTACATTCTCTAGCTGTTTTTTCAAAATTATTAAAAAGAACGTTTAAGAATTTTTTATCACCTTCATGTCGATCTAATTCTTTTTGTTGCAATTTTCTTTCAAATGATGTTTTTGGAGATATTCTAAGATATATGACTTTATCTGGTTTAATTAGTCCAAATGTTTGCGCTAATATATTTAGCTTCGATATAGGCATTCCTTTGATTCTTTGGTAGACCATTGTTGATGTAAAATATCTATCTGACAAAATTATTCTACCATTTTTTAGATTATTTTCCAAGTATTCTTTATCTTTAATAAAATCAGCAAAATATAATAAGGTTTGGGCCTCAACGTTAAAATCATAATCCTTGCTATATAACCAATTATTTATCAAATCGCCTATTGGTTTTCCATATTCAGGATATTTTTTTAAGATAATATGATGTTCGTTTTGAGATAAAAAATCAGACAAAAGTTTTGTCTGAGTGCTTTTGCCGCAACCATCGATTCCTTCTATGACTATAAAATTCCCTCTTTTATTCATTCTTTCTCTAATTTACTTTCTTGAGGATGCTTAGCATCAACATATTTAGCATTTTTCTTTTTGTAATAAGGCATCGTTGTTGGAGTCATTAATGATTCAAAAACTAATTGGCAAATTCTTATTTTAGGATAAAGCAAAACTGGAATCATACCAATATTTTCCATTTCTAAAACTATTTTACCTCTAAACCCAGGATCAATATGCCCGGCTGTTGAATGGATAACAATTCCTAATCTGCCTAAAGACGATCTTCCATCAATTCTTGCGGCAACATCATCAGGTAAAAAAATTTCTTCCATCGTTACGCCTAAAACAAACTCGCCTGGATGAAAAACAAATGGTTCGTCGTTTTCTATTTTGATTGTTCTTGTCATTCCATTAAAGCTTTCTGGGTCCCTTGTATCAATTACTGCTTTTTTCGTATGCTCAAAAACAGCGAATTCATCGCCTAAACGTAAATCAAGAGAAGCAGAACCAAGCTGTTCTTCTAAATTAGGAGCTGGATTTATTTGAATTTTATTTTCTTCTATTAATTTTTGGATATCTTGATTAGATAAAACCATAATCAATCAATTACTTCTATTCCTAAAGATCTGGATGTCCCTTCAAGTATTTTCAATGCTTGATCTTCATTTTTTGTATTTAAGTCAGGCATTTTCTGTTTTAGCACTTCTTTTAATTGATCTCTTGTAATTTTACCAACTTTCTTTGTGTTTGGTTTGGGAGAACCCTTTTCAATTCCAATAGCTACTTTAATTAATTCTGCCGCTGGTGGCTGTTTTGTAACCATACTAAAACTTCTGTCCTCATAAACAGTGATTTCAACTGGGATTTTGAAATTGCCTTTGTCTTTTGTAAGGTCATTAAACTTTTGACAAACTTCAGCAATATTCAAACCATGAGGTGCAAGTGCGGGACCAACTGGTGGAGCCGGAGTTGCTTTCCCGGCATTTATTTGTAACTTTATAATCGCTTTAACTTTTTTTGCCATAATTATATCTTTTTAATTTGTAATGAATCTAGTTCGAGCGGAGTATCTCTACCGAACATATTAATTAATACTTTTACTTTTCCTCTTTCTTTATCTATTCCTGAAACCTTACCATCAGAATCCTTGAACGGTCCATCTGTAATTTTGATAGCATCACCAATTGAAAAATCAATATTATACTTTGGTTCTTCCACTTCAACTCTCTTTTTTAGAGATGTCATTTCATCTAACGAAACAGGTAAAGGTATTGTCCCTGAGCCAACAAAGCCAGTAACATTTGGAGTATTTCTAACCACATACCAAGAATCATCGGTAACAATCATTTCAACCAAAACATATCCTGGATACAACTTTTCTTCAACGGTTCTCTTTTTTCCATTTCTAATTTTAATTTTCTTTTCTTTGGGAACCATAACATTGAAGATTTTATCTTCCATTCCTAATGACTCAATTCTTTGACGTAGATTTTTGGCAACCGCATCTTCATATCCGGAATAAGTATGTAAAACATACCATCTTCTTTCATTTGTAGTTTGTTGTTTTGACATATTAAAATATAAAACTTTCTAATAAGTGCATATATAGCAAATCAAATAAACCTAAAATTAAAGCTACAAGGACACAAATAGCAATAACTATTAATGTATATTTAATAGTTTCTTGGCGGGTTGGCCATGTAATTTTTTTAATTTCAGACATTGGCCCACTTAAAAATTTTCCTATTTTCATATACCGATAGATTAGCAAAAAGAATAGTAAATGTCAATTTTTAAATATCTAAATTTTTAACACTTTTAGCCGCTGTTTGAATGAATTTTTTCCTTGGAGTAACTTCTTTGCCCATTAAAATATCAAAAGTTCTATCTGCTTCAATGGCATCATCAATTTTAACCTGCAATAAAACTCTTTGTTCAGGATTCATTGTTGTTTCCCATAATTGATCTGGATTCATTTCTCCTAAACCTTTATATCTCTGTATAGAAATCTTTGCATCGCTTTTGAATTCTTTTAATACTTTTTCTTTTTCATCCTCAAAATAAACATATTTGAAATCTTTTCCTTGCTGTATTTTGTATAATGGTGGTTGTGCAAGGTAAAGATAACCATTATCAATTATACTTTTGAAATGTCTAAAAAATAACGTCATTAAAAGTGTCTTAATATGATTACCGTCAGAATCAGCATCACACATAATAATTATTCTATGATATCTTAATTTTTCAATATTAAAATCATCAGCTATAGCTGTTCCCAAAGCAATAATTAAGTTTTTAATTTCTTCTGATGCAAGCATTTTGTCTAATCTTACTCTTTCAACATTTAATATTTTTCCCTTTAAGGGTAGAATTGCTTGAAATCTTCTATCTCTTGCTTGTCTTGAAGATCCGCCAGCTGATTCTCCTTCTACGATGTATATTTCTGATTCTTCTGGTCTTCTTGAAGTACAATCAGATAATTTTCCTGGCAAAGACAATCCATCTAAAACACCTTTTCTTAAGATTGTTTCTTTAGCCGCTTTAGCCGCTTTTCTAGCCTTGTAAGATAACACAGACTTTTCAATAATTGCCTTAGTGTCTTGAGGATATCTTTCTAAATAATCCTGTAAGGCCTCAGAAACAACCGCTTCAACAGCTGTTCGCGCCTCTGTGTTACCTAACTTTCCTTTTGTTTGACCTTCGAATTGAGGATCTTTAATTTTAACCGAGACAACTGCTGTTAAACCTTCTCTTATATCATCACCGGTTAAGTTTTGATCCGATTCCTTAATAAATCCGTTCTTCCTTGCAAAATCATTAATTAATCTTGTCAGAGCTGATCGAAAACCAGTCAAATGAGTTCCACCTTCAGCTGTATAAATATTATTAGCAAAACTATCTTCTTGAATTTCATAATCATCTGAATATTGAAAAGATGCTTCCACGCTTACTCCCTCTCTTTCTCCTGAACAATAAAAATGATTGCTATGAATTGTTTTAGCTGCTTTATTTAAGTATTTTAAGTATGAAACAATCCCCCCCTCAAAAAAGAAGTGATAGTCAAAAGTATTATTAGGATCCCTTTGATCATAAAAATCAATTCTTACTCCTTTAGTTAAATATGCTTGTTGTCTTAAATGAGCAAGTAGCTTTTTTCTGTCAAAATATATTTCTTTAAAAATTTCTGGATCGGGCTGAAATATAATTGTCGTTCCTCTATCTTTGCAAGTTCCAATTTTTTTAACAGTAGTTGTTGGTTTGCCCTGTTTATATTCTTGAACATATTGACCCCCATCTCGACAAACTTCTGCTTTCATATTTTTCGATAAAGCACAAACAACGGAAACACCAACACCATGAAGACCTCCTGATATTTTATAAGCATCACCACCAAATTTTCCTCCGGCGTGAAGAGTTGTCATAATTGTCTCTAATGCTGACTTTTTTGTTTTTTCGTGAATATCAACTGGGATACCTCTTCCATTGTCAACTACTTTAACATAGTTATCAGGAAGTAAGTAGATTTCTATTTTATCACAATAGCCCCCTAATGCTTCGTCTAATGCGTTATCAACAACCTCATAAACTAAATGATGTAATCCCTGTGGTCCCGTTGAACCAATATACATACCCGGTCTTTTCCTTACCGGATCAAGGCCCTCTAAAACGAATATATCTTTTGCACTATATGATTCTTTTTTTGCCATATTATTTTCTTTCTTCCCAATTTATGGTTTTCTTAATTTTAGTTATTATTTTATCAATTGTTTCTCCATCAAGAGTTTTTTGTTCTGATTGAAGATTTATTCTTAAAGAAATACTTTTTTTACCAGGTGGAACATTTTTTCCTTTGAAAACATCAAATACTTCTACCGATTTAACTAAATCAATATTTTTTATTTTACTTACAATTTCTTCAATCTCTACCCCCTCATCAATTAATCCCGAGATATCTCTTGAAGCAATGGGATGGTAAGAAACACACTTGTATTCTTTATTGGCAATAGCATTTTCTTGTATTTTTTCAAAATCAATCTCAAAAAATGTAATTCCTGATTTAATTCCTACTTTTCCGATAATATCTTTACCAATTTTTATTTCTTCTTTACCAAAAGAAAATTTATTGATTCCTAGTGTATTAAATAAAGCTAAAATATCACTTTTAATTGAGAGATAATCATTACTGCTGATTGCCCCAGATAAAACTATTCTTTCTTTTTTGTCAAAAACCTTTCCTAATTCAAATATTTTAACTTTATCAAAGTATTTAAGATTTTCTTTTGTAAAATTAATTAACTGAGGAATTATTGTTGGTCTAAGATATTTATAATATGAACTAACTGGATTGTTAATTTCTCTTACGGTTAAATTAAAGTCTTCTTTTTCTTGGTCGCCGATAAAAGAATAACCATAAACTTCTGAATAACCAAGTTCTTTCATTATATCCTTTGTTTTGTTTTGCCAAAAAATATCATCATTCATTTTTGCTGGCTCAGAGAAATGTGGCAATGTTAAAGGTATTTTATCATAACCATAAATACGACCCACTTCTTCGGTAATATTTTCAGGAATGGTAATATCTTGTCTGTAAGTTGGGACTTCAACTACCATATTTTCTTTGACTACAAAGCCAAGGCTTTTAAGAATTCTTTCTACTTCTTTTTGGGGAATATCTATACCCAAAGTTTTATTAATCTCATCAATATTTATTTTAATATTCCATGGCTTTAATTTCTTTTTGTAAACATCAATCTTGGTTGAAGATGGTAAATCTATCAAACTAGCTGCTCTATCTATTGCATAGCTGGTTAAATTTGGATCAATTTTTTGCTCAAATCTAAGTGAGGCATCTGTCCTGATATTTAGTCGTCTTGCTGTCGTAGATATCAGTTTATGATTAAAATTAGCTGATTCTAAAACAATATTTTTTGTTTCATTAGTTATTTCTGCCTTTTTCCCTCCTTTAATTCCGGCAATCGCTAAAGGTGCTTCCTCATCAGCAATTATCAAAATATTTTCATCTAAAACATATTCTTTTCCTCCTAATAAAGATATCTTTTCTCCCTTTTTGGCCCTTCTAATAATTATTCCTCCCGATATTTTATCATCGTCAAAAACATGCAATGGTTGACCTGTTTCAAGCATTACATAGTTAGTAATGTCCACGATATTATTAATAGAATTAATTCCACAAACTTCTAATTTTTCTTTTAGCCATTTAGGTGATTCTTCAATTTTAACATTTTTTATTATCAATGCGGTATATCTCAGACAATCATCAC
>Ga0265294_10010716_pt1 | contig 10389 bp, 11 predicted proteins | sample MunlanPumphouse3_FD_192504 | JGI IMG/M metagenome (GOLD analysis project Ga0265294, IMG submission 192504) | Groundwater microbial communities from a municipal landfill in Southern Ontario, Canada - Pumphouse #3 | ecosystem: Environmental > Aquatic > Deep subsurface > Groundwater | place...
ACCATCGCTTTTTTAAACTCATCGCTGCATATCTTATATTTTGCCATTTATTGATACCATGCGCCACCCTCAGAATTTTTGTTTTTCTTTTTCAAACCATGCGACAACTATCCTGACACAGGGGGAAAGGGGAAGTGCGAAGAACAGGTCTCACGCAAAGGCGCAAAGGCGCAAAAAAATATAAAAAGGTCGTATCCTTGCAGGGCTGTTGGGGGAAGCGTGGCTGAGGATTTGTTTGCTCGGGGGCTTTGTTTGCCTTCTGGTACTGCTATGAGTGAATCGGATCTGGATCGGGTGGTTAATATTATCCACAGATTACTCAGATTAAAAGAATAAGAAAAATTATCCACAGATTACGCAGATTACACAGATTAAAGACAAAAGAAAAAAGATATTATCCACGGATTACACAGATTTTCGCAGATTAAAAGAAAAGCAAGATAGGTTGGTGTTTAAATTTAAAAATAATCTGTGAAATCTGCGTAATCTGTGGAAAAAAATATGACCTTTGGCATATGGGGTTTTTAAGAGAAACTGGTCTCTTCTGTTCCAAAAACTTTCGCTAACTTTTGTCTGGTTGTTTTGCGATAAACAGCGCCTTGCCGTTCCCATTTTGCCACGGTTGCCTGTTTTACTCCGATTCGACGGGCAAGTTCTTCCTGAGTCCATCCCTTTTCAAGGCGTTCCCGTTTAACAGGATTCATAAAGATATAGTCTTCCGCTTCGTTCTGATCATATAGCGGTTCAGACTTAGCCTCACGAATGTCACGCAGATCAGATTCATCTTCTATACGATCAAGGATGCTCTGGAATGACTTGATGGGTAGTACCACAAATTTTACTTTTCCATTTTCCTTAATTGTCTGGTATTCCATATTTACCTCTTGTAAATGTCGCCCCGTGGGCGGATTTTTATTACTTCTATTGTTAGCCGGTTATCTTGGCGTCTATAGATGACACGATACTGCCCCACTCTCAGACGAAATCCCTCCCGTCCCTTTAAAACGTCGATATTAAGAGAGGCATTGTCAGGATCTGCCGCAAGTTCGTGTAAATTATTCACGATGGCCGATTTAATTTTCAGCGGTAGGCGTGCCAGATAGTTTCTGGCCTGCCGCCTGTATTTTAATTCATACATGATTTAATTATAGCTTTAAAGGATATATTGTCAAGCATGAAAAATGCTGGGGGCGCTTGAGAAAGCGCTTGGTGTTCGCATGGGGTCGGGTCAAGGCAGCGCACTTGGGGTCGGGCCAAGTTAACAGTTTGAAATCAAAGGGAATGAGGGTAAAATAGGCCTTGTTTTAGGGTCAATACTGCATTTTTTGAGGTCAAAAAGGGCATTATAGCCATGGATGGCTGATCGGATTCATTGAATTGTACGGGGGAATTTCTGCCTGAAATGTGAAAACCATAGGAACTTGCTTGACACATGACTTGATGTTAAATATTATGTATGTTAAACATTATGTTTGGAATACATATATCGGCGTGGAAAGCGTTGAGAATTTGTGCATTCAAGGGTGAAACAGTCATGAGCTTAATTTTGTCGAGCTGAGGGTATTACATGAGATTGCAATTTTTGAACAGAAGGCGGGAAATCACTAAACTTAAAAGGGTATTAGGTTCTCCCGATCCCTCGTTGGTTGTAATTTATGGACGACGACGATGCGGTAAATCAACTTTGCTGCAACATGTTGCAAAAAAGACAGACATTTATTTTCTTGCTGACCAGCAGGAGGCTCCTCTGCAGATGCAGTGTCTTGCCGTAGAGATCGGTAGAACAATTGCAGGTTTCGGACAGGTCAACTACCCTTCATGGGACGTCTTGTTGTTGGCTCTGCAGCATCGGGCTGAAAAGTGTACAACTCTGATTTTGGATGAGTTTCCCTATCTGGTACAGAAATCCCCGGAATTGCCAAGCATTATCCAGAAATTAATTGATAATCAACAACATAAAACAAACATCATAATTTGCGGATCTTCACAACGGATGATGCAGGGCCTGGTCCTTGATGGCTCTGCGCCGTTATACGGCAGGGCCGAAGAAATTATCAAGGTTCGGCCCCTTGAACCAGGATGGATAAAAGAGGCCTTGACCCTCAACAGTATTGAAGCTATTGAGGCGTATTCTGTCTGGGGCGGGGTGCCCAGATATTGGGAACTTGCAAAAACTTATCGAAATCAAGAAGAAGCCTGCAAAGAACTTATTCTGGATAGGGATGGTGTTCTTCACAGCGAACCTATGCGGTTGCTGCTTGATGATATGCGCGGTGCAAGCCAGCCGCATTCTCTTCTTTCCTTAATTGCCAATGGCTCAAACAGATTGTCAGAAATCGCAGGCCGTTTGGGCAAACCGGCAACCAGCCTGACTCGTCCTTTGGCCAATTTAATTGAACTGGGTTATATTAAACGCGATCATCCATTTTCAGAAAGTCCACGGTTATCAAAAAAGACTATTTACAGACTTGAAGATCCATTTTTATTATTTTGGTATCGCATTGTTTTGCCCAATCATTCGCTTCTTGAGCGAGACCTTGTTGATGCAGTGTATGCTGAATCGAAAAATAAATTTAAGGCTCAGACCGCTGAAATATGGGAGGAAATGGCCCGAAAATCCACAGCGTATCTGAATATTGCAAATATTCGCTGGAAACCGGCTCAGCGCTGGTGGGGGCACGGTCGCGATGGAAAAAATATGGAAATTGATATTATCGCCGAATCATTAGACAATAAATTTCTGTTGTTCGGTGAGGTCAAGTGGGAAGAGAAAACAAATATTGAAGCGACAATAAGCAAGTTAAAGAAAAATGCCGCCAACTTTCCTGTGCAAATTGATAAAAAGATTATTACGGCGGTTTGGTGTAAAAAAAATAAAATAAGAAATAAAGAATGCTGGATCATCAGCCCCGGGGATGTACTCAGCGGATTAACGTAAAACTTGAGCCTCATTGCTCTTAATTTTATGCTCATTCATCGAAAAAATGGGACCGAAAAAATGGGACAGGCAAATTATGAGTTGACAGTCATGATTTAAATGGGGTCCGCCATTGGGGTCGGGCCAAGTTAACAGTTTGAAATCATAGGGAATGAGGGTAAAATAGGGGCTGTTTTAGGGGCAATACTGCATTTTTTGAGATCAAAAAGAGCATTATAGCACCACGACTCTTACGCAGCGTAATTGGAAAAAGCTCACACAAAGTTTGGATAGAACCTTTATTATTGGCATTTAGGTTATATTAGGTTATTATATGACCATAATGAAAATCATCTGGCAACCCAAGGCGCTTAAACAGCTAAAGAAAATTGGTAATAGAATTGTTCAGGAACGTATTCTTGCCGCTACAAGGCGATTGACAGCCTTTCCGGCATGTCCCGGTATTAAACCTCTCGTGAATCATCAATATACTCACCGGGTGCGGGTCGGCAATTGGCGTATTCTGTTTAACGCGTTCGAGGAAATCAGTATTGTCAGTGTCGAGGAGGTAAAAAAACGTGATGAGCACACCTACTGAATATCAAACCATCGAACATTGCGGACATCCTGCTTTTGTTCTGGTCCCTTGGGAGGATTGGTGCCGTATCAAGCCCTTTCTGGAAGCTGAAAAGGCTAGATCCAGTGGAATTCCTCAGGAAGTTGTTGAAGCTCATGTTCTGAGGAATGAGCCGATTATCAAGGCATGGCGGGAGTATCTCTGCATTACTCAAAAAGAGTTAGCTGGCAGAATGGGAATGTCTCAGGCTGCGGTCGTCAAATTCGAGCGTCCCAATGCCCGGCTCCGTACAGCTACTGTTAAAAAAATTGCCTTAGCCTTGGGACTCAACGCGGAACAACTATGCCCTGACGGGCGTGCCGGGGAGAGTAAGGAGTAGCAGGGAACAGAAGTCGGAGGTCAGAGATCAGATGCCAGAGACTTTTTGCGTTTTGTATCAACGTCGTTTGTCACATGGGGCCGGGCCGAATTAACTGCTTGAAATAAAAGAGAATAAGTGCAAAATTAGGGGCGTTTTAGGGTCGATATCGTCTTTTTTGAGGTCAAAAAGAGCATTATAGCCATGGCGAGAGCAAAGCGGCATTATCTATTCGGACAAACCCTTTCCGTTTTCTCTATTTTGATATACACAGATAACCAATCCCCAAACATCTTACATTGTTTTCAGAGTTGGTTAATGATAATCTTAGATATCTATCACTTAAGAAAAATACTGTTTTGATTGGAATGCCTGCATAGAGCCTATAGTTGATTTGTAAATTTATCGAGGAAAAAAGCATTCGTATTGCACACTCCCCACAGAAAGTATTGTGCAATGTTTGTGATGTGTGAAAATCAATTAAAAGGGGAAAATAGATAGATGCCTACAATATTCAGAGTCGGATCTTATCGTTTTTTCTTTTATTCCGGTGACCGTGATGAGCCGATTCATGTTCATGCCGAGCGAGATGATAAAATCGCAAAGTTTTGGCTTGAACCATTAAGGTTGGACAGTAGCGGCGGGTTTAACAGATTGGATTTATCCAAAATTTTCAAGATCATTGAAGAAAATCGGGATAAAATACTGGAGGCATGGAATGAGTACTTTGGCATTTGAAATTAAAATTCCGGTCGCAGAAAGCGTATTAGTAACAGAGGATACCTTGAGTGTTAATCTTAGTGACGGCAGAACAATTTCAGTCCCTACTTCATGGTATCCCCGTTTATTGCATGCTACACCGGAAGAAAGGAAGAATTGGAGGCTGATTGGCAGAGGGCACGGTATCCATTGGGAAGATATAGACGAGGATATCAGCATAGAGGGCCTGCTGGCCGGAAAACAATCCGGGGAAAGTCAGTCGTCATTAAAAAAATGGCTTGAGCCGCGTAGGTTGGGTTGATGAAAAAGGCTCGAGTGCGAGATATACAATTTGATGTGAGATGGTGTGAGGTTGTGAGAAACTGAGATGGCGGTAAAAAAAGGACTTGGGGTCGAGTATATGCTTTAATATATTAAAAGGGAAAAAAATAACAGGTTAATCAAATGAGGACAATAGAAATACAGTATCCTGAATCTATACCTGCCGTGCTGAATCTTAGCCCCGAAACATTTGAACAGGAGGCCCGGTTTTGTTTGGCTGTGAAATTGTACGAAATGGGGCGGCTGACTTCCGGGCAGGCTGCACAGTTGGCAGGTGTGTCACGTGCGGCATTTTTACTTGGTTGCCAGCGATATGGCGCAGCCAGCGTGGAATGGGATCAGGCCGAGATCGATGCTGAATTTGCGGATATGAATATATGAACAGCAGGGTGATTTGCAATACAGGGCCTTTGATCGCTCTTTCGGTACTGTTTTGTAAGCTCTGAAATCATTTCTTGAAATCCAATCTTTTTCGTGATTATTATTCTAATTCTTTTCGTTTTTTTAACCTACAGATTTTTCCCTGCAGTCAATCAGAAAGACAGAATTATGAATTCGAAACGTATATTTCTTTCTCCTCCGCATATGGGTGGGGAAGAACAGGCCTTTGTTAAGCAAGCATTTGAAAGTAACTATATCGCACCCCTTGGTCCCCAGGTGGATGCGTTTGAAAAAGAATTTGCTGAATATGTCGGCATTCCTCACTGTGTGGCACTGACCAGCGGCACGGCAGCCATGCATCTGGCCCTGAATGAGCTTGGCGTTGGGCCGGGGGATGAGGTGTTGGCTTCGACGCTGACGTTTATCGGCAGCGTGAGCCCGGTGACGTTTCTGGGTGCTACGCCGGTATTTATTGATGCGGACAGGGCTTCATGGAATATGGACACCGAACTTCTGGCTCAGGAACTGGCTGAATGTGCCCGGAAAGGGAAACTGCCAAAAGCGGTGGTGCCTACGGATTTGTATGGGCAATGCTGTGACCTGGAGCGTATTCTGGAAATTTGCGATGGGTATGGGGTGCCGGTGGTTTGTGATTCTGCCGAGGCAGCTGGAGCAAGGTTCCAGATGACAGAGGACAGAGGACAGACGACAGGAAGGGATAGGGAACAGAAGTCAGAAGTCAGATATCAGATGTCGGAAAGGGAAAGGAATAGGGAACAGAGTACTCAGGCTGATCTCCGATCTCCGATCTCTGACCTCTGGCACCATGCTGGCGCCGGAGCTAAAGCTTCGGTTTTTTCGTTTAATGGGAACAAAATTATTACCACTTCCGGTGGGGGGATGCTGGCTTCGGATGACAAAGCGTTTATTGACCGGGCGCGGAAGCTTTCCCAGCAGGCGCGGGAGGCGTTTCCGTATTATGAGCATGTCGAGATCGGGTTTAATTACCGGATGAGCAATATCGTAGCGGCCATCGGCCGGGGGCAGCTTCGGGTGCTGGATGAGCGGGTTGAGCGGAAACGGGAAATTTTTGAGTATTATCAGAATGCATTGGGGGATTTGCCGGGGATTGGGTTCATGCCGGAGCCGGCGTACAGCCGATCGAATCGTTGGCTGACTGTTATTTTGATAGATAAGGAAGCGTTCGGGGCTTCACCGGAAGAGGTGAGGCTGGCGCTGGAGAAAGAGAATATTGAGTCCCGGCCGGTTTGGAAGCCTATGCATCGGCAACCGGTTTTTCAAACCGGAGGGCTGAGTGCTGAGGACTTAGGGCTGAGTAAGGGCAAAGAGGAAAGAGAAAAGGGGAAGAGCGAAGAACAGATCTCACGCAAAGGCATAAAGGCGCAAAAAAATATAAAAAGGACATATCCTTGCAGGACTGTTGGGGGAAGCGTGGCTGAGGAGTTGTTTGCTCGGGGGCTTTGTTTGCCTTCTGGGACGGCTATGAGTGACGGGGACCTGGAACGGGTGGTTAATATTATCCACAGATTACGCAGATTAACACAGATTAAATAAAAGAAAAAATATTATCCACAGATTACACGGATTACGCAGATTAAATAAATAAAAAGAAAGAATATTATCCACGGATTACACGGATTTTCACAGATTAAAATAAAAGCAAGATTGATCGGGTGCTTGAATTTAAAAATAATCTGTGTAATCTGAGTAATCTGTGGAAAAAAATTATCCGCGTGAATCCGTGGCAAAATATCTTGATCATGAAAAAAATAATCCGTGAAGCCATAACGAGAGTCGCTATCCATGGGCAGTTTTTTCCCACTTGTCTGCTGCTTACTGCTTCCTATTAACTGATAAACACGACAAAGGAGTGAACATGGCACGGTTTCTGGTTGTCGGTGGGGCGGGGTATATCGGATCCCATTTGGTGAAGGTACTCCGGAAACGCGGGGATGAGGTGATTGTGCTGGATAATCTGTCCACCGGGCATCGGGCGGCAGTGCGGGATTGTCAATTCGTACAGGGAGATCTTGGGAATCCGGATCTGCTGGATCAGATTTTTTCCCGGAAAAAGATTGACTGTGTGATGCATTTTGCGGCGCTGAGTCTGGTAGGCGCATCTGTCGAAAAACCGCTGACGTATTATGATAACAACACGGCCAGAACCATATCACTCTTAAAGGCCATGATCGACCATGGGGTCAGGCGGTTTATCCTGTCATCAACAGCCGCGGTTTATGGGGAGCCAAACCGGATACCGATTGATGAGACCGATTCAACAATTCCGACAAATCCGTATGGGAGATCAAAACTGTTTGTCGAAAAAATTCTTGAAGACTGTCGGCGTGCCTATGGGCTTGAGTATGCCGCGCTCCGGTATTTTAATGCGGCAGGCGCAGATGAAAGCGGAGAAATCGGAGAGGATCACTCACCTGAAACCCACCTGATCCCTCTGGTTCTACAGGTGGCTTTGGGGCAGCGGGGCTGTTTGCAGATTTTCGGAACCGACTGGGATACACCGGATGGAACATGCCTGCGGGATTATGTTCATGTGCTGGACCTGGCCGATGCCCACATAGCCGCGGCTGAGCGATTAATCGATGGCAATGGCAGTGCCGTCTATAATCTGGGCTGTGAGACGGGGTATTCGGTCCGCGAAATTATTGAACTGGCCCGGAAAGTGACCGGCCATGACATCCCGGTCAGGGAAGCTCCCAGACGGGCGGGTGATCCGGCCCGGCTCGTGGCATCATCGGAGAAAATAAAAAAAGAGCTGGGATGGAAGCCGAGGTTTGATGACTCGGAAAAGATTATCGAAACGGCATGGAAATGGCATCGATCTCATCCGCTGGGATACAGGTAAACAGTAGACAGGAAACAGCGGTCAGATGCCGGAGACTTTTTGCGTTCTGTATCAACCCCGCTTCCAAATATCGAAAAAGATCCGCGCCCATCCGCGTGAATCCGTGGCAAAATATCTTGATCACGAAAAATAATTCGTGAAGCCATAAAGAGAGTCGTTAGCCATGTGCAGTTTTTCCTTTACCTTGATAAAAGATACATCATTATGAAAACACTGTTTATGAATCGGAATTTTTACGTGGTATTCGGAGCGGATCTTATTCTGTTTGCCATGGCGCATATGGGCGCCTACCTGATGCGATTTGAATTTCATCTGTCGGGAGCTGAACTGACGAATATGTTAAAAATGCTGCCGTTCATCATTGCTTTAAAAGCGTTAGTATTCTGGGAATTCGGACTTTATAAGGGGATGTGGCGCTATGCCGGGATCAATGACCTGATGCGCTTATTGGAGTCCGTTGTCGTTTCCAGTATGATGCTCATCGGGTTGGTGCTGCTGGCGTATCGGTTCAACGGGTTTTCCCGGACGGTGTTTATCCTGGACGGGGGGTTGACCCTGCTTTTTTGTGGCGGGTTGCGGTTGTTTATCCGTACGCTTTATCAACAGGGGTTTTACGGAAAGATCCGGCAGGGGATTTCGGGGTGGAGGTACAAGCGGAGGAAAAAGCCGATTATTATAATAGGCGCCGGGGATGCCGGTGAAATGGCGTTGAGGGAAATAAACGACAATCCTGCCCTTAATTTTCGGGTAGTGGGGTTTGTTGATAATGATACCATGAAAAAAGGCCGACTGATTCACGGGGTCCCGGTCTTGGGGGGTCTGGCTGAACTGTCACGGTATCTTGAAACTTACGCGGTCGAGTCAGTGCTGATTGCCATTCCGTCTGCAACCGGTGCGCAGATGCGATGTATCGTCGATGCCTGTGAGCAGTGTAAAATCTTGTACAAAACCCTCCCCGGTCTTGGTGATCTGATAGACGGCAAGGTCAGTGTCAAGGAGCTCAGGGATGTTGATTATCAGGACTTATTGGGACGGCCTTCGGTTGAACTGGATATTCCGGAAATTGAAGGCTTTTTAAAAAACAAAAAAGTGCTCGTGACCGGTGCAGGCGGGTCTATAGGCTCTGAGCTGTGCCGTCAGATTGTCCGGTTTAATCCTGCGATGCTCATCATGGTGGATGCGTCGGAACCCAATTTATATTCCATTCAGATGGAACTTCATCATCGTGTCAACTATTTGAAATATGTAACCATCCTGGGCAGCACTCAGGATGAAGCCTTGATGTCTGGGGTTTTCAGACATTATCAGCCTCATGTCGTTTTTCATGCGGCAGCTTATAAGCATGTGCCCATGCTGGAGGCAAATCCCTGGGAGGCGGTGCTGAATAATATTAAAGGTACGAATATTGCGATTGAACAAAGCATACGCAACCATGTGGATTATTTTGTTCTGGTGTCAACCGATAAGGCCGTCCGGCCGACCAACGTGATGGGGACCAGCAAACGGTTGTGTGAACTGTTGCTTCAGGCGCATATGGGAAATGGCACGCGTATGATGGGGGTGCGGTTTGGTAATGTGCTCGGCTCGTCCGGTTCGGTGATTCCTCTGTTCAGGGAACAGATTGCAAGGGGCGGGCCGGTGACGGTGACCCATCCCGAGGTCATGCGCTATTTTATGACCATTCCCGAAGCCTCCAAACTCATTCTCCAGGCCGGCAGCCTGGGTGAGGGAGGAGAAGTGTTTATTCTCGAGATGGGCACGCCGGTCAATATTGCGGATATGGCAAGAGATTTAATCCGTCTTTCCGGAAAAGATCCGGATTTTGATATTAAAATCGTGTATACGGGCCTGCGGCCGGGTGAAAAGCTGTATGAAGAGCTGATTACGCAGGGGGAGGGAATTGTGCCGACAAGTCATGAAAAGATTCTGGTACTCAGACCGAACGGAGACTGGCACGGCCACGGAAGCCAGGAGAAGTTCATGGAGTGGCTGATGGCCGGTGTGAATAAATTATACGAAAAGGCGGAAAAGCACGACAGCAAAGGGATAAGGGCGGGAATGAAAGAACTCGTGCCCGAGTATCAGCCCGATAAGGGGAATGTCAGTGTGTTGTAGTTGAGGGCAGAGGGCAGAGGGCAGAGGGCAGAGGGCAGAAGTCAGAAGTCAGAGGGCAGAGGTCAGAGGGCAGAGGGCAGAGGGCAGAGGGCAGAGGGCAGAGGGCAGAAGTCAGA
>Ga0265294_10010718_pt1 | contig 10388 bp, 8 predicted proteins | sample MunlanPumphouse3_FD_192504 | JGI IMG/M metagenome (GOLD analysis project Ga0265294, IMG submission 192504) | Groundwater microbial communities from a municipal landfill in Southern Ontario, Canada - Pumphouse #3 | ecosystem: Environmental > Aquatic > Deep subsurface > Groundwater | place...
CTCACCTCTGCCGACTGGATGCAGCGCAACCTGCACCGCCGCATCGAGGTGGCTTTTCCTGTCTATGCTGAACCGCTGAAGCGGCAGATAATCGATATATTGAAGATCCAGTTGGAGGACAACCGGAGTGCCGTTTGGGTAGACGAACACCTGAACAACATTTTCAAAAGGGATACGGCTTCGCCGGATGAACCGCCCGTCCGCGCACAGCAAGCTATCCACAGCTACCTGAAACAGTCTACAGGACAATAGGCTAAGGGTAGCGAGAAATTTTCGTTTTCAGCTAATAGCTCGAGGGAACATCTGTAGCCACCTCACCGTGTTGTGTGATATCCAGCCCTCTCTCTTCCTGGATTTCAGTTACCCGCATCGGAAGGATAAGGTCGGTAAGTTTGTATAGCAGGAATGAGCCTCCGAAAGTGAAAGCACCTACGATAACCAGTGCCAATAAATGATACAGGAAAACTGTCGGATCACCGTATATAAGGCCCACGTTTTCCGCAAATACCCCCGTGAGGATCATTCCCGTTATACCTCCGATACCGTGACATGGAAAAACATCCAACGTATCGTCTATACTGCTTCTCGATTTTAGCCGGGTAGCAAAATAACTCACCAGCGACGCTGTGAAACCGATAAAAATACTCTGCCCCACCGTTACAAAACCGGCAGCAGGAGTGATGGCGACCAATCCAACCACCGCACCTACAGCAGCTCCCACCACCGATCTTTTTTTTCCTCTGGCGCCGTCAGTGAGCATCCAGGTAATCATAGCCGTTGCCGACGCCAAATTTGTGTTCAAAAAAGCCTTTACGGCAAGTTCATTGGCAGCAAGTGCCGATCCTGCATTAAACCCGAACCAACCGAACCAAAGCAACCCGGTACCCAGTAAGATATAAGGAATATTGGTGGGGTTATCGGGTCCATCGTCTTTTCGTTTTTTCAGAAATAGGGCACCGGAGAGGGCCGCAAATCCTGCAGAAATATGTACGACAGTCCCTCCGGCAAAGTCGAGAACGCCCCACTTACGAAGAAAGCCTTCGGGATGCCAGGTCCAATGAGCCAGCGGCGCATAAATAAAAATGGAGAAAAGGACTATAAAGACCATTAACGACGAAAAACGAATCCTTTCGGCAACGCCACCCGTGATGAGTGCCGGGGTTATGATAGCAAATTTGAGTTGAAACACCGCAAACAGGGCAAATGGAATGGTTGCCGAAAAAGCAGGATTGGGCTGCAATCCCACATTGTTGAACATGAAAAAGGATGCGGGGTTTCCGATAAAACCACCCAGGCTGTCGCCGAAAGCGAGGCTGAAACCAATCAAAACCCAAATAACACTGACAATTCCCAACGTGATAAAACTCTGAATAAGTGTGGATACAAGGTTCTTATACCGGACCATTCCGCCATAAAAGAAAGCCAGCCCGGGTGTCATTAAGAATACCAGTGCAGAAGCTATCAGCATCCAGGCAGTGTCAGCATAGTTTATTGCCAGGCTTGAAAATTCTGTGGACTGATCCACCGGGATTAGCGCCCAAATCGCTACAATGAAAATTACAATAAAAGGCACCGTGTACCTTCTTTTGGAGTTTTTCTCGTTCATACTTTGAAATATTTTTATAGCATAATTTATCTATATAATCTAAATAAGACGCAAATATAATTATTTTGATTTATATTTCAACATTTTTATATCATAAATACATTATTTATTTACTTTTAATTTCATATCGTCATTAATAATATTTCGAAAAACCGTTGCAAGAGACAGCTCTTATTGCCGTGTACAAAAAAAGAGAGTGCCTCATATCTTTTGAGACACCCTCTTTCTTGTTTTGTGATGAATCGAAAAACTTAGAAGAACACGTAACGGTTATCTTCTACTTTCAGCTTGTTTTTCAGAGTCTCCATGGACTGCATTTGCAGCATATACGCATTGTTGCTCTGAACCAGGTTTTTTTGTGCCTTGGCATCGTAACTCTCCGTTCCCTGAGTCCTGCTCAGCACATATACTACGTAAACGCCCATGTTTCCTTTGACGGGCGATGTCAGCGTGTTCAATGGTGCGTAGGCAGAGAAAGCATTTAAGGCCGGCTCAAAACCCAACCCTGTAATGTTTCGTGTAGTGAAGTTCACGAATTTTACCGTATCAACGGACGACTGCATTTCGGTAGCGTAAGCTTCCAGGCTGGTCGGATTTTTGACTGCCAGATCAGCAATGATCTTTTCGGCTTTCTTATCGTTGTTCAGGCGTGAACGAATACTTGAAGATACTTCCTGCAACGGTGCGGGACCAGCCGGATGCACCTGGTCTACACGGGCAATTATACGCATATTGGTAATGTCGAACTTACGTACGGTTCCCATCTTTTTTTCGTTTACTGCCCAGGTAACGACCTGACGTGATCCCGGAATCTGCATCAACGAGAAATCGTTGGCCGAAACCCGTGTATCCGGCATAACGAAATACCCTTTTTCGGTGGCAAGCTCATTGAATTTCTTGCTTACGTTGGGATCGGAAACAAATTGGTTCAGCTCGTTATCCACATTGTTCGACGTTTTTTCACTGACTAGGACGGGCATATTAATTGTGGCAATTTTATATTTCTGTACGGGAGCAGTTCTCTCTTCTACCTGAAGAATAACCTGTTGCCCGGGAACCTTCATTCTAAAAGCCTGACCCACTGGAGCACTGAATGCGGCTTTCACCACGTCAATCCCAGCCTGAGCCAGATCAATCTCGCGCGCCCAGCCCACATCACCGCCGTTGGACTGTGGATTCAGGCTGTTTGCTACTTCTGCGAATGATTTTCCACTTTGTATCTCGTTAAAGATACTGTCCACGAAATGAGTTACGATGCTGTCCTGTCCCGCCATGGAAGCATCGGGTATAGCCATCATCCTGAGGCGAACGGAGTCGGGGGCGACCGTTTTGTCCAACAGTTTGTAAATCGTAAATGCATCTCCTTCGCGCACCGGGCCTTTGATGTCTGAAACAGAAGCAGACTCTACAAATGATTTCTGGCCTTCAGTCAGCGAGCTTGCAGAAAGATACACATCCCTGAACGGCATATCGGAATAATCGGCAACCACGGTAGCCGGGTTTGCAGTTTCTACCAGTTTCTGGTAGGCCTCACTGGCTTGTGCTTCAATTTCAGCAAAATCGGCATCACTGGGAACAATTTCCTTGGTGAAGTAGGTGATTTTCGCCATGGGCACATTCATCCGGAACGCACTTTTATTTTTTTCGTAAAACGATTTCACTTCCTGATCAGTAACCGTAACCGTTGAATCGGGTATCGTGAAGTAACTTTTCATCACGTAAGCCATGTCGGCATTTTGTTGCGAAAGTTCAAAAGCGGTTTTTGCCTCAACATCATTCACCATTACGGCATTGGCAAGCAACGTGGTGTATTTTTCCTGAAGGCGTTGATATTTCACCATGTTTTCGATGAACAACCACATCGACTTGTATTGCTCAACTACAGCTCTTTCTTCGGGTTGAAGCGACTCAACCGGAGCGTTTACAGTGGATAAGAATTGCATCAGGCCCTCCCTGTCGAACGCCCCGGTCTGCGGGTCGAGAAAGAAAGGAAGCTGTTGCAGCAACGGGGAAATCGCTTCTCCGTGTACCAGATCGTTGATTTCAGCTTTCGAAACGGCCAAACCAAGCTTTACCGCTTCATTGTCGAGCATCCTCTCGCGAACCATCTGATCGTATACCGCTTCCCGGATTTGTTGAGAAGTATTTTCGTCCAACGAAGCCTGCCCGCTAATCATTTTTTGAAAACTTTCCCATTCGGCAATCCTGTCGGCATATTCCTGGGTGGAAATCACCTGTCCGTTTACAACGAAAGCTTTGTCGCGCGATTTGGCGAAAAGCGTGTTTCCCGAAGTGAATAAGTCTCCCAAAATAAACGCCAGTAACGCAATACCGATAATGGCGACCAAAAGCACGCCCTTATCTCTAATCTTCTGTAGTGTAGCCATTTAACTATCCTGAGTTTTTGATAAACAATTAATATTTTGCATTCTTTTAAACAAGAGTGCAAAGTTAATAAAAATTAGAAAGATAACTCCATATTTTTGAAAAAAGTGATTCCTGCGTGAAAGCCTTAACCAATGGTTAGTCGCACCACTTCAATTTTTCGGGCCGTAACTTTCAGTATTTTGAACGTATACTTTCCGATAACTACTGTTTCATAGGTTTTAGGAAACCGCTGTGTATGATGCAACAGGTATCCGGCAACGGTGGAATAACTCTCCGATTCGGGAATATCGAGTCCGTAATCTTCGTTTAAAGTATCAATTTCGACCCTTCCCGAGAGCACAAACTCTTTATCGCCTTCCTGTTTCACAAAACGGGTTTTGCTGTCGTATTCGTCTTCAATATCGCCGAAAATCTCTTCCACCAGATCTTCCATAGTCACCACTCCAGATGTTCCTCCAAATTCATCCACCACAACAGCTATGCTTTTCCGCTGCTGCATCAGGTCGTTCATCAGTTTGCTGGCCTGCATACTTTCAGGCACGAACGAAACGGTAGCGATACTTTTGGTCCAATCTTGCGGAACATCGAACATTTCCCAGACGTGAATGTATCCGATAATATCGTCAATGTCTTCCCGATAGACCAAAATCCTGGAAATACCGCTCTCAATAAACAGGTCTTTCAGTCTCTCAATGTCTTCATCCACATTTATCGCCACGATATCCGCTCTGGGGACCATGCAATCGCGTACACGCATGGAAGAAAAATCCAGCGCGTTCCTGAAAATTTTCACTTCGGAATCGACTTCATTTTCGTCGGAGATCTCCTCAAATCCTTTTCTCACATAGGAATCCAGCTCCAGTCTGCCCAACACATTCTCGTTCGACTTGTCTGACCTTACGCCGAAAATCGCTAAAACCACTTTGGAAAAAGAGACGAAAATTTTTGCAACGGGGAAAAACAGGATATAAAAAAAGAAAGCAGGAACAACCAAAACCCTGACCCAGAAATTAGGTTTACGTACCAATACGGCACGGGGAAGAAATTCACCGCTTATAAGAATTATGAACGTGGCCCCGGTAATTATGAGCAGGAATATCAAAAAAGTGTTTTGCGTGATGTGTTGATTGATATACGGAAAAGCTACCAGCAGCGACAGGTACATAAAAACTACCTGCACCATCAGGTTTCCAAGCAGAAGCGTAGCCAGGAACTGACGCGGGTGACTGTATATGGTGTTCAACATCAGGTTGTAAAACCCTTTATTCTTTTGCATCATTGCAAATCGAAGCTTATCCGATGAGAGAAACGCCACCTCCATACCGGAAAAAAAAGCCGACAGGAAGAGCAGGATAAACCACCCGCTTATTAGCGATGCAAGAGACATTGTTTATGTATTATAAAATTTATGGTATCGAATCGGGTTGAAGCTGCAGGGAATCGGTTTTGGTCGGCCTTTCTTCGAACGGCAGCCTGCCGTCGTGCGGTCTCATGATCCGGTAATCGGTCATTTGCTGGTTCGACTCAAAACCGTACCCTTTCAGTTCCAGTGCCCCCCGTTTTATCTCGATATATTTATCGGAATAGATTTTAGCCGCTTTTTGATCCCAGAAAAGTTCATCACTTTTGAACTCGTGACCCTGCATATTCCTCACTTCTACGTTTCCTTTTACGCGCCACAGGTTTTTCGCGGTATAATGCCAGGCTGTATCAGCGATAACAGTAGCCTCCACGTTAAAACTATCGTCGAATCTTTCCAGGTAAAAACCTTCAGGAAAATAGGAGAACGGTTCTTTGGCTTTATCGTAAACCTCCCAGACATCGGCGGCAATTTTATACCGGGTTCTTCCCGAATCGGAGATAAGCTGCGTAGCCGAATCCGTGACCATGGAAGGCATGGTTTCCGGATCGAACTTCATGTTGATCAGGTTTTCATCTTTCTTCCCGCATGATCCGATAAAAAGAAACATAACAACCCCAAAAACTGCGGTTGTTATGTATTTTGATGCATATATCCGTTGTCGCTTTTTCAACAAATCACTGGATCTTTTATTTTAATCTGACCGTCGTAGATTCACCAATCCATCCGGGGATAAATACAGATTCACCGGCTTTGATGCCCATCATGAAAGCCGTTTCGGTATCCATGAAATAACCGGAATACTGATTGATATAACGGTTAGCGTCAGAGGTTACACCGGGATCAACCGATTTTGCTTTTTGCATTTTGTCTACTGCTGCGCAGAAAACCAATCCTCTTTTTTCAGCTTCAGGAAAGATATTTCCGGCAGAGGCCGCGTACAACTGTCCGATAAGGATATAAGCAGCTCCGTTGTTGGGATTGAATTCCAAGGCATCGTAAGCAGCCTGGCGTGATTTGGCGAAGTTGCGTTGATTGGAGAATATACCTGCCAATTGCATCATGTAATCGGAAGCTTTATTTTTATCTGTTTCCAATTGGGCGCCTTCGTGGTAGTACTTGATGGCGGTATCGTAATCCTTGTCTCTCAGGCTCTTGTTAGCCAACCCAATAGCTGCGCCTGCAGAGGGCTCGAGTTTGTAAAGGTATTCCGATGCGCTAAAATACAAGTCCGACTCACTGCAGCCTACCGATCCCAGGGCATTGATCACTTCGTTCAGAAATGCTTTGTCTTCCTTGTTGGGTTCCACCTTATCGGCATAATACTCTGTCAGGGTTTTGCAATCACCTGCTCCACTGCTAACAAATGCTTTGACAATACCTTCTTTTACCAGTCCCAGGTAATCAGCGTTAGCCTTATCATTTGCAGCATTCGCTTTGCTGATGGCTTCGTCAACATAACCCGCAACAGTGAAATAGTCACTGATGTACTGATTTTTCTTGGCCGGGTCTGTCAGAAACTGGGTAAGTGACGCAACCATGTAATAGGAATAAGCATCCTTGGGCTCCATTTCCGATTTCATTTCCTTAAGGGCCTCACCTAACCATTGATAAACAACTTTCGAATCAGCCTTATCACCCATCAGTTCCATATAGTCATAGGCCTTGTATGCCAAAACGGTGCCTTTGTTGTCGTCCGAATAATATTTCAGGCGGGTATCGTATATCTCCATTGTTCTGTCGAGATATTGTTTCTTTTTGGCGGCATCGGTTTCTGAAGCGTATAGACTTTTAAAAATGCGGGGGCCGTAAATATAAATGTTTTTGCTGGATGCGGGACAGTTTTCGTAAACATCGTTCCAGGGCGTTAATGCTTCCTTATAATTTTCAGCCTTTGCCGAAGTTGACATAAGGCTCAAATTCATACGGCATTTTACGCTGTCTTCCCCGTGTCCGAAAGGAGCTTTTACCGGATCGTATCCTGCTTTTTGAGCGCTAAGTCCTGCGACGGTTGCTAGTGCAAGAAATCCTGATAATAATAATTTTCTCATATTCTTTCTTTTTTAATTTTGTTTTTTTATCCCGATTTTGGTTGTTAATAGGACAATATGTTAAATAAAAAGTTTAATCTGTTTTCAATTTAAGCGCCGCAAAGATACAAAAAATCAGTTAAACTGTCTTTTGAAAAACCAGAATTCATTGATATTCATGTTCAAGGAAATTTTAAACATATCTTGCTTGATCATGTACGGCAAGTCAGGACGCTGGGATATGTAACTAAATCCAACATTAAGCAACGACAACCTTCCGGACATAGAATCTCTGAAGGGTAACCCCAACCCGAAGTTAATTCCGTATTCTTTAAATCCTCCAACCCCTGCATTAGCATTGGTCGACGGATTGTAGACGCTGACGTTAGTATATGAATTCCCGTAGGAAACACCTGCCCTTAGGCGCACCCTGCTAAAAAAATTACGGCTATAGGGGTCTACAACGTATTCCGCTCCGGCGCTAATCTTGTAGGCATTGTTGAACCGGTTTTGAGGGGTTAGCCCGTCTAGAACCTCGGGATAATCCAATCCGTTCCATTGTTGAAAAGTACCGTCCACTCCCACAAGCAGATTTGTATTGGAATAAGTGGCTCCCAGCCCATAGGTGGTGGGCAACTGAAAATGTTGATTGGAGAGTGTGTCGTCACGCAGCACTTCACTCGGATTCTGATAAGGGTTTGTATAAGGATCTGACAGGAACATCATTTCCGTGGCATAAACATCCGCCTTTGAAGTCAATTTCGGACTGTAAACGGCTCCTACAGTCAACGAGCTTGCCTTGTCGATAGGAAAGGTGAATTGAGCTCCAAAATCGTACTTTAAATCGCGGATGGAATACGCTTTCTTTTCCTCTCCAACAGTGGCACCCGTTGCCGTTCTGGGCACCGACACACTGCTGTAACTGAAATTTCCGAAAAGATAAGAGACGTTGGCCCCAACAGAAAAATAAGGGAGGGGTTCATAGGCAATTCCGGCATAAACCTGGCTTAATCCTCCCGTTCCGCGAAAAACCTCTTCATAAACGATGTCCTCAAGCGTGCGAGTCTGACCGTAATTGTATCCGGTTTTTGAATACGGCAGGAGCCCAATACTGGCACCTACCTTGTTGAGAACCGGAAACTGCATGGCAATGTAATCGAGATTGCCGTTGTAGAAATTCTGCTTATTCAGGCCATCGCTGTACGAAGCATAATGTCCCGATACGCCGAGGTCGAAGATGAACGTAAGTGAATCGAGTTTGGAGTATGATGCCGGATTTCCGTGATTGACCTGCTGGCTCCTTCTGAGTCCGTAGCTGATTCCTCCCATAGCTTCGGATGCACCAAACGACTGATTGGACAAAAGGCCGTAACCGTACCTGCCGTATGGCGAGTTAGAACCCACCTGTTGTGCAAAAGTAGCGCTGGTGACAGTAATGAGAACAATTAACGAGAGAAAACGTTTAGCTGTTATATCCATTCTTTTTCATTAAAATCAACACATGATTGGTCGATTGTTTCGTAATTTATTTTAAGGTACAAAGATGATATTTTTTTGCGATGCAACCAACAAAAGGCCACAAACTTCTTGTTAAAAAGAGTAAAGTGACTTTCTTGGCTCCTCCACCGGATTATTTGTATTTGTTGTAAGAAATGATTTCGCTGTTTGTCTTGCGTTTTTTGGGACGAACGGCCTGGGTGCTGTAACCAATAACAATATCCAGCCATACCCTCTTGGTATCGGGAATTAACAACAACTCACGCATCTTTGGTTCGTTAAACCAGCCGACAATGCAGGAGCCCAGTCCCTCGGCATGGGCTGCCAGCACGATATGTGCCGCTACGACACCCAGGTCCATCTGCGCGTAATCCTTTTGTTTTACCCACCCCCCGATCCCCGAAGTGAGATTTACTTTTTCCTCAACCAGCAAAATGTGTACCGGTGCCTGTTTGGTAAAATGGTTCATTCCTAGTGCACGCGCGGAGGTGGCATCGGCTACCCTGTTTTTCAGTTCGGGGTCATCCACCACGATCATGTGCCAGGGTTGTGCATTGCAAGCTGAAGGCGCCAATCGGGCAGCCTCGAGAATACGTTCAACTTTCGTTTTTTCTACCGGCCTTTCAGGATCGAATGCACGGTCGCTCTGCCGGGTGGAAACAAATTCAAGAAAATCCATACACTATTCGTTTAGGACTGCAACGCCACAATCCGGCTGATGTATTTACCGATAATATCGAATTCGAGGTTGACAACCGTACCTTTTTCTATCTGGTGGAAATTGGTCATCTCGTGAGTGAAAGGGATGATTGCCACTTTGAATGAATCTTCGGTAGGGGTCACCACGGTTAAGCTTACCCCATTTACCGTGACGGATCCTTTATCCACTGTCAGGTATCCTTTTTTTGCCATCTCTTTATCGAAGTCGTATTGAAAAGTATAATACCAACTCCCGTCTGCTTCAACCACATCGGTACATACTGCGGTCTGATCAACATGTCCCTGCACAATATGTCCGTCCAACCTGCCGTCCATTTTCATGCTGCGCTCAAGATTCACCTTGCTGCCCACCTGTAACAATCCAAGATTGGAACGGTCGAGCGTCTCCTGAATGGCGGTTACGGTGTATGTATCACCCTCTATGGATACTACGGTCAGACAAACTCCGTTGTGGGCAACACTCTGGTCGATTTTTAATTCACTCGTAAACGAGCACTTCAGCGTAATGTGCAGGTTACCCTTGTCCTTTTCTAATGCAACTACGGTTGCAGCTTCTTCAACAATTCCGGAAAACATAATTATAATTACGATTGACGATTTACGAAATCTGATGCCAGATATCAGACCGTATTCAAGATTTTTTTACCTGCTGGCTGTTATCTGGACTTTCAACCTCTTCAATTCTTCAATTATTTGCTGTTTGGTCTCATCACCAGCGGCGACCAATGGCAACCTGAGTTCATTCTCGATGTACCCCATTTCACTGAGCATACATTTTACTCCGGCT